>ERZ808270.117-NODE-117-length-48763-cov-5.350969_pt1 | contig 48763 bp, 49 predicted proteins | sample MGYA00521082_ERZ808270 | MGnify/ENA primary metagenome ERZ808270 (study PRJEB31516, sample SAMN03275594) | gut metagenome | biome: mammalia-associated habitat; material: feces | host: Papio cynocephalus | place: Kenya | collected 2012-07-27 ... | reverse complement strand
CAAAAGAAAAAACTCTCTATACTATTTGCTATGCAGTTGTCAATCTTCTTTCCTTGCGACCGAAGCGACGGCTCCGGATTTTCGCTTACCGCCCATCCGAAGAGAAACTCCTCGAACGACAGCCTATACATAATATCACGTACTTCAATCAAAGTCAAGCGTTTTTGAAAAAAATCTGAAAAATTTTTTGATTTTTTTCGATTTTTTCTGTAAAAGTTCCTGATTTCCCCGTTTTTTTACGAATTTTTGCCGCATTTTCTTACGCAATTCTCCCTTGTCGTAAAGCAATTTTTACTTTTTACACGCATATGCACGCGCGGGCGATATCCAAAAATATATCGCCAAAAAACAAATCGGCGGCTTTCCCTTCGGAAAAAGCCGCCGACCGTTGCGTTTATATGCGCGTTACATTATGGTTCCGCGCCGGAAATCATCAATAAATCAATAATTTTCGGCGGATACTTCGAAGAAGCTCTGCGGATGCGCGCAGGTAGGGCAAACCTGAGGCGCTTTTACGCCGACGACGATATGTCCGCAGTTTCTGCACTCCCAGACTTTCACTTCGCTCTTTTCGAATACTTTCGCCGTTTCCACGTTTTTCAAAAGCGCTCTGTATCTTTCTTCGTGATGTTTTTCGATTGCCGCCACAAGACGGAATTTCGCGGCGAGAACGTTGAAGCCCTCTTCTTCCGCCGTCTTTGCGAACTCTTCGTACATATCCGTCCACTCGAAATTTTCGCCTGCCGCAGCCGCCGCAAGGTTCGCCGTGGTATCGCCGATGCCGTCAAGTTCTTTCAGCCACATTTTGGCGTGTTCTTTTTCGTTATCCGCCGTCTTTAAAAAGATGTCGGCAATCTGTTCGTACCCTTCTTTCTTCGCAACGGAAGAAAAATACGTGTACTTGTTTCTTGCCTGCGACTCTCCCGCAAAAGCCGCCTGCAGATTCTTTTCCGTTTTCGTGCCTGCATACTTGTTCATAATGTTTTCTCCTTCCGATTGTCTTTTTGAATTTTTTATTTTTTGTCTTACAATCGTTTTCGTTTTTTATTTTTCAGCCGCTTCTTTTCTGCACTTATCGCACAGCCAGAACAGCTTCAAATCGTAAAAATCCACCGCTACCCCCAGCCTTTTTTCAAACGTTTCGCGGAAGTCCTCCAGCATCGCGTCCGATATGGCGCCGCACTTTTCGCATATGAGGTGATCGTGCCGTTTTGTTTTATCGTAGCGGTCGGGTTCTCCGTTCATCGGAATTTTCCGCACGGCGCCCTCTTCGTACAACCGTCCGAGCGAATTGTACACCGTGGCAAGCGACATTTTTTCGCCCTTTGCCTGCAGCTCCCTGTAAATATCTTCCGCCGTAGGGTGCGCCGTAGAGGCGTTGATGATTTCCAGAATACGTTTTGCGTTCGTCGTCATTGTTCCGCCTCCTTTCCGTAATTCAAAGCGCCGCCGTCATCCGTCGCAGCATTGTTAGAATTATTCTAATTCAAAAAATAAAATTTGTCAAGCGAAATCCGGAAGTTTTCAAAAAAATTTTTAATTTATTTTTTTCTGCTTGGCGTCTGTTAAAAATACGGGCGGAGCGCCGCTCTTCCGGCACCCCGCCAACCCGTTACATTTCCAGCAATTCGTCGAACGCGCGAATCCACACGTACCTCGTCAGACCGCTGTCCGTCAGTTTCGGCGGACCGAGCCGCACTTCGTGTTTCACTTCGGCGCAGTCTTTCGTAAAACCGCCGCCTTTGATATAGTCGGCGCAGTAACACGAATACGTTTTACCGTTTTCCGCTACTTTTGAAAGATTGCTCATATACCCGTTGAACGCCTTTTCGCGATATTTTTCGTCGCCCGTAAGCTTCCAGTACCAATAATCAGCCTCCGCCGTCGTTTCCGTCGCAGAAATCGTCGCCGCGGCGCCCGCCGCAAACGCAGAAAAAACCGCCGCCGCGCCCAGCGCTAAAAACTTTCCGAATTTTCTCATTTTTCTCCCTCCGAAAATAGTTTCACGAACTTTTTCCAACCGTGAAAAGTATAGCATACTTTCCCCGCATTGTCAATACGGTTTTTCTCATTCACCCGTTATCGGATATAAAAAAATTTTCCGTAATTTTTCATGAAAAATGAAAATACAGGCAGTTTAAAAACAAAATACGTTTAATTATTGCATTTTTAACGTAAAACAGGCAAACGCAGACGATTATCTTTTTTCGCGCCGCACCTACGTTTCAGAACATATATCCGAAAAAGGCGCTCCGTCGGGCAGAAAAAAAGCGCCCGACGCCGTTCCGCGCCGGGTACCGATACGATTTTTATTTGTAAAAAAGCAAGCGCCGTTTCGCTTTGTCGCGCTCATGCGCCGATTTTTAACCGGCAAATTCCGGAAACACGGATTTTTCCGCCACGGAAGTTGCCGTAACAACAATCACCCGTTTCGCGCCGGCGGCGAGCAAAATCCGCGCGCACTCGTCTCCCGTCGCGCCCGTCGTTAAAATATCGTCAAACACAACCACGGTTTTTCCCCTGCACTTCGCCCGTTCGTGCACGCGGTACGCCCCGCGCACGTTTTCAAAACGCTCGCTTTTCGACATTTTCTTCTGCTGCCGCGTTTCCCGCGATTTTATCAGCATTTCGCCGTCCGACGGCACGCCCAGCAACCCGCAAACGGTTTTCGCCAGCGTTTCCGCGGGATTGTACCGCCGTTCCCGACGATTCGCGCGCGCTTCTTTTCTGTCCGGCACGCACGTAAACACACACTCGCCAAGCGCAACGTTTTCCCGCGGAAAGCGGTCGAAAATCAACGGCGCAATGCGCTCCGCAAAGAAACAGGCGAGATATTTTTCGCCGTTTTTAAAGCGATTGATCATGCTTGCCGCGCTGTTTTCATACGCAAAAGGCGCCAGCGCAAAGAAAAATTGCGGCATCCGCGCCTTGCATTCCAGACACACCCCTTCGGCGACGGTTTTTCTGCCGCACTTCGGGCAGCTCCGCGTAATTTTCGGCAGCGCCTCTTCACATTCCCCGCAAAGCCTCTGCTTCGGATAGGTGAAAATTTCTCTGCCGCAGCAATCGCACGTACAGCCGTGCCCCGCGCGATACGCTTCGTATTTTTCTATCAGTTTCTCCGCCCATGCCCGCATAATTTCCCCTCTTTATCGCGCAATCCGCGCCGAAACGGAAAAAGCGAACCGCTTTTACAAACGATTCGCTTCCGTTTTTTCTTTCAGACGTTCAAAGTCCGCAGATTAAAGCTCCGCGAAGTATTTGATCGTTCTCACCATCTGGCTGGTGTAGGAGTTTTCGTTATCGTACCAGGAAACCACCTTCACAAGCGTGGTGCCGTCGCCCATGGGCATGCACTTCGTCTGCGTTGCGTCGAACAGCGAGCCGTAGGTGATGCCTACGATATCGGAAGAAACAAGTTCTTCTTCGGTGTAACCGAACGAAGCGGAAGAAGCAGCCTTCATCGCCGCGTTTACGGTAGCCGCGTCAACTTCGCCTTCGCAGATGGCAACAAGCTGGGTAAGGGAACCCGTGGGAACGGGAACGCGCTGAGCGCAACCGTCAAGCACGCCGTTCAGTTCGGGGATAACAAGACCGATCGCTTTCGCAGCGCCCGTGGAGTTAGGAACGATGTTCACGGCAGCGGCGCGCGCACGGCGAAGGTCGCCCTTGCGGTGAGGTCCGTCAAGAACCATCTGGTCGCCCGTATAAGCGTGAATCGTGGTCATATAGCCCTTCTTGATTTTCGCAAGCTTGTTCAGGGTGTTCGCCATAGGAGCAAGGCAATTCGTGGTGCAGGAAGCGGCGGAAATAATCGTATCCGCTTTCGTAAGCGTCTTTTCGTTTACGCTGTAAACGATGGTAGGCAGGTCGTTGCCCGCGGGAGCGGAAATAACAACCTTCTTCGCGCCCGCCTTAAGGTGCGCTTCGCTCTTCGCTTTCGAGGTGTAGAAACCGGTGCATTCAAGCACAACGTCTACGCCCAGTTCGCCCCAAGGGCAGTTCGTAGCGTCTTTTTCCGCATAAATGCGAATCGTTTTACCGTTTACGGTAATCGTGCCCGCTTCGTCGTCCGCCGAAACGGTGTCCGCCAAAGCGTATCTGCCCTGCGCGGAATCATACTTCAGAAGGTGCGCAAGCATCTTGGGGCTGGTCAGATCGTTGATAGCCACAACTTCGTAGCCCTCGGCGCCGAACATCTGTCTGAATGCAAGACGGCCGATGCGGCCGAATCCGTTGATAGCAACTTTTACGTTAGCCATAATAAAAATCCTCCAAATGATTTTTCTTTTTTGCTTTTTCTTTGCCCGCTTTTGCCGCCGCGGTTTTCTTTTCCGCCGCTTTCGCGGGAACTTTCGCGGCTTGTCCCGGCGGAAAAACTCCGCCTCTTCAAACCGCTATTATTCTACCATACTTTGCCGCGTTCGTCAACTTTTTTGCGCCGCCGCAGCATTCTTTTTTGGCTTTTTTTGCCGTTTTTTACCCGAAATTCGCGAGTGAACGCAAATTTACGCTTTGCCCGCGCAGCCAAGCACGTCCACAATCTTGTGCTTCACCATCTCTTTCATCATAACGCGCGCGTCGCCGAGATACTGACGGGGGTCGAAATGATCGGGATGTTCCGCAAAGTGTTTGCGGATAGCCGCCGTAAACGAAACGCGGAGGTCGGAATCAATGTTGATCTTGCAGACAGCCATCTTCGCCGCCTTTCTCAGTTCCGATTCGGGAATGCCGATGGCGTTGGGCATGCTGCCACCGTACTGATTCACGATAGCCACTTTATCCTGCGGAACGCTGGAAGCGCCGTGCAGAACGATGGGGAATCCGGGCAGACGCTTGCCTACTTCTTCCAGAATATCGAGGCGCAGTTTCGGGTCCTGACCGGGCTTGAACTTGTAAGCGCCGTGCGAAGTGCCGATGGCAATCGCCAGCGAATCGATGCCCGTACGGGAAGTAAATTCTTCCACTTCGTCGGGAGAGGTGAACAGCGCGTCGTCCGCCGCCACGTGTACGTCGTCCTCAACGCCGGCAAGTTTGCCGAGTTCCGCTTCCACCACAACGCCGTGATCGTGCGCGTATTCCACAACCTTTTTGGTGAGGGCGATATTTTCTTCCCAAGGCTTCGAAGAAGCGTCGATCATAACGGAAGTGAATCCGCCGTCGATGGAAGCTTTGCAGATATCGAAATCCGCGCCGTGATCGAGGTGCATAACGATGGGAATATCCGTCGTTTCCACGGCAGCCTCAACAAGGTGCTTGAGGTAAACGGGGTTGGCGTACTTTCTCGCGCCGGCGGAAACCTGCAGAATCACGGGAGATTTTTCTTCGTTCGCCGCTTCCACGATCGCCTGAATCATTTCCATGTTGTTCACGTTGAACGCGCCGATCGCGTAGCCGCCCGCATAAGCTTTTTTAAACATTTCGGTTGAAGTAACCAAAGGCATAAAATTTGTCCTCCTGAGACATTTTTCTTTTTTTCAGGGATATTATACCCCATTTCGGTGAAAATTGCAAGAAAATAAAGCTTTTCGCCGAAAAATTCTCACAAAAATTTTATCGTCCCGAAAAGCCTTCGTTTCCGCGTTTTTTTCAAGCCGCGCGCTTTTGCCGCGATTTTACTTTCACCACAACGCAATACGCCGCGATAATCAGCGCCACCGCACCCAGAAGCACCGCGTACATCGCGCCCGTGCTCACCCGATGATTGAAGAAGTATAAAACGCAGTCCACGCTCTTTTTGCTGTTTTCCACGTACTGCGCGGGAAAAATCTTACTCATTTCGCGGAACGCCCCGCCCATGCAGTGATTTCTGAGCAGCGAAGTGCCGTACGTTCCCGGCAGGAACATAATCGTTTTCTGCAGCCACGCGGGGAACTGCGAAATCGGCATATACGCCCCGCAGATGAACCCGTACGCCGAACTGACGATGGTTCCCACCGCCGAAATCTGCCCCTGCGACGTTAAAAAGTACCCCACGAGCGACGAAAGCGCCGTGCCGAACGACGTTAAAATAATCACGTCCAGAACAATCAGAAGCACGTCCGCGACGGATAAATACCACCCTTTGAACGCAATGAACACCAGCCCCGCGCCCAGCGCCGTAAACGATATAATCAGCGTGGAAATCAGCGTGGCGGTATAGTAGGACATCGCCAGCACGCCGCTTTTCACGGGCGTCATTTTAAAATCTCTGTCCGCGCCGTTTACCTTATCCTGCACCATCAGCATGTTTGCGCAGAACGCCACCGTTATGCACGATACGGCAAGCAACGACGAGAGAAGTTCGCCGCCGACGCACCCTTTCACCAGCTTTAAATCCACCTGCACGCCGGATTGTTCCACGCCGGAAAGAAAAGAATCTTCGTACACGTTCCATAAAAACGTGCCGTACAGCACCAGCAAAATCAACGGCGTTATCAGCGAGGTGAAAAACATCGCCTTGTCTTTAAAAAACAGTTTTACGTTGCGTTTCACCATCGATAAAAACGTCCGGTTTTTTACGTTTCTCATTTCCGTTCCGCTCATTTTCTGCCTCCGTTTTTCTGCCCGTCGGGGTTTTCTCCCTCTTTCAGCGTTTTACCCGTTACCGCAAGAAACACGTCGTCCATATTCCCTTTCAGCACTTCGAAATCCCGGAACAGCTCCGGCTTCGCGGCAATCATCTCCGCCGCCTCCGCCGTATCTTTCACTTCGATTTTCACGCCGTCCGCGATTTCGCGGATTTTTCCTGCCAAGTCGTCCCCGAACGCTTCTTCGAATCCGCCTTTTTTCGCCCCGTACGCCACGATGAAATCGCCCGTATATTCGTTTTTCAGCTGCCGCGGCGTACCCTCCGCCGCGATTTTTCCGTGGTCGAGAATCACCACGTAATCGGCTTTCGCCGCCTCTTCCATATAATGCGTGGTAAGAAACACCGTCATTTTCTCTTCCCTCTGCAGCTTTTCCGCCACCGCCCACACCGTCTTTCTCGTCTGCGGGTCCAGCCCCGTCGTCGGCTCGTCGAGAATGAGAATTTTCGGTTTGTTCAGAAGCGCCCGCGCAATATCGATTTTCCGTTTCTGCCCGCCCGAAAGTTTCGCCAGCGGACGATCGATGAATTCGCCGAAATCCAACAGCTCGTTCAATTCCTCTATGCGCTTTTCGCAATCTTTGCCCACAATGCCGTACAGCGCCGCGCGGAACGTCAGGTTATCCCGCACCGAAAGCGCTTTGTCCAGCACGCTTGCCTGAAACACCACGCCGATTTCGCTTTTTACGGAATCGTCCTCGTCTATATCCCGCCCCGCCACGTACACTTTGCCGCCGTCCTTTTTCAACAAGCCGCAAATCACCGCGATGGAAGTGCTTTTTCCCGCTCCGTTCTCGCCGAGAAACGCAAACAATTCCCCCTCGTTCGCCGTAAACGAAATTCCGTCCACCGCGCGCACGTCTTTAAACGTTTTTACCAGATTTTCAACGCGTATCGCCGCGTTCTTTCCCGTTTTTTGTTCCATCACTCCGTCGTTTCTCCTTTTTCCTGTTCTGCAAGACTTCCTCGCTCTTCCTGCGGCAGTTTATAATACGCTTTCAGCGCCTGAAATACGTCGCTCATCAGAAGATCGCAGATATCGTCGTCCGGCACCAGATGCGAACCGCTTGCCGCCATCACGCCCGCGCCGTGCACGAAAATCGTCATGCAGGCATGCAGCCTTTTCACGTTTTCGCCGCGCACGTCGCCCGCCTTTTCCGCTTCCCGCATCACGCTGCCTATCGTGGGATCGATCGCCGCAAACGACTGCCCCGTAAACTCTTCCGTAACGCACAACGCCTTGAAAAGCCACGGCTGTTCTTTGGCGAAGCGGATATACGCCCTGCCCGTGCCTCTGTACGGTTTTTCCTCGCGCATGCCGCCGTAAATGTATTCCTCGTACACTTTCAGCGCCCGCGCGATCACCTCTTTTTTCAGTTCGTCCATACTGCCGAACAACCGAAAAATCGGCATCGTGGAACACTCCGCGCGCCGCGCGATCTGCCGCGCGTTCCAGCGTTCCCAGCCGTTTTCTTTCAGCTCGTCAAACGCGCATTCCGCCACTCGCTCCCGCGTGATTCCGTTTTTCTTTGCCCGCGGCTTCTTCTCTGCCCGCGGCTTCTTCTCTTCCATGGTTTCGCCTTTTCCCGTCGGGAATTTCCTTTCCGATAAATAATAACAGCTGTTATTTTATATGTATTATAACATGCCGTCGCCGCAAAAGTCAAGAAAAATCGCAGGAAAATCGCGTAATAAAAACGTAAAAAAGCGAAGCGCGAAAAACCGCGCCCCGCCGTAACTTTTATTTTTTTAATTTTTGCGTGCTTCCCGCCGGAAAATCATTTGATTTTGGAAAGCCAGTTATTTTTGCGTTTCGAAAAAGAAACGTCCATCAGCGCGCCGACGGCTTTGCCGATCGCCAGAATCGCGCCGGCGACGATCAGCGTTTTGTACTGAAATTCAAAGCTGCTCTCTTCGAAGCTGCCCGCCGAAGCGGAAAACCACGAATCCAAATCCGCGGGCACGCCCTTGCTTGCCATAAACGCGTCTACATTTTCGCCGATGCCTTTGAATACGAAGTAAGCCACCGCAACGGAGACGACGATAGTTAAAATCAGCCTTGCGATTTTCCGTCCTCTGTCGTTCGGCACCAACGAAAGATATGCCGCGGAAGAAACGTTATCGAAGGTTTCCGTTTCCTGCTCCTCTTCGGAAACGTCTACTTTCGAATCCGCCCGTTTTACAATCGCGGAAACATCCACTTTATTCGCCGCCATCCAGCTTGCGCACGACAGCTGAAAGAACACGGTTTTCGTCATCGTAATAATCGGCACCGCGGCGCCGAGAATACATCCCCACCTTGCCAGCGTCATCGTATCCATTTTAAAATTTTTCATTGTCGTAAGCGACTTTTCCAATTCTTTCAACGAAACGGAAGCGTCGATTTCCGGCCAGTTTTTAAATTTAAAAAACGCCACGATAATTAAAATCACTATCGCCGCCAGCATCAGCAACTGAAAATAAGTAATGTATTTCATAATCACGCCGCTGCCGTCCGCTTTTCTTTTCCAGGCAAGCGTCGTGTTTTCGCCGTATCCGCTTTTCGCGTAATCCATTTTCGTATACTCGTTTTTCACCTCGAACGCCGGAGCGATTTTATACCCGCAGTTCGGGCAGGTTTCCGCCTTTCCCGCATATACCGCGCCGCATTCCGGGCACGCCGTGAAAACGCAGCCGCAGTGTACGCACCGCGGCGCATTCGAAGAAACTTGCGCCCCGCAGTCGGGGCATTGTATCAATGCCATAATTTCACCTCATATGTTTTCGTAGTCTACGTTAACTCTGTCGTAATATTGTTTCAATCCGGCATATTGTTTGTCGAATTTCACCTTGTATACTACCCCTTTCTCGTCATGCAGCCACTTCACGTACAGTTTCAGCACCCGCAACCTCTTCTTTCTTTGCTTCATCCGTACGATATTTTCCACGGTGTCCGAAATGCAAAAAGCGCAAAATACCACCAGAACCACAATTGCGCATGCCATCGATTTTTTATCGTCCACTCCCGAATATTTAATCGACAATTTTATCATCAATATGCAAACCAGCAGCGTCGCAACAAAAAAAATCCAACCAAAAATTTTCGATTTTTTCGTAAATAAATCGCGTTCGTCGTATTTCGCATACTGCGGATATTTCGCGTTGAACTGCCTGCGCAGCTTTTTCTTTTCTTCGAAAGGCAATTCTTCGTAATTTTTCGTTTTTTGCTCCGCCGTCTGTGCGGCGCTTACGTTTTCCCGCACGGGTTGCGCTTGCGCGGGTTGCCCCGCCGCTTGCGGCGCCCGTCGGAGCGGCTGCCCGCAATGAATACAGATTTCCGCCGTATCGCTGATCGTTTTTTTGCAATACGGGCATAAAATCAACGCCATATCCCGTTCCTCCCGGCAAAGACGACTTCTTTTTTCCGCCGCAAAAATTACTTTTTGCGGGTATTTTCCGCCTCCGCATTGTATATTATATACTAACCGACGGTTAGTCGTCAAGCGTTTTTAAGCTATAATTTATATAATATTTTATATGAGAAACGATTTGATTAAACAAAGATTGGTGGAAGAACTGAACAGTTGTCAGCTGACGACCACGGAAATCGCGAAGCGCGTAGGCGTTTCGCCGGAGATGATCACGCAGTACCGCACCACGAAAAAGCTGCCGAAGCTGGATACCTTTGCGAAATTATGCAAAGAACTCGATCTCGACGCGGCGTATATTTTAGGATTGACGAAAGATTAACCCCGCGCCGCAGGCTTCGGGGCATAAAAAAAATCCGTTTTTTGCAACATACCGGGGTTCCCGATTGTTCCGCAAAAGTCGGATTTTTCTTTTTTCGTTTGTTTTCGCCGCTCGTTGCCGCGGCGTGTTGTTATAAAAAGCTTACAAATCTTTCAGCGATTCGCCTCCGAGCAGATGAATATGCAGATGGTGCACCGTCTGCCCCGCGTCGTCGCCCTGATTGATCACCACGCGATAGCCGTTTTCAAAGCCCAGCTTGTCTTTCAGCTCCGCGATTTTCAGAAAGCACTCTTTCAGCGTTTCCGCGCGCGCCCCGTCCATCTCCGTCAGATGCGCGAAATGCTCTTTCGGAATACACAGATAGTGCAGCTTCGCTTTCGGTTCCACGTCGCGGATGACAATCATTTTTTCATCCTCGTACAGCCGCGAAGAAGGAATCTCCCCCGCGATGATTTTACAGAATACGCAATTTTTATCCATTTTTTTCGCCCTCCTCGGCTTATTTCGTTTCCGTTTCGTTAATTACCGCGCCGCGCAAACCGTCTTTGTACAGCGCCGTCGCGCGCACTTTCACGGGAGTTTTTTCCGAAAGTCCCGCCACGTAAAACTTCGCGTACGTTTCCGCGTGCCCGGTATACAGTTCGCCGCCGTTTTCCTCGTCCGTCTCCGTCGTTTCGGGCACCACCGTATAAGTTTTGCCGATGCAGCCCGTCAGATATGCCGTCTTTTGTTCCGCCGCCGCGGCAAGCATTCTTGCCACCCGTTCTTTTTTCACCGCCGCCGGCAATTCTTTATACCGCTTCGCCGCCGTCGTGCCTTCGCGCGGAGAATACGGAAACGCGTGCACCTGCAAAAATCCCGCTTCTTTCACGATGGAAAGCGAATCTTCGAAGTCCGCTTCCGTCTCCGTGGGAAACCCCACGATGATATCCGTGGTAATCGCCGCGTGTTCGAACGCTTCGTATATCATGCGGCATTTTTCAAGATACTGCGCGCGCGTGTATTTCCGGTTCATCGATTTCAGCACCGCGTCCGAACCGCTCTGCAGCGACAAATGAAACTGCGGCGCGAAATTTTTCAGCGCTCTGCACGCTTCCAGAAACCGCGGCGTAATCATGCTTTCTTCCATCGAACTGAACCGAATCCGCGTATCTGCGTCCTTCACCGCATACAGCAAATCGGAAATATCCCGTTCGCCGTCGCGGTAATCGGAAACGTCTATGCCCGTTATCACCGTTTCGTACGCCGTCGATTCCAGAATTTCTTTCGCCGCGCTTTCGATTCTGCGGGAACGGCTGCGTCCCCGCAGATACGGAATAATGCAGTACGAGCAAAACCGGTCGCACCCGTCCTGAATCTTTACGAAATTTCTGGTTTTCATCGATTCCGGGCGCGCCGCCTCGTCGTATTCTTCCGCGGTTTTATCCGCCTTGCCGTCCGCGTTCTTTTCAAAATCGATTCCCGCGTTTTTCTCTTCGAATCCGCCCTCCACGATTTCCAGAATCCGCTGCTTCTGCCGCGCTCCGAACACGCAGAACACCCCCGCTTTATCCGAAAACGCCGCGGGGTCTCTCTGCGAAGCGCACCCGCATACGATCACGCGCGCCGCGGGATTGTCTTTCAGGGCGCGCCCCACCGCCTGCCTGCTTTTCCGCTCCGCCTCCGCCGTTACCGCGCAGGTATTTATGATATACAAATCGGCATACGCGTGTTCGTTTTTCACCTCGTAGCCCAAGCTTTTCAGCCCCGTAATCAGCGAACCGCTTTCCACGTCGTTCACTTTACAGCCGAGCGTCAATACCGCCGCCGTCTTTTTCGGCTGCGTTCCGCCGCACGCGCCGTCCGTTGCAGTTACTTTTTCCGTCATTTCAATTCTCCCGTTTCGTACGCCACTACGGATAACAACGCCACCGCCGCCGTTTCCGCGCGCAGAATCCGCCTGCCCAGAGAAACGAAACTGCAACCGCTTTTTCTCGCCTCGTCCGCTTCGCGTTCCGAAAATCCGCCCTCGCTGCCTATCATCACCGCCACGCCGTCGGCAGCGCCGCCGGAAAGCAGTTTTTCAATCGGCTCGTCGCTGCTTTTCGCAAATTCGCACGCAAACAGCCGCACTCCGTATCTCTGCGCGTCTTTCAGCGCCTCGTCAAACGAAGAAAACGCCATGATTTCGGGGCACGAAGCGCGCAGACACTGTTTCGCCGCCTCGCGCGCCACCTTTTTCAGCCGCTCCGTCTTGTTTTCGGAAAGATACGCCGAGGAATAATCGGAAGCGAACAGCCCTATCCGGCTTACGCCCAGTTCCGTAGCTTTCTGTACGGCGAATTCGTTTTTATCCGCGTTTTTCAGAAACCCGAAGTACAGCGCGACGTCCGTTTTCGGTTCCTTGTCGCACTCCCGCGCGGAAAGCACGTGAAAGGTCATTTCTTTTTTCGTTACCGCCGTTACGATCGCCGTGTACTCTTTTCCGTCGCCCGATAAAAGCACCGCTTCGTCGCCCTCGGAAAGCCGCATCACCGTGCGCGCGTGTTCAAACTCTTCGCCCGTCAGGACGCACTCTCCGCCCACTTCTATGCTTTCGGCAAAAAAACGTTTCAATCCGCTCATGCCCCCGTCCTTTCGCCGTTTTCGGCTTCGTTAAAGCGCAGCACCAGCGCATACCAGTCGCCTTTCTGCCGCTGTTTTATCACACGCAGCCCTTCGGCGGAAAACGCGTCTTTCACCATTTGCAGACGGCTTTCGATGATGCCGCTTAAAATCAATACGCCGTCCCGCTTTAAATTTTTCGGAATCGAAGGCGCCAGCCGCACCAGAATTTCTCCCGTAATGTTGGCAAGCATCACGTCGCCCTGCACGGAAGTATCTTCCAGCAGGTCGGCATGCGCCACCACGCATTTTTCCGCCACGCCGTTCAGCGCCGCGTTATGATTCGCGCTTTTCACGGCAATCGGGTCCACGTCCGTCAGGTACGCCTTCGCCGCGCCCAGCTTCACCGCGGAAATGCCGAGGATGCCGCTGCCGCAGCCCACGTCTATGCACGTATCGCCCGCATGCAGATAATTCTGCATTTCTTCCACGCACATGGAAGTAGTTTCGTGTTCGCCCGTGCCGAACGCCATGTTCGAATCGAGCAGCACGATTTCTTCGTCCGGCTGTTTTTCGTACTTTATCCATTCCGGCACCACCACGATGCGCGATAAATGAATGGGGCGGAAATGCTTTTTCCATACCTCTATCCAGTCGTCGCCGTCCACCTGCCGCTTCGCTTCTTCGAGGGTACCGAAATCGATCGCGCCCGCCGCGCGTTCCCGCGCAAGAAAAATATCGTCCATAATCGCGGCGGCGATTTTCGGCGCCGTCGCCTCTTCCAGATAGCATTTCACCAAAACGTCCGTACGGGAAACGTCGCGCAGATTCTCGTCGATGTAATCCCAGTAGCCGTCTTTGGTTTTCTGCAGAGCGATAATATCGTTCACGTCGCACACGGTAACGCCGAAATCGGTATAATTCCACATCACGTCCGCCACGATTTCGCTTGCTTCGTTTGTGGTATGCACGGTAAGTTCTGTATATTTCATAATTGATTCTCCTGCGTTTTTTCCGGTTGTATTTTCGTCTCGGCTTCCACTATCCTCCGCGCCGCACTTTCTTGTTCCTCTCCGAAGCCCGCCTTCAGGGCAAGATATTCGTCCAGAATATCGTCAAATTCGCGGTACCCGAACACGGAACGCACTTTTTCCACGTTCCATTGCTTGATGTTATCCACATGCGGATACGGGAAATAAAACAGCCGCTTGCTGAAATGCCTCACCACGGTACTTTTGTGCAGAAATTTCTGGTCGTTGAATTTCTGCGGCAGCATTTTCTTTTTGCTTGTGCTCCGCACAATCGCGCTCTGATCGGCAAACAGCAGTTTTCTCGATTTAATCAGCTCCCGCGCGCGGAAAAACGCCCCCGTTTCTCGTATCATTTTCATATTCAGAAGCAGCACGCCCGCATTGATATAGTTGTAATACAGAATGTATTTTCCGTAATGGTCGCGCGCCGCGGCATACTCCACCCCGGATACGTCTATATCGTACAGCAGCGTAAAATCACGGTTGAACATGATATCCGCGTCGAGATACAGAATTTTATCGGGAATTTCGGGGATTTTATCCGCAAACAATCTTAACAGCGTATACGGAGAACAATACGCGCCCTCGTTCGGGCAGCCCCAGAATTCCGTAGCATACAGTTCGGAAACGTCTATGGTTTTCACGTCGTTTTCCGCGTTGTATTTCTTCATCACTTCGCGCAGGAACCGCGTCTGCTCCTCCGTTACGGGGGTGTAATCGTCGCGCAGATACGAAACGTCCATCGTTAAAATCAATGCGGTAAACGGTTCGGCGGTTTTCGTTCGCTTCGCCACGGAAAGCAAACAGGTGAGTATTCCGTCGAACACTTTATAATTGCCCGCAAACAATAAATATCTCATCTCTTTTCGTCCTCGCCGGGTGTTTTTTCGTCCTCCGCGCGCACGTAACGGATATATTCCGCGGCGGAATTGTCGCTGCGTTTTTCCATTGCCTCAAACGCGGCGTTTCTCAGCGTTTCTTTCGCCTGTTTCGCGCTTAAACTCCCGTCCGGATAAAACGGTCCGTCCACATACGTTACCATCCGCGGCGTCCTGAAAAATCTGCGCTTCCGATAGGTATTCGTAAACGTGAAAACAGGCGTTTTGTATTGCACGGGATAACGGAACGACGTATCTTTGAACGGTCTGATTTTCGTATAATACGGCCAGATATGCGCCTCCGGATAAATACAGACCGCCGCGCCGCTTTGCACGCGTTTTTCTATCGCCGCAAGAAAATTTTTCGTGGCTTTCAGATTATCCGGCAGCGGCAGCGCCCCCAGCGCCGCATTCACGCCGCCCATACCCTTGATAGACACGTTGGCGGGATGAACGATGACGTACGCCCGCCTTTTTCCCGCCAGCAACGCGGGCACGAACGGATCGGCAGCGGCGGAAGTGTGATTGCCGTACAAAAAGTACGCGCTCTTTTCAGGCACGGCTTTCAGCGCTTTTTTATTTTTTACTTTCCAGCCGAATCTGATTTTCAGAAAAAGAAATGCCAGCGGTTTCGCTATCACGCGGTACAGCAACGCGGAAAAAAAGCGGTAAAATACGTTTCCGTGCACATACCGGTAATTTTCGTCGATGGTACGCGGAACGATCTTCGCCGAAGAAAATTCGTCGTTCAGCTCGTCCCGGTAATAAATCGTTCTCTGTTCTTTCATTTTTCCGTTTCCGTCAGGCAGATTCTCTCCGCAGCGTTTTGCCTTATTATAGCGTTTTTCGCGCCGTTTGTCAATCGTTTCGCGCCCGCCGCGCTTGCGTAACCGCCCTCCGCCGCTTTCACGCCGCTTCTTTCCGTTTTAAAAAATTCAACCTCTTCCCGCGTTTTTTGCGAGAAGAGGTTGAAAAGAACCGGACTTAAGAAAATACGGTTCGTTTATTCAACGCGGCGCCGCGTTTTTCCGCGCCTTAATACGGCTTCGTGCCGTACAGGCTTTCCAACACGTCCGCGTACTTTTTGCGTTTATCGTACTGCTTCAGATCGATCGCCGAATCGGTTTCTTCCAGCGCGCGCTTCTGATCCCTCGTAAGATGCGAAGGCACTTCCACAATCACGCGGATAATCAGATTTCCTGTTGCCCCGGTCGCCGATTTGATGCCTTTGCCGCGCACGGTGAAAATCTGTCCGCTCTGCGTGCCTTCGGGCACCGTAAAATCAAACGTGTCGTCCACGCCGGGCACCTTTACGACGCCGCCCAGCGCCGCCGTTTTAAACGATACGGGCACGTCTATCTTCAAATCGAAATTGTCCCGCACGAAAAGTTTGTGCGGCTCCACCTTGAACACGATAATCAGATCGCCCGGCACGCCGCCCTGCACCGCATGACCGCCTCCGCGTTTTCTGATGTAGCTTCCGTTGTTCACGCCCGCAGGCACGTTGAACGTGATTTCCGCTTCCTTGCGGGTATACCCCTTGCCTTTGCAGTCCGCGCACTTTTCCGTGATAATCTTGCCCGTGCCGCCGCAATCGGGGCATACTCCCTGCCTGATCGTCCTGCCGAACACGGTGTTCTGCACGCTCTGCACCACGCCTTTGCCGCCGCAGCGCGAACACGTTTTAAACGCCGTTCCGTCCTTCGCGCCCGTGCCTTTACAGCTTTCGCAGGGCGCGTTACGCATATACGAAACCGTCTTTTTGCAGCCCTTCGCCGCGTCCATAAACGAAAGAGTCATCTCTTTCTGAATATCTTCGCCCACTTTCGACTGCGCCGCTCCGCCCGCGCCGTTTCCGCCGCCGAAGCCCGAAAATCCGCCGCCGAAAAAGCTGCTGAAAATATCTTCGAATCCGCCGAACCCCGCGCCGTCGCCGCCGCCGAAGCCCGAAAATCCGCCGAACCCGCCCGACCCCATGCCGGGGTGTTCCAGTTCGAAATCGTATTGCTTACGTTTCTGCGCGTCGGAAAGCGTTTCGTTCGCCTCGTTGATCTCTTTGAATTTTTCCGCGGCAGCCGCGTCGCCGGGGTGCAGATCGGGGTGATACTGTTTCGCCAGCTTTCTGTACGCCGACTTGATTTCGTCCGCGCTCGCGGTTTTGCTCACGCCAAGTATTTCGTAATAATTTTTCTTGCTTTCCGCCATAGTGTTATCTCTTTGTGTTCTTTATTTCTTTATAATACGCCATTCGGGCTCGCCTTTCCGGCGAACCCGATGGCTTCGTTATTTCGTTCACACAAGGAAAGTCTCCCGCGTTTTACGTCTTACGGCTTACTGATGGAATTCCGTATCGCCGTCGTTTCCGCCGTTCGCGCCGCCCATATCGGGGTTGGCTCCCGCCGCGCCCTGAGCGTTCTGATACAGCTTCTGGAATACCGGCTGCACGGCGTTCATCAGATTGTCGTACGCCGCTTTGATTCTCTCGTCGTCGTCCGATTCAAGCTCTTTCTTCGCCGTTTCGATCGCGCCGTTCAAAGCAGCCTTATCGTCGTCCGTCAGCTTGTCGCCGGAATCTTTCATCGTCTGCTCAACGGAGAAGATCATACCGTCAAGCTTGTTCTTGTTGTCTACTTTCTCCTTACGCTTCTTATCCTCTTCGGCAAACTGTTCGGCTTCTTTCACCGCTTTGTCAATTTCCTCTTCGGAAAGATTCGTGGAGGAGGTAATCGTAATATCCGTAGACTTGCCGGTGCCTTTGTCCTGCGCCGTTACGTGCACGATGCCGTTCGCGTCGATATCGAACGTAACTTCGATCTGCGGAATACCGCGGGGCGCGGGAGCAATGCCCGTCAGCATAAAGTTGCCCAGCGTCTTGTTGTCTTTGCAGAATTCGCGTTCGCCCTGCAATACGTGAATATCCACGCTCGTCTGGTTATCCGCCGCCGTAGAGAACACCTGACTCTTCTTCACGGGGATGGTGGTGTTTCTGTCGATGATTCTCGTAAACACGCCGCCCAGCGTTTCGATACCGAGGGAAAGCGGAGTAACGTCCAGAAGAAGAACGTCTTTCACTTCGCCGGTCAAAACGCCGCCCTGTACCGCGGCGCCGATCGCCACGCATTCGTCGGGGTTGATGCCCTTGAACGGCTCTTTGCCGGTTACTTCGCGCACCTTTTCCACAACGGCGGGCATACGGGTAGAACCGCCTACCAGAATCACCTTGTCGATATCGTTATACGTCAGCGAAGCGTCTTTCATAGCCTTCTTCATGGGCTCTACGGTACGGTTCAGAAGATCCGCCGTCATCGCTTCGAATTTCTGCTTCGTCAGGGTGATGTCCATGTGCTGAGGTCCGTCGGCGCTCATCGAAATGAACGGCAGATTGATGTTGGTGGAATTCATGCCGGAAAGTTCGATTTTCGCCTTTTCCGCCGCTTCCTTCAAACGCTGCATCGCCATCTTGTCTTTCGAAAGATCGATGCCGTGCGACTTCTTGAATTCGTCCACAAGATATTCCATAATCTTGTTGTCCCAGTCGTCGCCGCCAAGGTGCGTATCGCCGTTCGTGGCAAGCACTTCGAACACGCCGTCCGAAATTTCAAGAATGGAAACGTCGAACGTACCGCCGCCGAGGTCGTAAATCATCACCTTGCCGCCCTTGTCTTTGTCAAGTCCGTACGCAAGCGCCGCCGCCGTGGGTTCGTTGATGATACGAAGCACGTTCAGCCCGGCAATCTTGCCGGCGTCTTTCGTTGCCTGACGCTGCGAATCGGAGAAGTACGCGGGGCAGGTAATTACGGCTTCCGTAACTTTCTGTCCGAGGTACGCTTCCGCGTCCGTCTTTAATTTCGTTAAAATCATTGCGGAAATCTCCTGCGGGGAATATCCCTTGCCGTCAATGTCCACTTTATAATCCGTACCCATATGGCGTTTGATGGAAATCACCGTTCTGTCGGGATTCGCCACCGCCTGACGTTTTGCCGCCTGACCTACCACACGGGAACCGTCTTTCTGAAAAGAAACTACGGAAGGGGTGGTTCTTGCGCCCTCCGCGTTGGCGATTACAACGGGTTCGCCGCCCTCCATTACCGCTACGCACGAATTCGTGGTACCGAGATCGATACCGATTACTTTTCCTGCCATAATTATCACGCTCCTTATTTCATCCGATTTTTGTACGCCCCGCAAACCTTTCCGCCGTGCAAGCGATCGCTTGTTCCGGCACCGCCCTGCGGCGCTTCTTTTTTGTTACAGATTATATTTAACCCGTCGCCCGATTTCTTAAACGCCGCGGCGGAAAAATTTTTCTGTCGTCTGTATTCCGCCTTAAAACGCCCGTTTTAAAAAGTTCCGCCGATTTTTTCGGGAATGCCGCAAAATCGCTTGACAACGTTTTAACTTTTATGGTATGCTGATATAGTTAAAAGATGCGGGAATAGCTCAGTGGTAGAGCGTCACCTTGCCAAGGTGAATGTCGCGGGTTCGAGTCTCGTTTCCCGCTCCATCTTTGAAGAACGTCTGCGTTTTGCGCAGGCGTTTTTCTCTTCTTTTCCCGTTTATAAAATTTTGCGCATGATAAATACCGCGGATTTACAAACCAACCGGAGGTTATCGCCTTGAAATCTTTAAAAGAATTGTATAAAATCGGCAGAGGTCCTTCCAGTTCCCACACCATCGGACCGGAACGCGTGGCGTACTACGCCGTCGGGAACTTCGGCAAAGGCGATTACACGGCGGAATTATTCGGTTCGCTCGCGCTTACGGGCAAAGGACACGGCACCGATCGCGTGCTGAAAGAAGTGCTCGGCGAAAACACGAAGATTATTTTCGACGCGCGCGCAAAAGATTTGAAACACCCCAACACGCTGAAATTATACAAAACGGAAAACGGCGAAAAAATTCTTGTCTGCACGGCGCAGAGCGTCGGCGGCGGCAGCGTCGTCATCAACGGCAAACCCTACCCGGATACCCCGGAAGTGTACCCGCAGAAAAATTTCGCAGCCGTCCGCAAATTCATCGAAGAAAACAACCTTTCTCTGCCCGATTACGTAAAATTTTACGAACCGGACGTGTTTTCTCACCTGAAAAACGTATGGAACGCCATGAAAGAAAGCGTGGAGCGCGGTTTACGGAAAGACGGCGTTCTTCCCGGCGCGCTGCGGCTGGAAAGAAAGGCGAAAACGTTGTATTCCGCGGAAGCGAAATTCGAAACGTCCGTCATGCGCGAAAACAGAAAGCTCGCCTCCTACGCGTTCGCCGTAGCGGAAGAAAACGCCGATAACGGAATTATCGTAACCGCGCCAACCTGCGGCGCCGCGGGCATTCTCCCCGCCGTATTATACTATATGTACCGCGATAACAACGTTCCGGAAGAAGAAATTTTAAACGCGCTCGCCGCGGCGGGCGTCGTAGGCAACGTCGTCAAACAGAACGCTTCCATAAGCGGCGCGGAATGCGGTTGTCAGGCGGAAGTCGGGGTTGCCTGCTCCATGGCGGCAGCCGCGCTTTCTTCCGTTTTCTGTCTCGATTCCGACGGCGTGGAATGTTCCGCGGAAATCGCGCTCGAACACAACCTCGGCTTAACGTGCGATCCCGTGCTCGGTCTGGTACAGATTCCCTGCATCGAACGTAACGCGGTAGCCGCCATCGAAGCCGTAAACGCCGTAACCCTTTCGAAATCGCTGAAAAACAAGCGCAAAATCTCGTTCGACAACGTGGTGAAAGTCATGTACGAAACGGGCAAAGATATGAGCACCCGCTACCGCGAAACCTCCACGGGCGGGCTGGCTGCGTTATACGGAAGCGATGCGGACAAATAAACAGCCGCAAAAATAAAATTCCGCCCGCGCGCTTGCTTTTTTTCTCCGCGCGTGGTATAATGGTGTCGTTACAACAAATCCACCCACCGCGAGGCTTACGCATGGAAAGACTGATCAGGCATACCAACGCATATAAAACGCAGCAGTTGTACGCTTCGCGGGGAGAATTGCGCCACGCGTATCTGCTGCTGCTTCCCGATCCCGGCTCTCTTCGCAACGTTCTGAAAATTTTCGCGACGCTGTTTTTCGAACGCAATATACAAACCGAAGCCGATCGCGCACGCGTCGAATCTTTAATCCGGAAAGAATCGTACGCGGATTGTATTTTTTATCCGGAAGCGGGCAAAAAATTTTCCGTGGCGGACGCGGAAGCCGTGGAAGAAGAATGTATTCTCCGCCCCGTGGAAGGCGAAACGAAACTGTTCGTCATCGGCAATTTTTCCGAAGCCACGAAAGAAGCGCAGAACAAAATGCTGAAAATGCTGGAAGAACCGCCCGAAGGCGTAAGCTTTCTTCTCGGCGCCACCTCCTCGTTTTCCGTGCTGCCCACGGTCCTTTCCCGCGTGGAAAAAATCGAAATCCCGTCTTTTTCCGAAAGCGAAATCACCGCGTATCTGTTAAGAAACGTTCCTTCGCTTTCCGAACAGGACGCGGCGTTATGCGCAAAATCGTCGGGCGGCGTTCCCGGAAAAGCGCTCGAACTTGCTTCCGGCGGATACTTTAAAGAACTCACGCAGGCGGCATGGAATCTTTGTTTTTCAACGCCCGCTTTGCTGCCTTATCTCGTGCGCGAATACGGCGCGACGAAATACCCGAAAGAGCTTTTGTCGCTTCTTAAAATCATTTATTTCGACGCGTTGAAGCTGCAAATCGCCAAAGAACGCAACCTTACGTTCCGCGGCAGCGTTTCCGATAACGAAAACGTGAAAAAACTTGCCGCGCAATATCAGAAAGGCGATCTGTTAAAGGCGCTGAACGTCCTTTCCGACGGCGAACGGCAACTGTATTTCAACGGCGCGTTCGCACAGATTTTAGAAATCTCACTCAGTAAAATTCTTGCCGGAAAACGCGGATAACGCGTAAAAATCAGGCAATTTCAGGAAATTTTTTATGATTAAAGTAGTCGTCATCAAATTCAAAAGCGGCGGAAAACTGTACTATTTCGCGCCGAAAGCGGGCGAAGAATACAAACGCAACATGCCCGTCATCGTAGAAACTTCGAAAGGCGTCGAATACGCGTGGGTGGCGTACCCCGAAAAAGAAATCGACGAATCGGAAATCACTCCGCCGTTAAAAAGCGTAGTGCGTATCGCCACGCCGAAAGATACCGAATTTTACGAGGCTTGCCTTGCTAAAAAGCCGGAAGCCATGGATATCTGCCGCAAAAAAATCATCGAGCTCGGTCTGGATATGAAACTTGTCGATTGCGAATACGCGTTCGACGGCTCGAAAATCGTGTTTTTCTTCACGTCGGCGGGCAGAGTGGATTTCCGCGAACTGGTACGGGCGCTTGCTGCGGCGTTTCATAACCGCATCGAACTTCGTCAGGTAGGCACGCGCGACGAAACGAAATATCTCGGCGGCATCGCCCCGTGCGGCAGAGTGTGCTGCTGCGCAGGCAATATGCCCGAATTTAAAAAAGTCTCCATCAAAATGGCGAAAAATCAGGGACTTTCCCTCAATCCGGGTAAAATCAGCGGGCTCTGCGGCAGACTGATGTGCTGTTTAAGCTACGAAAACGATTATTACGCGGAAGCGTTCAAGCAGGTTCCCAAAATCGGTTCCGAAGCCTCCGCCGCAGACGGCACGGGCACGGTGGTTGCCGTAAACATGCTGAAAATGACGGCGAAACTGCGCATTACCGATAACGCCGGAAACGTCGCCTACCGCGATTACAACGTTTCCGATCTGCGCTTCAAAAAGCCCGCGCAAAATCCCTCCCCTGCGGAAAAAGAGGACGACGAAGCGGACGTTTTATCCGCGGAATCCGCCGAAAACAACACGCGTGCCGATTCCGGCGAAAAAAACGCCAAAAATTTCAAAAAGAATAAAAACAAACCCCGCGGCGCGCACGGTACCGAAAACGCCGCTCCCGGCGCCCCCCGCAACAACAACAACAACAACAACAACAACAACAACAACAAACGCGACAACGACGGCGCGGAAAAGAAGCCGGCTGTGAACGTATTCGACAGTTCTTCTATTTTTTAAACGCCGTTCGTTAAGAAGATTTTGCAGTATTTTCTCCCGCCGCTCGGCGGGATTTTTTATACCTAAAAACGCGTTCGTTCCGCCCATGGGCAGGGGATTCCGAATATTGCCCCGTAATTTTTTATCCGCCGCAAATTGTTTAACAGAAAAAAACGAGACGATTTTATTTTCGTCCCGTCTTTTTTATTTTCTTATCAAAACAGGGGGCAAATTTTCAATTCGCCCCCGTTTTCCATTCGTTTTATTTCAATCTTCTTTGTCGCTGCCGTCGTGTCCGCTGTTGCCGAGGAACGTTCCGAAGAAATCGTTATCCGGCTTCTTGTACACGGACGAACGGTCGCCGGAAGGGCGTCTGTCGCGGTTGAATCCGCCTTTTCCGCCTCTGCCGCCGTTGCGGTTATAACCGCCTCGCCCGCCGCGATTGTCTCTGTCGCCGCGGAAACCGTCGCGATAGCCCTTGTTGAATCCTCTGCCGCCTCTGCCGTTTCTGTCGCCGTCGCGCTTGTCGTAGCCTGCGTACAACGCGGGGCGGTCGTCCTCAACGCCCACGGGAATAATCACGATATAACGCGCGGGCTCCTTGCCCTCGCTCTCCGTGGTAACTTCTTTGTTTTCGGAAAGCGCTGCGTGAATAATACGGCGTTCGTACGGGTTCATCGGCTCCAGACGGATTTTTCTGCCCAGACGAACCGCTTTCGCCGCAAGGTTGTTCGCCAGTCTTTCCAGCGTTTCTTCGCGGTTTTCGCGGTAGTTTTCGCAGTCTACCACCACGCGCTTATAATCTTCTCTGCCGATGTTCGCCACGGCGCCCGCCAACGTCTGCGCCGCGTCCAGCACCATGCCTTTTCTTCCTATCAGCGCGTTGTTGTTCGCCGCCGTTACGTTGATGATGATTTTTTCGTTCTCGGCAACCAGCTCCGTCATCGCCGCGATGTTCATAATCTCAAACAGCCCGTCCAGAAATTCCACGGCTCTCTCGCCGTCCGTCTTTCCTTCCGCGTTCGTCTGAATCTTCGCAAGCCGCTTTTTCTTCTCTTCCGCGGCGGTTTCTTTGTTTTCCGTCGCCGTATCGGCTTCGCAGTTATCGCACAATTTTTCGCCGTTTACGTCGCATGCGGCGCAAAGAGGAGCGATTTCCACGCGTGCCTTCACCGAACCGAACAATTTCTTTTTGCCTTCTTCCAGTACGCGGATTTCCGCGTTTTCTCTCGTCAGCCCCAAATCTTTCAAACCGATCTCTATCGCCTCTTCCGAGGTTTTTCCGGTATATTCCTTAAATTTCTGCATTTTTTAAAAATCTCCTTATAAAGTTCCGTTTCAAGAAATTTTTATTTTTTCTTCTTCCCGTCTTTGCCGCTCTGATACGATCTTCCGGGGAAGCGGTTGTCGTACTTCTGCTGCAGTTTCTTTTCTTCCTGCTTCGCCATCGTTACGGCTACCGCCTTATTGATAATCAGCGTCATAATCATCGATACAAGGTTGCTCGTAACCATGTAAATCGAAAACGCCGCCGAATACATGAACGCGAAGATGGCGAACATCACCGTCATCACCACCATCATCATTTTCTGATTCGCCGCGCCCGTACCGTCCGCCGAAGAATACTTCTGCTGTTCTTTCTGCGAACGCATCGTAATAAACTGCTGCAACAGAATGGTACCGATGGAAAGCGCGATTAAAATATAATACCCGTTCGCCTGCGTTTTGTAATCGCCCAGCTTCTCCGTTACCATATTGTAGCTTTCTTCGTCATACGGTGTAACCGACTGATTAACGAATTTATTCAGCACGGAGGACTGGAAATCGGAATATTTCAGCACCGGGTGCTTGAAGCTCGCGTCCGTCTGCCAGATATTCTTTATCCAGAGGAATTTCATGCTGTGCGAAACGGTGCTTTCGTACACCTTTTTCACGTTTTCTTTTGCGTTTTCCGCAATCGCCGTCGCGCATTCGTCCGCGCTCAGCGCCGTACCGTGCGCCGCGTTGTATTTGTCCGCGTCCACGAAATATTGCTTGTCCGCGCTCGTGATATACGCGATTTTTTCTTCCACGGTTGCAAACTCTTTCTTTTCCACCAACGCCGTAACGTAGTGCGCGTCGTCTTTGATAATAAAATATTTGTATTCGCCGTTCTCATCCGCCGACAGCGTATAGCCGTTGTCCTGTGTCAGATTGCCATCAAAAATGTTTTCGTCTTTGATTACCGCCGTGTTTTCAATCACCGCCGCGTGGTAAGCATCCACCAGCGCGTTGTAATTGTTCAGATCGGCGAATTGCGAGTATTTATTGAACGCGTTGATCGCCACAAAAAAGATGACGATGGATAAAATGGCGGGCAGACACGAAGAAAACATCGAAATGCCGTTTTCCTTGTACATTTCCATCAGCTTCTGGTTGTACGCCGCCTTGTCGTTCGCGTACTGCTTCTGAAGCTTTTCCATTTTCGCCTGATTTTCTTTCATCTTGGCGTTCTGTTTCGTCATCGATACTCTCTGATAAATATCGAACGGCAGAACGATGGCTTTCAGCACCAGCGAGAACAAGATAATGCCCACGCCCACGCTGCCAACGCTTTCGATGATGTTTCTGATGATGCGCGAAATCCAGTTCAGGCTCACCACGTCCGTTTTGCCGAACGTGATAATCTTCGCTGTCGTCGCTAAAATTTGAAATATCTGCATGTTTTAAATTTCCGTCAATGTTTTTTCGGTTTCTCAAGCGGTTACAGCACCCATTTTTTGTACCGGTTTTCTTTCGGAGGGTCGTATCCGCCTTTCGAAAAAGGGTTGCACCGCAGAATCCTGAACGCGCCTAAAAGTATTCCCTCTATCACGCCGCGGTTGTTGATGCTTTCCAGCGTATACTGCGAACAGGTGGGGCGGTATAAACACGTATGGCGCGAAATGTGCCGCTGATAAAAGATAATCAGGCGCATGCAAAGCATTTTCAGATACGGTCTGAAAATTTTCGAAAGCACCCGTTTGTTTACGTAAAACAAATCGGAAAGCGAGGGCACCGGCACGAAGTCCGCGTAAAAATCGGCAACGCCGTCCGCCCGTTTCACAGTTTTTTTCTCCGGATCATTTCTTTTACGTCTTTATCGAACGTCGCAAACGTGTATTCGTCCCGCACTTTCGGCAGACACACGATTTTGTACGTGCCTTTCATTTTGTTCACGTTCAGGCGGAACGCCTCGCGCACCAGCCGCTTGATGCGGTTTCTATGCACGCTTTTCCCGTGTTTTTTTCCCACGGAAACGGCAAAATAATTCTCTTCCGCCGGCAGGTATAAAAGCGTAAGACTCCCCGAAAACGCGCGCGAACCGCTTTTGAAAAGGTTCTGCAATTCGGATTGTTTTTTCAGTCTTTTATATTCCACTTTCAGCCCCGCAACCTTGCTTTTCCGCCGTTTTTATGCCGCAATTTTCCGTATCTGTAAATAAAACGAACAGCCGCATAAGCCGTTTTCCGGCATCCATGCGGCTTTTTTTCCCGCTTTTACCCCCGCGGAAAACGTTTTTTACGGCGCGTACGCGTCTGCCCCGAAAAGATTTACTTGGAAAGGTGCTTTCTTCCCTTGTTTCTTCTTCTCTTCAAAACGTTTCTGCCGCCTTTCGTAGACATTCTTTCTCTGAATCCGTGCACTTTGCTTCTCTGTCTTTTCTTGGGTTGATACGTTCTCTTCATGGTTTTGTTTCTCCTTCACGATAAAAATCGAATTTTTTTAAAGTATTTTCGCCGCGATTTCGCGCCGATCCCGTTTATTATACAGCAAAACGGCGCCTTTCGTCAAGCGTTTATGCCGTGGTTCTTACAGGTAAAATCAGATAAGCCCCGTATTTGTTCTCTTTGTTCTTCAGAACGAACGGCGCGATCGGCGTATTCATATACATCACGATCTCGTCCTCGTCCAGAGCTTTCAGCGCGTCCAGCACGTATTTTCCGTTCATCGCGATGCGGATTTCCTTGCCTTCCAGTTCCGCGTTCACCTTTTCGGCAACGTTGCCTATCTCGGAATTCGCGGTAACGAACACCGCGCCGCTTTTCACTTCCATAATGATCAGGTTGTTTTTCTCGCCGCGGATCAGAACGCTCGCGCGCTCCACGCTTTCGATAAGTTCCGCGCGACGCAGCGTAACCTCGGTGGTGAAAGAGGGCGGGAAGATATTTTCGCGCTTTACGAATTCGCCCGTATACAGGCGGGAAATTAACGTGGTTTCGTCTACCACCACGCGCAGATGATTCGCCGAAAATTCCACTTTCAGAAGCTTGTCCGCGCCCGCCAGCATTCTCGAAATTTCTCCCAGCGTTCTCGCGGGGCAAACGATTTTCTTGCCGTCGTCGCCGCTTTTCAGTTCGCATTCCGTCGTCGCCATTCTGTACCCGTCCAGCGCGGAAGCGCGCAGAACGTTTCCTTCCGTTTCCAGAAGGCAGCCCTTTAAAATGGGGCGAGAATCGTCGGAAGCGCAGCAGAAAATGCTCCGCGCCACCAGATTTTTGAATTTTCCTTCTTCCACTTCGAATTCGCCCACGCTCTCGCCGCAATCCAGGCGGGGAAATTCGTCCGCGGGCAGCACCTGCATGAACGAACGGGAATCGTCGTATCTGATTTCCAGCCCCTGTTCCACGGTGCCCACGGTAATCTGCGTATGAGAAATTTTGCCGATGAAATCGGTGAACAGACGTCCGTTCACGCAGGCTTCGCCTTCTTCCAGCACGTCCGCTTTAAAACTTTTTTCTATCGATAATTCGCCGTCGTAAGCGGAAAGAGTAACGCCGTCGTTTTTCACCTGCATTCTGATACATTCCAGAACGGGCGTAAGCGTTCTCACCGCGCAAGCCTTCACCACCGTAACGGCGGCTTCGGATAAATCGACGGAATCGCATACGAATTTCATATCTCTGTACCTCCCTTGCCGTTTTTTCTTCTGCCGTAAAGCGCGCAGAGCGGAAAAAACATTTTCTCTTATACCCGTACATTTTACCATAAACCGCATGTTTTTGCAAGCAAAAACCTTTTGTCTGAAAAAATTTTCTCCTGATTTTCGCAATTTCCGTTTTCGGGTTGATTCCGCGCGATTTTTTACGTTAATACGCGCCCGCGCGCAATCGCCCGCCGGAAGCGGACGTTGATAGAGAAAGAAATATAAGGAATAATAGTAGTAATATTAGGCGCGGTGGATTTGTGCATATCTCCCCCGAAAACCCGTTTTTGCCTTGAAAATAAAGGCTTTCGCACTGTGTATATCTCCCGTTTTTCTGTGGATAACCGGTGGAAATTCGTCGTGGACAAGTGGAAAGTTTTCCACAACCCGTAATTTTTATACATTTCGTTATAAATTTATGCACGTATAATTGTATATAAAAAATAGTGAGAAAAGTTATCCACAATAAATGTGGACAACCCGCCTCATGTGGAAAACGTTTTAGGGGAAATCTGTGGAAAACGTTTCCCGATGCGAAAAAACGTTGCGTTTTTCCTTTGATTGTGCTATAATGAAAGCATGGAAAAACAAGAAATCGACGTGCAGGAAAATCTGCTGCTCATCCGCGGCGAATACCGCGAAAAATTCGAGGCGTTCCGCGCTTATCTGCTGGAATTCAACGGCAGATACAATCTTACCGCCATCACGGAAGAAAAGGACGTTTTATATAAACACTTCGTTGATTCCGCTGCCGCGAGAACGCTGTTTTCAAACGGCGCAAACGTGGCGGAAATCGGTTCCGGCGCGGGCTTTCCTTCCGTTCCTTTAAAAATTTTAAGGGAAGATTTAAGCTTCACGCTGTTTGAAAGTGTGGGGAAAAAGTGCGATTTCCTCCGTTTTATTGTGGATAAACTGGATTTTAAGGGAATGCATATTTGTAATATGCGCGCGGAGGACGCCGCCAGAGACGAAAATTACCGCGAAAAGTTCGATTACGCGGTTGCCCGCGCGGTTGCCCGCATGAATATTTTAAGCGAATACTGCCTGCCGCTCGTAAAAAAAGGCGGCTTGTTCGTCGCCTACAAAAGCGCCGACGTTTCGGAAATTTCCGAAGCGAAACACGCGGAAAAAGAGCTCGGCGGAACGGAAGCCGTCGTGTATCCGTATTCGCTGCCCGAAGGCTACGGCGAACGCTGCCTTGCCGTGGTGAAAAAAATCCGGCAGACGCCCGCGAAATATCCGCGCGGCAACGGCAAAGAACGCAAGCAGCCTCTTTGAAAAACGGTTATGGAAAGCAAAGAAAAACAACTGAAAATTCCGCTTCCCGCGCTTGAAAAACCGATGAAAAGCGTGGCGTTTACGGGGCACCGGGATATTGAAAAATACCCCGATTTTTCCGCGCGGAAATTGTACGAAGCGGTGGAAGAGTGCATTAAAAACGGCGCCACGGATTTTTATTGCGGCATGGCGCGCGGTTTCGACATGCTGGCGGGCGAATGCGTGTTGTCTTTGCAGAAACTGTATCCGCAAATCCGTCTTGTCGCGTACGTCCCCTACGAAAAGCAGTACGAAAAAATGAACGACGAAGAAATCGCGCGGTATATGCACCTGAAAAACTGCGCCGACGCGGAAAAAGCGAAAACGTTTTTCCCGGAATATGTGCGCTGGTGCATGAGCTACCGCAACGATCGCCTTGTGGAAGCCGCGGATACCCTGATCGCGTTTTTGCGTAAAGATCGGGGCGGCACGGCGTACACCGTGAAAAAATTTCTGCACGAAAAAGGCGAACGCGTAATTTATCTTTAAAAAAGTTTTACATAAGGAAATTATCAATGATAAATACGATATTTTGGGATGTAGACGGCACCCTGTTAAACTTTCTTGCGGCGGAAAGCGCCGCCGTGAAAGCGTTGTTTTTAAAATTCGGCTTCGGCGAATGTTCCGACGAAATGATTGCGGAATATTCTCAAATCAATAAAAAATACTGGAAACAAATCGAAAAGGGCGAAATTTCAAAAGAAGAGGCTTTGCGGGCGCGCTTTGCCGAATTTTTCGCGTCGCACGGGTTGCCCGTTGCCGCGGCGGAAGCGTTCAACGCGGAATATCAGGTGCGCCTCGGCGATACGGTGGCGTATTGCGACGACAGCTTCGAAATCGTGCGTTCGCTCCGCGGCAAAGTAAAACAGTACGCCGCTTCCAACGGCACCGTCGTCGCGCAGACGCGGAAACTGAAAAATTCCGGGCTCGGCGCGCTGATGGACGGCGTGTTTTTATCCGAAGCCGTCGGCGCCGAAAAGCCGGACGTGAAATTTTTCAATGCAGCCTTCGATTTCATAGAAAAGTCGGGGACGAAAATCGTGAAAGAAAAAACGCTGATGGTGGGCGATTCGCTCACAAGCGATATTCTCGGCGGCAAAAACGCCGGCATTAAAACCTGTTTTTACAATCCGCGCGGCGAAAAAAATACAAGCAACGTTTCGCCTGATTACGAAATTAAAAACTTAAACGAAATTTACGATATTCTGAAAAACGCGTAATAAAGGCGGCTTTTATCGTCGCTTAAACCGATACGTATTAAAAAAAACACTGCCTTGATCACAAGACAGTGTTTTTTTAAGTAAAGCAAAACTTTTTGTTTTAATTATTCGGCTTTGTTTTCGTCGGAATTTTCTTCCGTTTCCATCGATTCCGCAATCGTCGCGTCCTCGGCGGTTACGCTTTCGGTTTCTTCTTCTTTCTTGCCGCCGATCGAGCAGAGCACATTAGTGATGATGCCGAGAATCAGCGCGCAGGCAACGGAAGTAATCGTAACTTTGCCGAAGTTCAGCGTCAGTCCGCCGATGCCGGCAATCAGAATCACGGATACCACAAACAGGTTCTTGTTGTTGCCGAGGTCTACTTCCTGAATCATCTTCAAGCCGGATACCGCGATGAAGCCGTACAGGGTGATGCAAACGCCGCCCATCACGCAGTTAGGAATGGTGGCAAGGAAGGTTACGAAAGGCGCCACAAACGAAGCCACAATCGCCATAATCGCCGTAGCGAAGATGGTAGCAACGGAAGCGTTGCCGGTGATGGCTACGCAGCCTACGGATTCGCCGTACGTGGTGTTGGGGCAACCGCCGAAGAACGCGCCCGCAAGCGAACCGATACCGTCGCCGAGAAGCGTCTTGTCAAGACCGGGATCCGTCAGAAGATCCTTTTCGATAATCGTGGAAAGGTTCTTGTGGTCGGCGATGTGTTCCGCAAATACAACGAAGGCAACGGGCGCATACGCCACCGCGATGGTTACAAGGTAGGTTCCGAACGAACCGCCTTCGCCGAAATTGTAGCTGCCTTTGAACGCTTCCACAAACGCGAAGTCGGGGTACCACTGCATATTTTTAAACTTCGTGAAATCGATTACTTTCAGCGCGTCAACTTTCGCCGCGTAGCCGATCGCCGTGAAGATCGCCGCTACCGCGTAGCCCGCAAGAATACCGATGATGAACGGAATCAGTTTCGCCATTTTTTTGCCGTATACCGAGCAGGCGATTACCGTGAACAGCGTAACAAGTCCGCACACCAGCGCAACGTAAGAATTGCATACCGAGCCGCCGAACGCGTCTTTCAGTCCGCCCGTCGTCAGATCGCCGATCGCGTTGCCCGCAAGCGACAAACCGATGATGGCAACCGTAGGTCCGATAACCACGGCGGGCATCAGTTTATTGATCCATTTTACGCCCACTTTCTTTACGATTAAAGCGATGACCACATATACAAGACCCGCAAACGCCGCGCCGAGAATGAGTCCGAGATAACCAACCGACATCGAAACGCCGCCGGCAAACGCCGCAAGCATCGAACCGATGAACGCGAAAGACGAGCCGAGAAATACGGGGCTTCTGAATTTCGTGAAGAGCAGGTACACCAGCGTGCCCACGCCCGCGCCGAACAAAGCCGCCGATTGCGACATCGCCGCGCCCGGAATGCTGGAATTGATTACAGCGGGTACTGCAATCGTGGCTGCCAGAATCGCGAGCAGCTGCTGCAGCGCGAATACCAGCGTTTTACCGAAAGGCGGTCTGTCTTTCACTTGGTAAACGAGTTTCATAAAGTTTTTCTCCTTTGGAAAAAATTTTTTTTCTTTCGTATTTTCAACCCGGTTTTTTTAATCGGATTCAAACAGTTTCACGCACTCCTCGCCGTCCGTTTCCGTAAATTTCACGGCAATCACTTCGTTTAAAGAAGTGGGAATGTTTTTGCCCGCGTAGTCCGCGCGAATGGGCAGTTCTCTGTGTCCGCGGTCGATTAAAACGGCAAGCTGAATGGTTTTGGGTCTGCCGAGGGCAAGCACCGCGTCCATCGCCGCCCGCGCCGTACGCCCCGTATACAGAACGTCGTCGCAGAGAATCACGTTTTTGTCTTTTACCGAAAAGGGAACGTCCGTTTTTTTCACTTCCGGCATATCGGAAATTTCGCTCAGGTCGTCGCGGTACAAGGTGATGTCCGCGTACCCGGTTTCCACTCGTTTTCCGCAGATTTTCTGTATATCGTCGCGGATTTTCCGCGCCAACGGGGCGCCCCGCGTAACAATGCCTATCAGGGCAACGTCGTCCGCGTTTTTGTTGCGCTCGATAATCTCGTGCGAAATGCGCATGATAGCCCGCGCCATGGCGGTTTCGTCCATCAGAGTGGTTTTTTCTTTGCCGTTCATCCGCTTTTTCGCCTCCCGTTACCGATTTTTTTTGAAAAAATACCGAAAAAAAACGCGTCTTTGTTCAAGACGCGTTAAAAAATCTCGTTTCTTCGGCGGCGTGCGAAAAGCGCGCGGCAATTAGAAAGGCTTTCACGTCTTGCGGGCGTCTCTGCACCCGATTAAAGAGGTTTTTCTCCTTTTTCCGCATAATATGATACTACGAACCGCCGTGTTTGTCAAGTAAATAAGCGTATATTTTCACAATCTTTTCAAAAAATATTTCCGCCGCGAAAAACAATCGGTTATTTCGTGATTTTTACTTTTGTTCCGTCAAACGTGTATTTGTAATCGCTGTCGCTCCAGGTGGTTACGCCCCAGGTCGCGCCGTCCTCGTGCAAAACAAGGTGAAATTCTTTTTCGGAGTCCGTCTTTTCGAAGTATTTCGAAAGGTCGTCGAAAATCACGTTGAACTGCAGGTCTCCGTACGAGCCGTCGTCTTTCTTCTTTTCGGCAAGATCGCTGCCTTTTACGCGGAAAAGAACGGTTTCTTCATACGTGCCCGAAGAAAAAATGGGATCGGAAGAAGCAAACGTAAATACGAAATCGCGTTCGAGATTCGCTTCTTTTTCCGCGGATACAGTGCATTTCAGCTCGTAACCGTTTTCTAATTTTTCGTCGATTTTGTATTTTACGCGTACGGAATCGTTGTCTTTGCTTCCGTCGCCGATGCCGATATCTACTTCATACCCGCCGCAGGCGGCAAACGCCAGCGCGATTACTGCGATAAACGCAGCCAAAATGCTTTTAAAAAATTTTTTCATAACGATACTCCTCGTGATAAATTTGCGAAAGCCGCAGCTTTCGGTAAAATTATAGCAGAAAAGGGGAGAAAAAGCAATCAAAAACGCATAAAAAACGCGGAAGCGAAATTCTCGCCTCCGCGCGTTTGTGCAATGTGTTTACGCTTCTTCCGCTACCGGATAAACGCTCACTTTTTTCTTGTCCTTGCCCATTTTTTCAAAGCGGACAACGCCGTCTGCAAGGGCGAACAACGTATCGTCGCTGCCGATGCCTACGTTCGTACCCGGATGAATTCTCGTGCCTCTCTGGCGAACGAGGATGTTGCCGGCAAGAACCGCCTGCCCGTCGCTGCGTTTTGCGCCGAGGCGTTTCGCCTCGCTGTCGCGCCCGTTATGCGAAGAGCCGGTACCTTTTTTATGAGCGAATAAACTGATGAAAATCATTTTTATTTCTCCTTGTGATTAGTGTTGTGCGATCGGTGCGCCGTGATTACAGCTCGATTTTTTCAATCTTAACCGACGTGAAAGGCTGTCTGTGGCCCTGCTTTTTACGCTCGTTCTTCTTGGCTTTATACTTGAAAACGATGATTTTTCCCGCTTTGCCTTGCTTCACGATCGTACCCGTAACTTTAACGTTTTCCGTTTCCGCGCCCGTCTTGATTGCGTCGCCGTCGGAAATCATCAAAGCTTTGAACGTAACGGTGTCGCCTTCTGCGCCGTTCAGCTTTTCAACGCTTACTACGTCGCCTTCCGCCACCTTATACTGTTTGTTACCGTTCTCGATGATTGCGTACATTGTGTTTTACCTCCTCTTTCCAGTCTCGAAGAATCCGAGGCGTTTGTTTTTTCTCTTTTTTCGCTCCGAAACGTGCGAAAAATACGAAAAAAATACAAAACTTAAAAAGCCCGTTTCTGTCGGCTCGGTAATAAATATACCATACCCGCGTTTTTAAGTCAAGCGATTTTGCCGTATTTTCGCCCGTTTTTCGGCGCAACGGTATATTTTTTCGGCTTTTTTACCAAACTTTTATCAAAAAGTCCGCCCGAAAAACAAAACAGAAAACGAAACCGGGCGGCATAAAATGATTTAAGGAGTAGTAAACATGGAAGAAAAAGAAGAAAAAAAAGACCGTAAAAAAAGCGAAGAACTTCTCGCCGAAGTATACCGGAATTGCCAGCTCGCGCTGGAATCGATTTCCGATATCCTGCCCGAAATAGAGGACGAGCCGCTGAAAGACGAAATCGTTCGCCAGCACGAAGAATACGAAAAAATCAGCGCCCGCGCGGCGATGCTCGCCAAAGACAAAGCGCTGGAAGTAAAAGAGCCGGGCGCCGTGAAAAAAGCGATGATGAAAGGCTCCATCAAAATGAACACGCTTACGGATAATTCCCGTTCGCACATCGCTGACATGATGATTCAGGGCACCGTCATGGGGCTGACGTCTTTAAAAACATCGTACGGCGAACGCCCCGAAAACGACGACGAGGAAATTTCGGCGATCACGCGCGATCTCATCGCCCTCGAAGAAAGCTTCGAAGCCAAACTTAAAGATTATCTGTAATCGGAGTTTTCATTTTTTGCGCTTGAAAATCTTCCCCCTGTCGCCTGTTCGCGTGCGGGGGAAGAAAAGCGCGATTAAACATAAAAAAGTCGCGGAAAAACGTAAAAAATAAAAGAAATTACGCCAAGGAACCGTGAATCACGCCAGCTTGTACGTCCCCGTTTCCTTATCGCGGATCAGCCGGCGGTCGTCATGCTTCTCGAAAAAACTTTTCAGATCGTTTACATATCGGTAAAACGTCCGTTCGCAGACGCCGAATTCTTCCGTTACGCTTTCGGGCGCCAGAGCCTCGCCGTTTTTCAGGCGCACGTACAATTCCAGCACAAACTTCGATTTCATTCGTAACTCCTTTTTCGTTCGTTTTGTATTATCTTATTTATCAAAATTACTTCATTTTGAGTTAATCTTATCATAAACAAGCGGTAAAGTCAATCCGTTTTGAACGAAATACGCATAAAATCACCGTATTTTGGTATTATTTTTTCGGAAAAACGTCCAAAACGGGCGGAAAACAGAAAAAACAAGGGAAAAGCGATGTTTATTTTAAAAGAACTCAGAACGGAGCACGGATTGAAACGCAGCGAACTGGCGCGGGAGATAGGCATCAACGCCAACACGCTGGCGAATTACGAAAAAGGCACGCGGCAGGCAAGTTACGAAACGCTGATTTTATTTGCCGATTATTTCAACGTTACCCTCGACGAACTGTTGGGCAGAGAAGAAAAACCCGATCTTCCCCGCGCGTTCGGCGGCGATCCCGCGCGGCTGAACGGCGAAGAACAGCGCGTCGTGGCGGATTTCCGCCGTCTGCAACCCGCTGATAAAACGCGGCTGAAAGATTATCTTTCCCTGCTCACCGAAAGGCAGACGTTATAATTGCCGCATAAAAAAACAAAAAAAGCATAATTTTTTCTTTTTGGGATAAACTGTTAAAGAATACAAAAGCGGCAGAGAGAAAAACATTCCGGTTTTTCTGTAGGCAAATTCCGCGTTTTGTGCAAAAGGAGAAAAAAATTATGAAAGCTACGGGAATCGTAAGAAGAATGGACGAGCTGGGCAGAGTGGTTATTCCCAAAGAAATACGACGTACGCTGCGCATCCGCGAGGGCGATCCGCTGGAAATTTTCACCGACCGCGACGAGCTGATGCTCAAAAAATATTCGCCCATCGCCACCATCGAAAAATTCAGCGAATCGGCGGCGAAATCGCTGGCGGGGTTAAGCGGAAAAACAGCCGTCGTGTGCGATACCGACGGCGTGCTGTTCGCCTGCGGCGACGGCAAACGCGATTTTTCGGGCAAAACGCTGTCACCCGAAATAGATAAACTTTTAAAGGAGAGGAAAAGCTACGTCGCCTCCGAAGCGGAAGGCGGAACGCTCATTCCGCTCACCGCCCCCGGCGATACGAATTTTTCCGCGCAGATCGTCGTGCCCGTCGTTTCAGGCGGAGATTGTCTCGGCGCGGTGGCGCTTCTCGATAAAGAAGCGGGCGCGCGCGTGGAGGCGGACGCGGTGAAACTTGTTCGGCTCACCGCCGAAATTCTCGCCAACCAATTCGAATAATTCGCGTCGAAACAATCGGATAAAAAAATTTTTGCGGTTTTCTCTTTTTTTCGGAAAACCGCAAATTTTGTATTTTTCGTGAAAAATCGTTAAAATCTTTGCCGTTTCGGCTTTTCCCGCCGGGAAACAACGCCGCCTCGGCGCCGAAACGCTTGCCAAAGCGTTGCGGAAGTGCTATAATGTTCGTAAGGCTTTTTCAAAAAGTCGGGGCGAAGCTTACGCTTTGTTTTGCCCGATGATTAAAAAAACGGACGGAAACGCAATGAAAATAGCGGTGGATTGCAGATACCTCGGCAGGTCGGGAATCGGCAGGGTGTGCGAAGGCATTACCGACAACCTGAATTTCGATAAAAACGAGATACTTTTAATCGGCAACGCCGGGCGGCTTGCAAAATATAAAGATAAGGCGCAGATCGTCGATAACCGCGACGATCCGTATTCTTTGCGCGGCTTGAAAAGCGTCGGCGGCGAAGTCAACGGCTGCGACGTGTTTTTCACGCCGAATTTTCTCATACCCTTTTCCGTGAAAATCCCCGTGATTTCCGTCATGCACGATCTTATCTTTCTCGATATGAAAGAGACCACGCGCGGCGCGGCGGATCGGGCGGTGAAAAAGTTTTTGCTGAAACGCTGCATGAAAAAATCGGACGCCGTCGCCTGCGTTTCCCGCTTCACGCTGGAACGCTGCGAACACTATTATAAAAAATACGCGCGCAAATGCTTTCTCAACTATAACGGCGTCGGAAAAAACGTTCTCGAAGCGGACGTATCGGGCGAAAGCAAACAAAAGGGCGCGCTGGTGTTCGTGGGCAACGTAAAGCCACACAAGGGTCTGAAAACGCTGGTGGAAGCGTTTTCCTCTCTGCCGGCGGGCTACACCCTGAAAATCGTGGGAGAAAAGGACAATTTTTTAACGGGAGAAAACACGTCGGCGCTGCTGAAAGAGGGCGTTACGTTTACGGGGCGGCTTTCCGACGAAGAGGTCGTCAAAGAAATCGCGCGCGCGGAACTGTTGATTCAGCCGTCCGCATACGAAGGGTTCGGCTTGCCGCCGCTCGAAGCGCTGTGCCTCGGCACGAAACCCGTCGTCAGCGATATTCCCGTGTTCCGCGAGGTGTACGACGGGCTGGACGTTACGTTTTTCAAAGCGGGCGACGCGGCGGATCTGAAAGAAAAAATTCTCGGCGCAGAGAGAGAAGTACATACGAAAAAAGAAGAAATCGCCGCGCGGTATAATTATAAAAAAGCGGCGGAAAACATCGAAAAACAAGCGGAAAAACTTATTTCGGAGGGAAAATGAATATACAGATAACGCCCTTTGCATGGGTGTTGTGCGCGCTGACGGCGGCACTGCCCGTCGCGGCGTTTTTCAAAACGAAATATCCCCGTTTTTTCGCGCGCGCACGCGTAAGGCGCGCGTGCGTTTCCCGCACGCAAAGCAATGCAAAAAACGCTGCGGAAAACAATGCGGAAACGGGGGCGGAAAAACCCGATGTTTCCGCCTCTACCCCCGCCGAATCGTTTTTCGCACGCTTTTTGACGGAGTGGTTCCGTCTGGCGTTCGTGTTTGAAATCTGCGTGTTTCTGTTTACGAATCTCGGCTATTTCGTAAAAATCAACGGCACTACGGTCAGTTACGATTTCGTCGCTTCGTCCGTACTGTTTGTTTTGTCCGTCTGCATGATCTGCACGGGAAAGGTCGATAAAAAGATCTTATGGTGCGGCGTCGCGTTGATGGGTTCCGTCGGTATCAGCGCGCTTTCCTGCGCCGTGCGTCCGTACCGCCCCGGCGTCATTTACGAATTCGATAATTACGTATGGGGCAAGCCGTACGGCGTGTATCTTCCGAAAGTAAACTTTCTGATGTTCAAAACGGCGTTCTCGTTTCTTCGCACTGTCGCGGCGCTTTCCGTGGCGCGCAAAGTATTTTCTACGCGCGGGCAGTGGGCGGAACTCTCCGGCGTATTCGCCCGGTTTATCCGCCTGATCGTGTGCGTCGGCGTTATAGAATTCTGCATTAAAAAATTCGGAAACATTCAGCCCGTACAAGACTTTTTAAACCGCTTTTTCGGCGAAGCGATTCATACGCATTTGCTTGCGGACCGCATGCAGGGGCTGTTTAAAGAACCCTCTCATTATTCGATTTATCTTTCGCTTTGCGGATTTTTGATGGTGGCGCGGCTTTGCGGCGTGAAAAACGGCGCGGCGGTCGGCTGTGCGGTAACGGAAAATCTTACGTTTTTCTTTGTGTGCGCGCTGCTGATTATTTCCGCTTCGTTCGGCGGATTGTTCTACGCGGCGCTGCTGCTTTTTATGTATTTCTGGTTTTATATCGCCCCGAAAGGCAGAATTTTCTGGACGTGGGGATTCGTTCTTCTGGCTGTCGCGGCGTTTCTCGTCATTGGAATCACGCCGCTGAAAAATAAATGGGGGCTGAATTCCGTGTACGAACGCACGTCCAACTTCTGCCGTTCTCTGGCGGCGCTTTTCAAAGGCGACGAAGTTACGATTACGTCGGAGGGCGCGCGGCTCACCAGCATCTTTTTCGCTTTGAAATGGTTTTCCGCCCGCCCGCTCTTCGGGGTGGGGCTTTCCGTGGCGGACGTACATTCCACGTTCGTCAGCCTGCTTGCCGATATCGGACTGGTCGGCGTGTTTTTCTGGATTTTCTTCGGCGCGAAGTTCGCTTCCGCCACCAAAAAAAGCGCGCTGTTCGAAGTGCTCGTGTATTTCTCCATGCTCTCTCTCGGCGGCACGGGATTTGCTTTCCCCGTAGTGCTTCCCGTTATTTTTCTCTTTGCCGAACAGCAGCTGCCCGCAAGGAAAAAACAGACGGAAAACGCAAAAAAACCCGAAAAAATACTCATGATTTCCGGCGCGATGCCGCCGATGCCCTGCGGCGTGGGCGATTACACGGCAAAATTGTGCCGCGCCCTGCAAAACGGCGGCGATTACAACGTGGTCGCGGTTACTTCCGTCGGCGCGGCGGCAACGATTTCCGGCGCGGAAACGGTAAAAATCCGCAACGAAATACAAACCTTCGGCGGTTTTTCTTTTCTTCGCTTTGTACGCAGAATCCTGAAAGAAGAAAAGCCGGACATCGTGCATTTTCAGTTCCCGTCGTCGCAGTACCGCGGCAGAAGCCTTTCCGTCTTTTTGTGGCTGCCGCTGATGCTGAAACATACGCCGTGCAAAATCGTATTCACCGCGCATGAATACAACGATAAAAAAATTCCTTTCATCACGGCGCCGTTTATGCTCTGCGCCGATAAAATCATCACGGTAGAGGACGGATTCGCGAAAAGAATCGCACGCAATTTAAAGCCGTTCATCGATAAAGACAAGGCGGTTTACGTGCCCATCGGTTCGAATATTCCCCCCTCCCGCGCGGACGAAACAACGATAGAACAAATCCGCGAAAGGGTGCTCGGCGGAAAAACGGAGAAAAAAATTCTCGGCTATTTCGGGTTTATCGGCGAAGGCAAATGTTTCGATATGCTGCTCGAAGCCTGCGGCAGACTCAAAGAGAAAAACGCTTTTTTCTGCAAAATCCTGATCGTCGGCAAAATCGATAAAGAAAAATGCGGCGAAGAATATTACGCAAAACTGGCGGCGGTCATCGAAAAATATTCGCTCGGCGAAGATATTTACGAAACGGGTTATCTGCCCGAAGCGGAAGTCGCCGATTATTTAAAAGCCTCGGACTTCTTCGCGTTGCCCTTCAGAAACGGCGCGGCGTGCCGCAACGGCAGCATTCTCGCCGCCGCGCAGGAAGGCAGACGGATTATTTCTTCGCGTGGCGCGCTCACGGGCGAATTTTTCGAAAGCGGACAGTTCGTCCTTACAAAAAACAGCGCCGCGGCGTGGGAAGAGGCAATCCGCGCCGAACTTTCGGCAGATTCCGCCGCCGCATACAAAGCGGCAGTGCCCTCGTGGGAAGAAATCGCGAAGGAACACGCGCGTATCTATCGGGAAGTAACGGAAAACCCGTTAATCGACGGCGAGCGGACGGAAAGCCCCGCACGGAAACGTGCGAAAAAACAAAAGACGGAGGGCGGCGATGAACGTAGTAATTAACGGTCTCGGCACAGCGAACGACGAAAACGTAACCGGCATACAGCGCGTGTGCCGCGAACTCACGTTGCGGCTGGACGAGCTTTTGAAAAACGAACCGGAAATTCACGCCGAATATCTTTCGAAAACGGGCGCGAAGAACGTCGTCGTGGCGCCGTCCGATCTGCATAACATCGAATTTTGCGAACTGAACGGACAGAAAAACAAGATCAACGCCCTGTTCCGTTTTCCGCGGTACGTAAAAAAGCGCGGCGCCGTCGCCGTGGCGTTCTCGCACGAGCTCACGTGCGTTAAAAATTCCATCGTCTGCGTGCACGACGTACGCCCGCTCGCACGGAAAGAATACGATTCGAAACGCCTGCGCGCCGAATACAAATTGTTCGCGCACTGCGTAAAAAAATACGCCGCCACGGTGGTAACCATTTCGGAATATCAGAAGAAAGAAATTTGTTCGCTGATGAAAATCCCGCCCGAAAAAATCCGCGTGATTTTTCACGGCTGGGAACATATCGCGGCGATTGAAAGCGACGAAAGCGTGTTCGCGCGGCATCCGCGGCTGAAAAAGAACGAATATTATTACGCGCTGGGCAGCCTCGCCCCGCATAAAAATTTAAAATGGCTGCAGGAACAGGCGAAGCGCAACCCGCAAAGAATTTTCGCCGTCGCGGGCAGCGTCAACGCGGAAAACTGGTGCGGCTCGTACGAAGAAAGTCTGAAAAATTTCCCCGATAACGTCGTTTTGCTGGGATATGTATCGGACGGCGAAAATAAAGCGCTGATGCAGGGCTGCCGCGCGTTTTTGCAGCCGTCGAAGTACGAAGGTTTCGGCATTCCCCCGCTGGAAGCGCTTGCCTGCGGCGCGCCGGTTATCCTTTCAAACGCCACCTGTCTGCCGGAAATTTACGAAGACTGCGCGAGGTATTTCCACCCGGACGATTACGAAGCCGATATCGAGGCGCTTTTGAAACAGCCGGTCGCGCCGCCCGAAAAAATTCTGAAAAAATGCTCGTGGCAAAAAGCGGCAAAGCAGTGGCTGGAACTTCTCAGGCATACAAAGGAAAACTCATGAAAATCGCTTTATACTTAACCGATAACAAACGCCGGCACGACGGCGTTACGAAATTTCTGCACGAAACGCTGAAAGCTTTTCAGAGCGGCGAAAATGCGGCGAACGCCGAACTTCTCGGCGGCGCGCTGCTTTCCCGTAAAGAAAAGAAAGAGGAAATTTCCGCCGCTTTTCGGCAAATCGTCCCCGGCGTAAAAGTCAACCTCGTAAAAACGGCGTACCCCGCCGTCGTGTTATCCCGCGCGGAGTATCTTTTAAAGCGGAATTACGATAAAATTTTCGGCGAAAAAGCGGACGTGTACATTTTCCCTGTGAATTTCGTGCCGAAGAACAAACCGCAGGGCGTAACCGCCGTGGTCATGCACGATTTAATCCCTCTGTACCGCGCCGATTTGCCCGGCTGGATGAAGCATTTTTACAAAAAAATGTATGCAACCGCGGTGAAAAACGCCGACGTGATTTTCACCGTTTCCGAATATTCCGAAAGCGAAATTCTAAAACATTACCCGCAGGCAAAGGGTAAAATCGTGGTAAATTACTGCGGAACGGACGCCGCGTTTTTCGCCGAACCCGTCCCCGCCGAAAAGAAAAAATCGGTGAAAGAAAAATACAATACGGGCGAAAATTATTTTCTGTTCGTCGGGCAGGATCGCGACAATAAAAATCTGCCCCGTCTTTTAAACGCCTACGCCCTGTTGCCCGAAGAAATCCGCAGAAATCACAAGCTCGTTATCGCAAATCACAATTCGCCGCTGAAAGATCAGGCGGAAAAACTCAATCTCCCCGGCATCGTACTTCTCGACGGAATCGATAACGCCGACATCGCCGCCGTGATGCAATGCGCGGGCGCGCTGATGCTCGTTTCCACGTCCGAGGGGTTCGGACTGCCGCTTGTAGAAGCGATGGCGGCGGGCGTTCCCGCGGTAACTTCCGGCGTTTCCTGCCTGCCCGAAGTGGCGGGCGGCGCGGCGCTTCTGGCAGATCCGTACAGCGAACAATCCATCGCCGATTGCATGGCGCGCGTGATGACGGACGAACCCTTGCGCGAAGAACTCGTCGCAAAGGGCAGAGAACGTGCAAAAGCGTTCACATGGGAAAACACGGCAAGCGTTTTCGTAAAGGAAATCGGGAAATTGTTATGCAGATAGAAAGAACGAAAAACGCCGTCAAAAATTCATTCAGCGGACTGATTTTTCGCGTGGTCTGCCTCCTGTTTCCCTTCGCGATCCGCACGATACTCATCAAAAAGCTCGGCATCGAATACGCGGGGCTCGGCTCTCTTTTCACGTCGCTTTTGCAGGTCTTGTCCCTTTCGGAACTCGGCTTTTCCACGGTGGTGGCGTTCGCCATGTACAAGCCCGTCGCCGAGGACGACAAACCGCTGGTGTGCGCGCTGCTCGGTTTGATAAGAAAGGTGTATTATATCGTCGGCACGGTGATTTTAATCGTCGGGCTTGCAATTACGCCGTTTTTGCCGAAACTCATCAAGGGCGACGCCCCCGCGGACATCAATCTGTATATCCTGTATTTTATTTACCTGTTCAATACGGTCGTCAGTTACTTCGTGTTCGCGTACAAAAGCGTGCTGCTTTCGGCGTTTCAGCGCACGGATATCGAAAGCAACATCATGTCGGTATCGTACGTGGCGATGTATATCCTGCAGGTCGTCGTACTGCTGGCATTCGGAAATTACTACGTATATATTATTTTCCTGCCGCTCTGCACGCTGACGATCAACCTCGTCCGTTCGGCTTACGTCAATAAAAAATACCCGGAATACAAGGCGGAAAATACGCTGGATGACGCTCAAAAAAAGGCGGTGTTCAAAAATATCGGCGCCATGATCGGGCATCGGTTAAGCGGCACGGTGATTTTTTCGGGCACGAATATCGTCATTTCCTCCCGCCTCGGTCTGGAGCCGCTCGGCGTGTACAACAATTATTTTTATATCGTCAATTCTTTGATTGCCATCATCTCGGTGGTATACACCGCGCTCACGGCGGGCATCGGCAACAATATCGTTACCGGCGACGTGAATAAAAATTACGCCGATTTCAAAACGCTTACCTTCGTAAACGTGTGGATGGTGGGCTGGATGTCCATCACGCTCCTGTGTTTGTTCCAGCACTTCATGCGCATCTGGATGGGCGGCGACGAATCCAAGATTCTCGGAGATTCGTCCGCGTTCCTGTTCGCGCTTTTACTGTATCTGTGGAAATTCAAAGATATTCTAACTACATATAAAGACGCGGCGGGCATGTGGAAAAACGATTTTTTCAAGCCGTACGCGGTGGCGGCGATTACGCTGATTCTGGCGGAACTGCTCATCAGACCCATGGGCGTAAACGGCGCCGTCGTCGCGATGATCGCGGGCGTGTTCGCCGTGTCGATGCCGTGGGAAACGCACGCGTTCTTTGCGGGGTATTTTAAATTTTCTCCCGCAAAATATTATCTTCGCATGCTGGTTTACACGCTCGTCGTGGCGGCGGTCGGCGCGGCTACGTTCGCGCTGTGTTCGCTGCTGCCTTCCTCCGGCGTGGGCGCGCTGCTTTTGAAAGGCGTTATCTGCGTGCTGCTGCCCAACGCCGCGTTTCTGCTCCTTTCGTTCAGAACGCGCGAATTCAAAGTGGTGGCGGGCAAACTGAAAGAACTGCTGAAACGAAAGTCGTAAAGTATAGGAAAACCGTGTAAAAAATCCCGGCGGGTGTGTTTGCTCCCGCCGGGATTTCGTCGTTAAAATTTATTCCGCGCCGTGCCCGATTTTCTCGAATGCCAGCCGCGCGGCGCCGTCGGCAAGCCGTATTTCTCCCCGCTCGGAAAACCCGTTTTTTACAAGCGCCGCCCGCATCGCCGCGTTGTTTTCGTGCGTGTCCGCGCGTAAATGCGGGCAGATAGTTTCCGCAAATTTCACAATCGCCGCAAACACGCCGTGCATCGTGCCGTCGCTCGCCACGCGGTGAATCGTCAGATAGGGGGAAGAAGAAAGCCACGTGCCGTTTTCGATGCGCGCGTACGTCGGTTCTTCGCCTGTCAGCGCAAACGCCGCATGCGGCTTCCCGTCGGCGGATTTCAGAACGTACAGTTCTTTCCTCGAAATATGGGCAAGCAGCAGCTCGTCGGGCGGAAAATTTTTGCCCCATTGCGTCGCGTTCCCGTGTTCCGCCATAAACGCCCGCGCCGCCGCAAAAATACGGCGCAGTTCGGGCAAATCGCTTGCTTCGGCAAGCCGTATCGTATAATTTTTCGCGCTTAAATCGTTTGTAGTGAAATTTTTCATACGATTCTCTCCTTTTCATGCGCGTCGGCGGCAACGTACAGCGTTTTGTAATCGGTGTACGTAACAAAACCGGGCGCCGCTTTTTTCGGCTTTTTCACGTGCTTGCGCTTCGCGTAGTCCACCGCCGCTTTTTCGCCGTGTTTCACTTCGGAAAAATACACGCAAAGCTGCGCCGCCGCTTCGATTACCTCGTCGGGCACCTTTTTCCCGCCCGACAGAATGCCCGCGTGCGCCGAGTGGTATTTCTGCACGTGCAGCCATAAATCGTCGCCGTCCAGCGCCCTCACAAGATTGTCGTTCGAAGCGTTGTTCCGCCCCGCCAGCACCGTGAAGCCCCCGATTTCGTATTTGCGGAAGGGCACCGAAGCCGTCTGTTTTTTCTTCTTCGCCTTTTCCTGCGGCAGCAGTCCGAGGGAGCGCAGTTCTTCTTCCGTTTCCGTCAGGTCGTCCGCGCTTTCCGCCAGATTCAGAAACGCCGCCACCGATTTAAAATACGAAAGCTCCCTTTCCTCGTCCTCGCGGCGGGGGGTAAGCGCCTCTTTCGTCCGTTTTTCCTTTGCGTACGTTTTGAAATACCGCTGCGCGTTGGCGGCGGGGGAAAGCGTTTTGTCCAGCGCGATTTTCTCTTCTTTTCCGCCTTCGTACCAGTTTTCGGCAAGCAGAACGCCGTCTCCTTTCTGCAGCTTGTAAATGTTCGCCGTAATCAGTTCGCCTTTCACGCGGTTGCTTTCGGCGTTTTCCGCTTCGGCAAGCCGCCGTTCGGTATCTGCAAGATTTTTTTCGCACTTCCTGATTTTCGAATTCGCCACGGCAAGCAGCCGCGCCTTTTTTTCGTTGAACGCGCGGTTTTCGCTGCGGGTTACGTAATACGTCGCTTCCGCGTCGTTCAGGCTTTCCGCACGGACGCCGTCGTCCGTCGCAAACGCGAAAAAGTCGGAATAATTCCCGTTTTCTTTCACAAGATACGGATATACGGGCTCGTTTAAATAGAAATTCACGAAAAATGCCGGAAATTCTTCCGCCGTAACGCCCCGCGCTTTCGCAAACGCCGCAATGTGTCGCGCCGTGGGCAGGGCGATGCCCGCCACGCCCGAAAAGATGAATTTCGCCGTCCCTTCTCCGTACAGTTCTTCGTCGGAAATCGCGTTGTTTCCGCCTCTGCCCCCGTCGTTTTCCGTAATATTGCCGGAAAGAAACGCCTGCCATTTTTCCCTTAAAGCCGCTTCGTCCGTCGGCGAAACTTTGTCCTGCGCGGGCGGCAGCGCGTATTTCGCGCCGGAAAACAGAATCCGCCCCGACGCGTTTTCTAAAGAAGTGCTTTTCAACGCTCCCGCGATGATGCCGTTCTCCGTTAATATCAGGTTGGAATATTTCCCCATCAGTTCGGCGTACAGCACCTTTTCTCCGCCCGAAAAATCATCGAAACAGAGGAAGGTCAACGCTAAAATACGCTCGTTTTCCACCTGTTTCACGCCGATAAGCTGCGCGCCCGAAAGGTGCTTTCTCAGCAGCATGCAAAAGGACGGCGCCGCGAGAAGCGGCGGCTTTTCCGTTTTCTGCACGCAGACGCGCGCAAACGAGGCGTTCGTGTTCAGGATAAGTTTAAGCGCGCCTTTTTCGGTGTATATAATTAAGGCGAGTTCGTCTTTATCCGCTTGCGAAACGCGGTTTACTCTGCCGCCCGCAAGCATAGAGTCCAGCTCGGCGGCAAGTCGTCTGATATGAAAAGCGTCCTGAGGCATAATCCTCCCTCCCGAAAGAAATTCTTCTCTCCGCGGAAGCGAAAAATCTTAAAATTCGCCGATTTTCGCGGCGGCGGAAAAACATTTTTCCTAAATTATAACCGAAATTTCGCGATTTGTAAATAAAATCGCTTTATTTTCTTTAAAGAATATGGTAAAATGTAGGGAGCGGACGAAAAAGGCGGCAGACCGCCGTCATAAAAACGCGCCCGCGGAAATTCAAACGAAAAAAGATAAAAGTTTTTTCGGAAAAGCAAATCCAACGAAAAAACGTCAGGAGAAAACAACACTATGAAGTACACCACCAAAGCAGCTGAAAAAAGCACCGTAAAAATTACGCTCACTTTCGATAAAGACGAGTGGATCGACGCGCAGAACAAAGCGTACGTCAAGGAGCGCGGCAGATTCGCGGTGAACGGCTTCCGCAAAGGCAAAGCCCCCAAAAACGTTATCGAACACGCATACGGCAAGGGCGTTTTCTATGAAGACGGGCTGAACATCCTCTTCTCCGAAAACTACGGCAAAATTCTCGACGAAAAGAAAGACGAATTCACCGTTGTGGGCGATCCGGACGTATCCGTAGACGAGCTTACGGAAGACAAAGTGGTTATGTCCGCCGTCGTTCCCGTAAAGCCGGAAGTAAAAATCGAAGCGTATACGGGTATGAAGCTGAAAGGCTACGCGTATAATGTAAAAGACGCCGACGTAGACGCGGAAATCGAAAAAGTTCTCGAAAGAAACGCTCGCAAAGTTACCGTGGAAGGCAGAGCCGCCGAAAAGGGCGACATCGCCAACATCGATTTCGTGGGCACGGTAGACGGCGTGAAGTTCGAAGGCGGCGAAGCGCAAGGCTTCGATCTTACGCTCGGCAGCGGACAGTTCATCCCCGGCTTCGAAGATCAGGTGATCGGCATGAACGTGGGCGAAAAGAAGGACGTAAACGTAACGTTCCCCGAAGATTATCAGGCGGCTGATTTAAAGGGCAAAGCGGCTGTGTTCGCGGTAACGCTCAACTCCCTTTCCGCCAAAGAAAAGCCCGAACTCACCGACGCGTTCATCAAGGACGCCACGGGCAGCGAAACCATCGAAACGTATAAGGAAAAGGCGAAAGAAAGACTGCAGAAGCAGGCGGATTCCCGCGCGAACGACGATACCGAAAACGCCATTTTAAACGAAATCGCGAAAGGCGCTTCCGCCGAAATCCCTCAGGCGATGATCGAATCGGAAATCGATAACCTCGTACACCGTTTCGAATATCAGCTGATGTATCAGGGGCTGAAGCTTGACGATTATCTGTCGTTCATCAAAACCACGAAAGAAGATTTCCGCAAGAATTACGAAGAAACCGCGAAGAAGAACGTTCTCAACCAGCTGATTATCTCCCAGATTATCAAGAACGAGAAAATCGACGCCGCCGAGGACGAAATCAAGGCGAAGATCGCCGAGCAGGCGGAATCCGTGGGCAAGAGCGCGGAAGAATACGAAAAGACGATCGATCCCCGTCAGGTGGATTATATCAGAAACGACATTATCATCACCAAACTGTTCGATTTCCTGAAGGCGAACAACGAGATGACGTATTCCGACGGCACGGAAGAAGCGGCAGAAACGGCGGAAAAGAAACCCGCCGCCAAAAAGACTGCCGCCAAAAAAACCGTAAAAGCGGCTGAAACGGAAGAAAAGACCGAAAAGAAACCCGCCGCAAAAAAGACTGCTGCCAAAAAAACCGTAAAAGCGGCTGAAACGGAAGAAAAGACCGAAAAGAAGCCGGCGGCGAAAAAGACCGCGACCGCGAAGAAGACCGCGGAAGAAAAAGCGGAAAAGAAACCCGCCGCGGCGAAGAAACCCGCTGCGAAAAAGACGGCGGCGAAAAAAGACGCCGAATAATTCTTCAAAAACGCAAAAAAGCGTTTTAACCGCGTTTAAAACGGTTAAAAAACGTTAAAAATCAATCGGAGGCTGTTGAATGAAAGAAAAGAACGTGCTTATCCCCTACGTTGTGGAACGAACGAGCGCAGGCGAAAGATCGTACGATCTGTATTCCCGTCTGCTGGACGATCGCATCGTGTTTTTAAGCGGCGAAATCGACGACGCTCTCGCAAACACCGTAGTGGCGCAGCTGATTTATCTGGAGGGAAAGGAACCGGGAAAGGATATTTCCCTGTACATCAATTCTCCCGGCGGATCGGTTACGGCGGGGATGGGGGTTTTCGATAAGAAGAAAAATCTGGAAGGGGGCGGTTTCCCCCCCCCTATCGT
>ERZ808270.116-NODE-116-length-49391-cov-5.649181_pt1 | contig 49391 bp, 39 predicted proteins | sample MGYA00521082_ERZ808270 | MGnify/ENA primary metagenome ERZ808270 (study PRJEB31516, sample SAMN03275594) | gut metagenome | biome: mammalia-associated habitat; material: feces | host: Papio cynocephalus | place: Kenya | collected 2012-07-27 ... | reverse complement strand
CTCGTGTGGTGTCGCCGGCCCCGAGCGTCAAGCACGAACCGCGCACAGGCCGCCGTGACGGCTACGAGGAAGTCCCCCTCTGTCCGTATTTCTGAGGGGGGCGGGCGGCGGACGCCGCAAGCACAGGGCAAGGCGGCGGAGCGCGGGGGCGCAGGGGGTATTTAACCGTGTAGAGAATGTAGAAAATGAAGAAGAGGGGGGAGAAGTCCGCTGAACACATAGAAAGCCACCTGCGGCGGCACACAGAAGACACGGAAACGAGGTGTCTTTTCCCGTGTGTTCTGCGCGGCGCGAAGCGTCCTCTGTGTGTTCTATGGCCTAAAACAAGAGAGAGGGGGGTGGTGGGGGTAAAGGCTCGCGGACTGGGGTGTTTGCCTGGACGGTTGACAATTTTCGAGAAAGATAAAAAACGGGGTTGACTTTCGGCGTCAAATTTGAGATAATATGTCCTCGTAGCACCCGTGGTGAAATTGGCATACACGCCAGATTCAGGTTCTGGTGCCGCAAGGTGTGTGGGTTCAAATCCCACCGGGTGCACCAATGCGTGGCCCCTTCGTCTATCGGCTAGGACACCTGGTTCTCATCCAGGTAAGAGCGGTTCGACTCCGCTAGGGGCTGCCAAATGCAGCGTGAGCAAAGAAAGATGCGGCAAGGATTGAAGAGTGTCTTGAAGGGCGCGATGAGAGCGGTGAAGTACGGCTTCATCGCCCTTTTTGTCTACCTCCTCAGTCTTTTCTTCCGTGAAGAGCGTTTGCCGACTTCGTGGGTGGACGCGATTTGCGACCGGTACTCGACGTCGAACATCGTCCTGCGGTGCGACGGGGCCGCGTTCGGCTTCCGCCGGGGCGTGCGGCTGAAGAATCCGGCCATCTACGACGTGCGCAAGAAAGACGCGCTCGAGCCAGTCGTGCGTGCGGAGTCCATTTCGGTCAATCATCTGTCGCGGAAGGTGCGGCTGGTGGGGCTCACATATCCGCGGCTGCCCGATTCGTACTATCAGCCGGGCTACCGCGAGATTCCGGATCCGGGGATTGTGTTCACGTTGCCGCGGCTTCCGGCCTTCGATCTCGTGCTGATACGTCCTTCGATTCTGGGGCTGGAGCCCACGCGGGTCACGGGGCGTATCGAGTTGACGCCGCAATTGGGGCTCGTGAAGAATTTGCGGATAGGCTGGTCCAACAAGGAGTACAACACCGCGTTGGAGGGGGATGTCCGGGTGGATTTGAACGCGCGGCAGATCCGCATCGCCGTCGAGGGGCTCACGACGCAGCGCCAGATACGTCCCTTTGTGGAGCGGCTGGACATCACGAGCGCGCTCCCGTACATGGACGCCTTCACCGAGATTGCCGCGCCGGTCCCCGCGCGGGGCGTTTTCACGGTCGACCTGCGCAAGGGCGATTTCGGCATGGAGCTGCGGTTGCAGCCGACCATGGGACGGTACAACGGGGTCGCGATGGACCGCGCGGACGGCACGATTTCCGTGCAGACGCGGATACGCGGCACGAATTGCAATGTGCACGTAGGGGTCTCGTTGCCTCTGGCGGCCGATTTGAAAGGGCGCATGCTGGACGGGCGCGTCGCCGTGGACCGGGTGGACAACGTGGTCCGGCTGGGCTTCGACGCGCGCAGCAGTTTCCCTTTCCTGGATGTCCTGGCGATAACGGACTTCCTGGACCCGGCGCTGGTGGCGGACGTGACGTGCAAGGCGGCGCCGACACTGACCTGCGTAGGGCGCGCGGGGACAAGCGCCGCGGACAAGGCGTACAACGACCTCGGGGGCTTCGCCTCTTTGGCCGCGGGTTCGCTTTTCGATTTCCAGTTTCGCGACCTCACGCTGAACTGGCGTCTGGCGGGGGATAAGCTCGCGTTCACGGATATTCAGGCGCGGGGCAGGGAAGGCGGCGTGATTTCGGGGCAGAGCACGCTGCATTTGACGGATTTCGATGCGGCCAAGGCGCGTTTCGACATGGAGGCGCACTATCGCGGGGGCACGCTGGAGGAATTGGCGGATTTCCTCAAGTTCGAGGTGGCCGACCGGCGGGGGCGCGTGGACGCGGACGTGGCGTTTTCGGGTCCGCTCGGCACGAATGTTCTCTCGCAGCTCGACGGGCGCGGCAGTTTGAAGGTCATGAACGGGCATTTGGCGCAATTGAGGCTGTTTGCCGGCCTTACCAAGGAGCTGGCGACGCACGTGCCGGGCGTGGACTATCTGACGAACCTGTCGGACGCCTCGGGCGATTTCGTCGTCGAGAACGGGATTCTGGCGACGACGAACGTCGTCGTTTCGGGCGGGCTTGTCACGGTGGAGGCGCAGGGGACGTATGACATCGCCCGAGACAAGCTCGATTTCCACGCCCGGGCGTGCCTCTTCCAGAATGCGCCAATCGTCAGCGTGCTCGTAAGCCCCGTCACATGGATGCTGACGAAGCTGCTGCTGGAATTCCACGTGGTGGGTTCGGCGCACGATCCGAAGTGGGAGTACGTCAGTCCGATGGACAGGCTGGGGTCGTGGTTTGGCGGCGGGGGGGAAGACCCATCTTCGCACGGAGAGGAGAACGAATGAATTTGACGAGTCCTACGCAGGTCAAGGCCTGGTGCATAGAAAACGGATTCCATCCGAACAAAGTTCTTGGGCAAAACTTCCTGATCGACCGCAACGCGCTCACGGCCATCGTGGACGCCGGGTTGGGGACGGGGTCCGCCGCGGGACGGCGGGTGCTGGAGATCGGTCCGGGATTGGGCGTGCTGACGGAAGAGATGCTCGCCCGCGGCGCGCAGGTCACGGCGGTGGAGAAGGACCCGGTTCTGGCCGCGCGGCTGGCGTCCGCGCTCTCCAATCCGTCCGGCTTGACGGTCGTCGCCGCGGACGCGCTGGACTATCTGGCGCGCGGACCGGACCGTGCGGCCGCGGCGCTTGATGCGCGGCAAGAGGGGGCGTTCGACGCCATGGTTTCGAATCTGCCCTACCAGGCGGGGACGCGGATTCTGCTCGACCTCGTGCAGATGCGGTCAATTCCCGTCGTCACGGCGCTTGTGCAGACGGAAGTCGCGGAACGTCTGGCGGCGCCGGAAGGGTCCAAGACGCGCGGACTGGCGGGCGTCTGGGCGCAGCTGGACTACGACGTCAAGGTGGTGCGGAAGGTTTCCGCAAGCTGTTTCTGGCCGCGTCCGGCGATTGGCTCGAGCGTGGTCACGCTGGTTCGGCATGACCGGAACGCGAATCTGACGCGGGAAGAACGCGATTTCTTCCACAATCTGACGAAAAAAGCGTTTGCCCACCGAAGAAAACAACTTGGCAACGTGTTCAAAGATATGATACAATCTACTGCGAGAGCCGAAACTCTCTCTAATCTAGACTGGATAAACCTAACGAAAGGACTGATGCATGAAGACGCCTGAAGAATTCCTCGCGGCTCACGGTTTCGTGACGGCTGCGGAACTGGACCGCTCGGCCATGATAGCCGCGTTTCTGACGGAGATGGAGCGTGGGCTGAAGGGCGAGACCTCGTCCCTCATGATGATACCGACCTACGTCGGCGTCGAGGGGAAGGTTCCGCAAGGCGTGAAGGTCGCCGTGCTTGACGCGGGCGGCACGAACTTCCGCGGGGCGGTGGTCTCGATTCCGCCCACGATCGAGGAGAAGCACAACCAGCCGATGCCGGGATCCAAGGAGCATGTGGACACCGAGCAGTTCTATGCGCCTTTCGTGGCGGAGTTGAAGCGTCTGGCGGCGTACGCGGACGCGACGAAGGTGGGCTGGTGCTTCTCGTATCCGGCCGCGGCGACGCCCGATCTGGACGCGCGGCTCGTGCGCTGGACGAAGGGTGTCGACGCGCCGACGATCGTGGGCCAGTACGTCGGCAAGGAACTCCGCAAGCGCTCGGGGGGCGACAAGATCGCCATCGTCAACGATACGGTCGCGACGCTTCTGGCGGCCAAGGCGACGGAAGGCGACCGGACCTACTCTTCCTACATCGGCTTCATCCTGGGCACGGGAACGAACGCGGCGTACGTCGAGAAGAACGCCAACATCGCCAAACTGGCGGATCTGGATCCCGAAGACTCCATGATCATCAACGCCGAATCGGGCGCCTTCAACCAGTTGGCGCGGAGCACGTTCGACATTGCCGTGGACGACAAGAGCGCGAATCCGGGGGCGCAGTTCCTCGAGAAGCAGATTTCGGGGGCGTATCTGGGTCCGATCGGGCTGGAAATCCTCAAGGCGGCGGCGAAGGAAGGTTTCTTCACGCCGAAGGCCACGGCGAAGATCGTCGGGCTGGGCGCGCTCGAGACGATGGATTTCGACAATTTCTGCGCGGCGTACGTCAAGCCGGGGCGCGAGAACGTGCTGGACGCGATCTTCGAGGATCCCAACGACGCGCGGATGGCGCGGCGGCTGGGCATTCCGGTTTTCGAGCGCGCGGCGGCTTTGACGGCGATTCATCTGGCGGCGTTCGTCATCAAGACGGGCGCGGGCGTGGACGCGTCGGCGCCGGTGGCGATCAATGCGGACGGTTCCACCTACTACAAGACGCGGGCGATTCCGTTCGCCACGACCGTGAAGCGCGAATTGGACCAGATGCTCGTCAAGATGCGCAACATCCACTATGAGATCACGCCGCCCGTGGAAGATGCGCCGATGATCGGCGCGGCCATCGCGGCGCTTCTGTAAAGGAGAGAGGCAGACAGCATGAAAAGCCGTTTTTCGTTCGGGGTTGCCGCGTACATTCTGTGCGCGGCGCCTCTCGCGGCGATCGAGGTCGACGGCCTCGCCGCCACGGTGGGGGATGTTTCGATTCTGCGGAGCGACGTCATCGACGACATGCGCCGGGCCGGCGCGCCGGCCTCGGAATACGAACGCTACCGCAACCGGCTCATCGACCGTCAGCTCATCCTCAAGGCGGCCGCGACGGCCAAGGTCACGATGCAGGAGTGGGTCGTGGACAACCGCGTCAAGGAGATCACGGACCGCTTCTTCCAGGGCGACCGCAACAAGCTCATCGCTTCGCTCGCCGAGAGCCGCACCACGTTCGCGGACTTCCGCCGGCGCACAAAAGAGGACCTGATCGTCGGGGCGATGCGCTGGAACATCGTGGACAAGATGGTGACGGCCACGCCGGCCGAGATGCGCGCCGAGTACAAGGCGCACCCCGCGCGCTACGGCGAGCCGGGCACGGTGGACGTTTCGGTCATCCTGCTCAAGCCCGAGCAGGCGGCGCTCAAGACGGCGGTGTCCGACGAGCTGAAGACGAACGATTTCGCCCAGGTGGCGCTGAAGTGGTCCGCCGATTCGCATGCGACCCAGGGCGGCGCGTGGACGAATGTGGTGCCCGCGGCGGTGTTCAAGCCCGCAATCTGCGCCGAAATCGCCAAAATGCCGGTCGGAACGCTCAGCAATTGGGTCGACCTCGACGGCTGGAGCTTCCTTTTGCGCAAGGACGCGGAGCGTCCGGCCCAGACACGCACGTTCGCCGCGGCGTATGAGGATATCGAGCGCAACGTGAAGGAAGCCAAGGGCCGGAAGGCGTACGACGCGTGGATGGACCGCCTCAAGGCGGAAACGTACATCCGGATCTACTGAATGCCGCGGAAGGAAGGCAGACGAAATGAAGAAGATGAACATGGTCATAGCCCAGTCGGGCGGTCCCAGCATGGTAATCAACGAATCGCTCGTGGGGGCGGTTCTGGAAGCGCGCAAAAGTCCGCGCATCGGCAAGATCCTCGGGGCCCGCCACGGCATCGAGGGCATCCTGAACGACGCCTACATCGACCTGCGCAAGCCGTCCGTCGCGAAGTTGGAGGCCATCGCCCAGACGCCCTCTTCGGCGCTGGGCAGTTGTCGCCGCAAGCCGGACGCGGCGGACTGCAGGGCCATTTTCGAGGCGTTTCGCCGGTTGGACGTGGGTTATTTCTTCTATATTGGCGGGAACGACTCGGCGGACGCGGCGCGGATCGTGGCGGAAGAGGCCGAGAAGGCGGGCTATCCGCTCACGGTCTACCATATCCCCAAGACGATAGACAACGACCTGCGCAGTTGCGACCATACGCCGGGGTTCGGTTCCGCCGCGCGCTTCGTGGCGTGCGCGTTCATGGGGGACGACCTGGACAACCGGGCGCTGGGCGGGGTGAAGATCGACGTGGTCATGGGGCGCGACGCAGGCTTTCTGACGGCGGCTTCGGCCCTGGCGCGGCGGAACAAGGGGGACGGTCCGCACCTCATCTACCTGCCGGAAGTGCCGTTCTCGCTGGAGCGGTTCGAGGCGGACGTATTGGCCGTCCTGAAGAAGGAAGGGCGCTGCGTCGTGGCGGTGTCGGAAGGCATCCGCGACGCCGAAGGGCGGTCCATCGGCGCGCAATTCGCGGGCGGCGAGAAGGATAGCCACGGCAATGTGCAGATGTCCGGCACGGGCGCGCTGGGGGACTACCTGGCGAAGACGCTGAAGGCGACGGGGAAGGTCAAGCGCGTGCGGGCGGATACGTTCGGCTATCTGCAGCGCAGTTTCCCGGGGATCGCGTCCAAAGTGGACCAGAAAGAGGCGCGTCTGGCGGGCCGGGCGGCGGTGAAAGCCGCGCTGAAGGGGGAACTTTCCAAGGGAACCATCGCCATTTTGCGCGAGAAGGGCAAGGACTACCGGGTCGCGTTCGCGCCCCAGCCCATCCAGAACGCGGCGAAATACACGCGCAGTCTGCCGCCGAACTACATCGCCAAGAACGGACACGACGTGACGAAGGCGTTTCTGGACTACGTGCGCCCGATCGTGGGGCCCTTGCCGGAGTGCGAAATCTTCTGATATGGTCGACTACGCCGAACTGCGCCGGAAATTCCCGCCCAAGAAGCCGAACGGCGCCGCGCACCGCGCGAAAATAGAGGCGGTGCGCCGGGAATTCGCGCGCAAGCGGGCGGAAATGGGGGGTGTGAACGCGCCCACCTTCAAAAAGGGGTTCGTGTTCTACACCGTCGTCGTCATCGGCCTTTTGATGCTCGGCTCGCTCGTCCTGTCGGCGACGGGGCGGGGAGGTCGCGCCCCCATCTCCAAGGCGCTCCTCCAGGCGCACAAGTCGGTGGACGCCCTCGCGGTGGCGCTTGGACGCTACCGCTACCACGTCGGGACGTATCCGACGACGGCGGAGGGGTTGGCGTTTCTCGCCTCGGACAAGGTGCGCAAACGCGGGTGGAACGGTCCGTACATCCGCCGCGTGGTGAAAGACCCGTGGGGGCAGGACTATGTCTACGCGTGGGACGGGGCCTCCGAAACGCCGGTCCTGTATTCGAAGGGTCCCGACCGCAGCGCCGGGACGGCGGACGACATTCTGCCGGCGGCCGGACTTTTCGAGGAACCTTTCCGCGATACGGGCTGGACGCGCGAGTGGATGCCGTACCGCTACCGCGGCTATGTTCTGGCGCCTGACAAGGAGACGAAAGCCGCCCTCGAGAAGCAGGTCGGGGAATTGCGCCGCGCGGCGGCCGCGGCGGATGACGCGCGCCACCGGTTAGTCCGCCCCGATGATGCGACGTTGATCCAGCGGGCGTGCCGGCAGCGGGAGGCCCTCCGGGCGCAGGAACAGGCGCGGGCGGTCCGCCTGCTGACGGACTGGACGCATCCGGGCCGGGAGGGGCAGCGGGTGACGGTCGTCTGCGAAACGCGGGGGGACGGTGCGCTTCTTTACGTCGACAACGAGTCGTTGGGCGCGGCGAATGTCACCAATTTGCCGCGTCTGGCGTGGAATGTGCCCTATCGCCCCGGCGAATTGAAGGTCATCGCCTATGCGGAAGGTTCCCCGATCGGGGAGGCCAGCGTGCGGACCGCCCAGAAGGCGGCGGCTTTGACATTCGCCGCGGACCGTCCGGCGCTCACGGACGGGGCCTGCGAACTCGTGGACGTCCTTTTGGTGGACGAGGCGGGGGTTCGCCGGCCCGATTCCGGGGCGGAAGTCGCCCTTTCGCTGGAAGGTCCGGGCGAAATCGTGGCGTCCGGCGTCTACACGCTCGACGGGGCGGGGCTTGTCCCGGGGCGGCGGACGGTCCGCCTGAAGGACGGACGCGCCACATTTCTCGTCTGGCGCAAGCCCGGTTCGGGGCATCCCCTCGAATTGCGCGCGCAAAGCGCGGGCTTGCGCCCTGCCCGGCAGACGCTTCCTTGGGAGGCGGCGGACTAAAGCTCCACGGGAATTTGGACAAAACTCCGGCAAAATGCAAGCGTGGTGAGACACCGCGCTGAAGATTTCTCCGCGTCCTGCCGGCAGCAGTCCGACCATTCTCGTTGGGTTTCCTTGCGTGGCTTCGGCAATCCCGTCCCTGGGCAGGGTTGCACCGTTGCGCCGGAACGGGGGTGCCGTTGCGCCGGAACGGCGATGCCGTTGCGCCGGAACGGCGATGCCGTTGCGCCGGAACGGTGATGGCGTTGCGCCGGAACGGCGATGGCGTTGCGCCGGAACGGCGATGGCGTTGCGCCGGAACGGCCGCGCGGTGCAGAAAGGAGGCGATATGCGGGGGCGGGGGGCTTTTACATTCACGCGGCAATATGTTATACTGTAGAGAGCAGAACGGAGAAGGATAGGTTAATATGACGACAACCGAGTATGTTCGGGAATTGGCGCGGAAAGCACGGGGCGCGGCGGCGAATTTGCGTCGCGCCACGACGGCCGTGAAGAATGCGCGCCTCTTGGCGCTGGCCGACGAACTGGAGGCCGCCTACGGGACGATATGCAAGGCGAACGCGGCGGATGTGGCCGCGGCGCAGGCGGCGGGGCTCTCCCCGGCGCTTGTCGACCGCCTGACCCTGACGCCGGCACGCTTCGAGGCGATGGTGGCGGGGGTCCGCACGGTGGCCGGCCTGCCCGATCCGGTCGGCGAGACCATCTGGAAGCGGACGCGTCCGAGCGGGATCACCATCGAGAAGACGCGGGAGCCGTTCGGCGTCGTCGCCGTCGTTTTCGAGTCGCGTCCGAACGTTTTCATCGATACCGCGGCGCTTTGCGTGAAGACGGGCAACGCCGTCATTCTGCGCGGAGGCAAGGAAGCCGCCCAGAGCAACGCGGCGTTGGCGGAGGTCGCCCGGCGCGTCCTGGGCGAGGCGGTCCAGTTCGTGGCGATTCCCGACCACGCGGCGGTGACGGAACTTGTCCGCGCCGTGGGGCTGGTGGACGTGGCGATTCCGCGCGGCGGGGAGCGGTTGATCCGGGCGATGTGCGAAGCGGCGCTCATACCCGTGCTGAAGCACTACAAGGGGGTTTGCCACCTCTATGTGGACGACGCGGCGGATTTGGCCATGGCGCTTTCGATTCTGGACAACGCCAAGGTGCAGCGTCCGTCCGCCTGCAACGCCGTCGAATGCCTGCTCGTGCACGAGAAAGTGGCGCCGCTCTTCCTGAAAATGGTAGAATCTTGGGCGAAAGGGCGCGGCGTGACGGTGCACATGCCCGACGAGCCGGACCACGATTGGGGGCGCGAATTCCTGGCGCTCGAGCTGAACGTGGGCGTCGTCCCCGATTGCGCCGCGGCGATCGCCCACATCAACGCCCACGGCTCCCACCATTCGGACGCGATCGTCACGGCGGACGCGGCCCACGCCGCCCAATTCCTGCGCGATGTGGATTCCGCCTGCGTCTACCACAACGCGTCCACCCGCTTCACGGACGGCGCGGAGTTCGGCATGGGGGCGGAAATCGGCATTTCGACGGACAAATTGCATGCACGCGGTCCGATGGGGCTCGAGGAGCTCACGACCTACAAGTACCGCGTCACGGGCGAAGGGACGGTCCGGTCATGACAAAGTGGGCAATCGGGGCGGTTTTCGCCGCAATTCTCGCGTTTTTGGCGTTTTTCGCGTGGCGGCAGGCGTCCGGCGCGTCCCATGGCCAGATCTATGCGGCGGTGAGGGACGGGACGGACGCGGTACTCGGGCGGATCGACGCGCGTGGCGACCGTCTGGAAGGCCGGCTGGGGCAGGTGTCGGCCCAGCTGGACCGCGTGGAGGCGAAATTGGACAGAATTCTTGAACTGGCCGCGCGTCCCTTGCCGGACGGACTCGAACCGGCACGGTAGGCCGGGGGGAGAATCGCGTTTTTTTCGACACAAGCCGGTCGAAATAGTGTATACTAGTAGGTGTTCAACGTAAGGTAAAGCCTAAAGGAGGGCAAAATGAACATGAAGAACATGCTGGCTGTTGCGGTTGTCGCAGGTCTCGCGGCGTTTGTCGCCGGATGCCACACGTGCAGGCCGGAGAAAGCGTACTGCAAGAACTGCAAGCCGGGCGCGGCCTGCGTCTGCGGGTGCGGACAGAATACGTGCGCGTGCACGGGGAACGGTTGTTCCGCGGCGAAATAAGCGCCGGACGCGGTCTTTTGCGGGCGCACAGGCGTCTTCCGCCGCAAGGACGGGGGAGGCTTTGCGTCCGCGAACCGCGTGGTTTGGTCGGATTTTGGATGAAAACGAAAGGATTCGGAACCTATGGTGGATTTTGAAAGTCAATTCAAGCGGGGCGAATACGGGGCCCCCGCCACATTCGCCGCGGAAACCGCCGCGGTGTTTCGCCAGGTCTATGGCTGGATGGCCGCGGGGCTTGCGCTTTCGGGCGTGGTCGCGTGGTATGTCGCGAACAGCGCCGCGGCGGAAGTCGTGCTGAAGGGGCCGGTTTTCCTGATCTGCGCGATCGCGGAAATCCTCCTCGTTTTGGGGATTTCGGCCGGGATACGCAAATTGTCCCCCTTCGCCGCGCTGGTCCTGTTCCTGGTCTACGCCGCGCTGAACGGGCTGACGCTCTCGGTCATCTTCCTGGCGTATGACCTCGCGCTTATCGGCCGCGCCTTTTTCGTCTCCGCGGCCATGTTCGGCGGCCTGGCCGTCTGGGGTACCGTCACGAAGGGCGATCTGACCAGTATCGGGTCCGTCTGCGGCATGGCGCTCTGGGGGCTGATCATTGCCTCGATTGTGAACATTTTCCTGCGCAGCAGCGGGCTCGATTGGGCGGTTTCCTTCGCGGGCGTGCTCATCTTCTCGGGTCTGACCATGTATGACGCGCAGAAAATCAAGCTTCTCGCGGCGGATACGACGCTTGCGGAAGCGGGCATGCGGCGCAAAGTGGCGTTGCTGGGGGCGCTTTCCCTCTATCTGGACTTCATCAACCTCTTCTTGAGCCTTTTGCGCCTCATGGGACGCAAAGACAACTGATGCGGGCACGGAGAAAAGCGTGTCAGAAAGCGCCGCGGAGCTTCCGCGGCGCTTTTCTTTGTCCGGATTCCGGCGAGAACCATGCAGACAATCATGATATTATACGGATTTCAACAAAGGGCTTCACAGGCGGCGCGTACTATGCTATAATATATTGGATTTGGTTCTAGTATCCACTATCACTCTAAGCATAAGAGAGCGAGGTTGAAGATGACGAAAACAGAAATATTCGGCCTTTGGCGACGGGGACTGTCCGCATGCGCGGCGGTTCTGGGCGTGTTTTCCCTTTCCGCGGCCTATGCCGCGCCGGGCGGGACATTGACGGTCGTCGAACATAAAAACACGTATCCGGCGCCGCAGAACCTGAAGGCCGAGCTGGTCGACGACGGCCGGAACATCCAGCTCGAATGGGACGGCGTGCGGTGGCCCGCCGACGGTTATCCCGAGAAGGTCGACGGGAAAGACGTGCCGACCAACTTCTACTACGAGGTCTTTTGCCGCACGCGGGAGAGCGGTACGACCGAATGGAGCGACTGGTGGAATAGCGACAATCCGGGTCGATTTGACTGGAAGACCGATGCGTTCCTCGAGCGCGTGACGATGACGCGCGCCGCCGGCGCCGGCACGAACTACCAGTTCCGCGTCCGCTGCGTCCAGTACGTCAACCCGGAAAACCCGCACCTGCTCCCGGAAAATGAGCGGATCCAGAATGTCTACAGCAGCGACTACACCGACATCGTGACAGCCTACAAGACCCTCGACAAGCTCGAAATCGCGTTGCAGGATTACGGCTATTCTCGTCTGCAAGGCATGCTCGCAATCAACCTCACATACGACTACACCTCGTCGCGTGCGGCCGAGGGCGAGGAACCGCTGTACTTTACCTTCAAGGCCATCGAAGTCCCGTATCCGGCGCCCGGCACGGCGACCGAGTCCCCGGCGGTCGGGGGTAAGCCCTACGCGCGGCGGGACGGTACGCCGCTCTCGGTGACGGAAATAAGTGTGCGCCCGCCCGATTCGGTGTGGCCCACTACGGAGGATCCGACGAACTTCACTCTCACGGCGGTCTCCGGCACGGTGGAATATCCAGGGGAGATTGCCTGGTACGTGTACGATGATCTCAAGAACTACTACCACACGAACGTGACGATCTGGGTGCAGGGCTGGGCGAAGCCCGAGACGGAGGGCGGTGCGCCGCGTCTCGTGCTGGACGAGGCGATCGGGGATCTCACCATCGACACGCGGGGCCTCACGGCCACGCCGCAGCCCGACCAGAACAGTGTTCTCCTCACCTGGCCGACCGTGCCGGGCGCGGCAACGTACAAAGTCTGGCGCGCAGGTATCAAGGAGTCGGACGCCTACGCCCGCATCGACGAAATCACCCCCACGGGCAAGGCGGTGACGATGTCGTTTACGGACATGAGCGTCGACCCGTTAACGCGCTACAGATACAAAGTCGAGGCGCTGGACGCGGCCGGCACCCAGATTGACGAGAGCGATTCAGTCATTGGCTACAGCCAGCTGGACGACCTCTCGCTGGTTGCCGTTCAGCCGCAGACGCCCTGGAACGGCAAGGTGGATATTCTCCTCAAGTACAAGACGGCGCGCGACGTTTGGGGACGTGATGGTATCCCCCGATTCAAACTGTTTGCCCAGAAAGGGGGCGAGCCCGTCGAGGTCAAGACGCTTCGCCGCTCGGTGGGCGGGCCTTACGATACGGAAATTGGTACGGATGACTTTTCGCTGTATGGAACGGTGCCGCTGAACCGTCTCGAGTGGGACGTGGGCACAGACCTCGGCGCGGGAACCTTTGATGACCTCACCTTCTCGATTGAATGTGTGAGAGTTGAGCAGGCGGATGTAACCCTATTGCCATGGACGGATGGCGCGGTCTCGGGCACGATTCCGCACCTCGACACGCGCAGTCCCCGCGAGGTGAATCTCGCGGAAGGAACGCGGGTCTATGTCGATCTCGATTGGATTAAGGATGGTAACGTGTGCGAGAGGGCGGAAGTCTTCTGCAACGGCAAGAAGGTGTTTGAACTGCCGGATGAGGCGGGTAACACGCGCGGCAGCGTCACCTTGGGCAAAAACGAACTGAACATCTGGGGCGAGAACGAACTGAAGTTCGTCCCCGACTTCGGCGAGGGGAAGACGGCCATCATCAAGTATCCCGACTTCGACTTCTCCGTGTCGAAGGGCGTGGCGGACGGCATCACGCTCATGTGGAGCACGCTCGACCAGAACGCCGTGAGCGGCTACCAGATCCGGCGGCGCGCGAAGGGTTCGACGGCGGACTTCGAGACGGTCGCGACCGTGGGAGCGGACGTGACGACGTACACGGACACGACGGCGGACGAGGCGGGAGCCTACGAGTACACGGTCGTGCCGCTGAATTCCGACGGCGAGGCCATCGGCCCCGCCCCGGCGGCGCAGCGCGGCTACCGGTCGCTCGACAAGATCGAAATCGTCCAGGCGCGGCAGCTTTATCCGTGGACGACGCAGGTCGCGCTCGACGTCTATTTTGCAAGCGGACGCGACGAGGCGACGGACGGCGCGGTCACGTACAAGCTGGAAGCCGAACTGGCGGACGGTACGCCGATTCCGCTGAGGAGCGAGGACAAGACTCTGCGGCTCGAAACGGTGGACGGGCTCTCCCTCGATCCGGCGAACATTCCGTTCGGTTCGAAGCCGCTCCCCTCCGGCAAGACGACGCGCATTTGGTGGAACGCCCCGAATCTCGGCCAGGTCCAGGTGTCCGATCCGGTTGTCTCGAACATCGTCCTGCGGATCGTGCCGAAGCTCGCGGACGATGCGCCGGAAGGGGCGGTCGCCGCGCCCGCACCGGCCGTGAAGGACGGCCTGACGGTGGATCTGCGCAAGGTGCGCCCCGTCCAGGTCGGCGAGAAGATTCCGATTGTGTGGGAATGGATGCGCACGGACACGCGCGACGAGGCGAAGGACCGCACCGAAATCTCTTTACAGTTGGTGGACGGGACGGAAAAGGTCATTTTGACGCCGGAGCAGAAGACGGGCGCGGGCGAGATTGAAGTCACGGACGAGATGTGGACGGGCTTCCATCTCCTCAAGCGCGAGAAGAACGACGATGACGAATCCGATGTGAACGTGATCGAGCTGACGAGCGAAGTCCTCTTCCAGCTGCCGGCCGAACCGGTCGCGAACGTGACGGCGTCGCAGGGGAATGCGTCCACCGTGACAGTGGAGTGGGGCCGGGAGCCGAACGCGACGTCCTACCAGCTGACGATTGCCACCTATGGTACACAAGGTACGCCGACGACGCGCACGCAATACGTCTCTGGCAGGACGTCGTATGTCGATAAGGATGCGCCCGAGATCGGTCTCGTGAAGTATACGGTGGCGGCGGTCTATCCGAACGGGGCGACGGGCGCATCGTCCGAGCCGGCCGTCGGCTGGCGGGCGCTGGACAAGGCGGAACTGACGAACGTCTCGACGCGCCGGCCGTGGGCCGGCACGGTGGACATCGACCTGACCTACCAGACGGTCCGCGGACGGTATGCGGAGGTCACGGGGACGGCCGACAACCTGCCGGAGCGGCGCGTGGCGGTCGCGGTGACGACGGCGGATGGAGGGGCGTTCGCCGTCCAGTCGCTCGTCCGCGAGACGCTTGACGGCCACGTCATCCGTCGCGAGAAGGTCAAGAACGGGGCGTTCACGCTCGGCGCGAACGACCGCCTCATCTGGGATGCGCGGGCGGACGCGCCCAAGATGTACGAGCCGGGCGCGACCTTGACGGTCATGTTGGAGGGCGACTTATACAGCGAGACGATCGTGCTCGAGAAGACCTTCGACCTCGACACGCGCATCGGGGTCATCGACCTGCCGTTCGGTTCGGTGAACGTGCCGATTCCGTGGTCCACGCGTTGGGCGAAGCCGGAGGTGAAAGAGGGTTACCTCGGCGCACAAGGGAATGTCGCCTGGTGGAAGCAGACGGCGGTGCTGACAGACGTCACGGACAGTGCGAATCCCGTGGAGATCTTGAGGACCGAAGCGAAGCTCGGCGAGGGAACGGTCAATTCCTGGACGCCGAAGAAGTGGGGAGTGAACATGCTGACGCTCGTGCTCTCTCCGGCTTCCGGAGGCAATTCGACGACGAATGCCGCGCTTTTCAAACTGCCCGAATTCGACTTCTCGGCGACGACGAACGATGCGGATGGCGTGACGCTCACATGGGACAACCTCGACGGTGCGGCTTCCTACGAAATCCGCCGCCGCCAGGCAGGAACGACGAACGACTACGAGACGGTCACGAGCGTGACGAACGCGACGAGCTGGACGGACAGTTCCGTCGACACGGTCGTCGGCGACTTCGAGTACGTGGTCGTGCCGATTGCGAAGTCCGGCGCGACGCTGCCGCTTCTGGACCCGAAGTCCGGCACGCGCGGTGCGCCGCAGACGGTGCAGAACGTAGTCGCCTCGCAGGGCGACACGAACGCCGTGACGGTGACTTGGGACGCCGTGCCGAACGCGGCGCACTACCGGATCGGCAGAATCATCTACGGACCGCAAGGCCAGAACTATGATGAAATAGACGTGGACGGGACGCAATATGTCGATACGGCGATGCCGCTGGTCAGCCTCGTGAAGTACACGGTGCAGGCGATCTATGCGAACGGCATGAAGGGCACGAAATCCGAGGCGGTCGTCGGCTGGCGGGCGCTGGACGCAGTGGATTGGAAGGGCGTCTCGACGCGCTGGCCGTGGAACGGCGCGGTGGATATCGACTTCGTCTACCAGACGGTGCGCGGACGGTATGCGGAGGCCACGGGGGCGGCCACCAACCTGCCGGAGCGGACCGTGACGGTCGCGGTGAAGACGGCGGGCGGCGCGGCGATCAATGTCAAAACCCTTGCGCTCGAGGCGCTGGATTCCCTCGCCGGTACCCTCAAGCGCCAGAAGGTCAATGCGAACGGATCTTTCACGCTGACCTTCGCGGATCCGGCGTCCGAAAACAACGCCATCATTGTCGCGGACCGTTTGACGTGGAATGCGCCGGCGGATCAGCGCCTGCTCTCGCCGGAAAGCGTCCTCACGGTCACGCTGGCGGGCGACGCCTATGGCGAGCCAATCGTGTTCGAGAAGACCTTCGACCTCGACTCGAGACGCAAGACCGCCATCGAACTCCCGTTCGGAGCGGCGGATATCCAAATTCCGTGGTCTACGCGCTGGGCGATGCCGGAGGCGACCTCGCTCGGCTCCACCGACAACTGGTGGATGGCGACGGCCGTACTGAGCGACAACAGCGCGTCTCCTGTGGAGGTGCTGAAAACAAACGGTGTGCTCGGTGTTGGCGCGGTCGCGGCCTGGACGCCGAAGAAGTGGGGAGTGAACATGCTGACGCTCGTGCTCTCTCCGGCTTCCGGAGGCAATTCGACGACGAATGCCGCGCTTTTCAAACTGCCCGAATTCGACTTCTCGGCGACGACGAACGATGCGGATGGCGTGACGCTCACATGGGACAACCTCGACGGTGCGGCTTCCTACGAAATCCGCCGCCGCCAGGCAGGAACGACGAACGACTACGAGACGGTCACGAGCGTGACGAACGCGACGAGCTGGACGGACAGTTCCGTCGACACGGTCGTCGGCGACTTCGAGTACGTGGTCGTGCCGATTGCGAAGTCCGGCGCGACGCTGCCGCTTCTGGATCCGAAGTCCGGCACGCGCGGCGCGCCGCAGACGGTGCAGAACGTAGTCGCCACGCAGGGCGACACGAACGCCGTGACGGTGACGTGGAACGCTGTGCCGCACGCCTCCGCCTACGAGGTGAAGGTGGAGCGCTGGGATGTCGCGATCAACAGGACGACGCGCACCGTGGAGACGAATGAGGCGTGTTTCGTCGATACGGAACTGCCGCAGCCGGGCCTCGGACGCTACACGGTGACGGCGGTCTATCCGAACGGCATGAAGGGCGCGCCGTCCGAGGCGACCGTCGGCTATGCGGTGCTGGACACGATGAAGATTCAGGGCGTCTCGACGCGCTGGCCGTGGAACGGCAAGGTCGATCTCGATGTCGAGTACGAGACGGTGCGGACGCGCTTCAATGAACTCTTCGGGCTTCCGAACCTGCCGTATCCGACGAACGTCACGCTCGCCGCGCAGACGGCGGAGGGCACGGCAATCACCGTGGCGACGCTCGAAAGGGAGCCGGTGGTGTATTGGAACTACACGGTCAACCGCAAGGCGGTGGAGAACGGCACGGCGATCTTTTCGGGTTCGGGATGGCTGCGGCTCGTGTGGGATGCGGATACGGATACGCAGAACAGCCTCGTGGCGACGAATGCGATGCTGACGCTCTCGGTTGCCGACGACTACAGTTCGTTGGCGGACAGCTGCACGGTGGACATCGACACGACGAAGCCGGTGGCGATTCCGCTCCCGGAGGCGTCCGAGACGAACGACCGGGAGATTGCGTTCCCGTGGGCGGCGCGCTGGGCGGACGAGGCGTCGCGGTCTCTCAACATGCAGGACGGCACGGATCTGGAAATCGTCACGGTCACGCGGTACGGCACGATCACAAACGTGGTGTACCACGAGGAACGGCTGTCCGACGAGGGCGGCGTGTACACGTGGCGTCCGGGGAATTACTACGGCGTCCTCATCGTGGAGGGCTCGTTCTCGAACCGCGCGACGGCGGCTTCCTCGACCTACCGGGCCAAGTTCCTCCGCTCGGTGGCGACGCCTGTCACGGTGGAACGCGTACCGGGGCAGAACGCCCTCGACATCAAGTGGACGTTCTCGGCCGACTGCACCTACTACCAGATCATCCGCCGCGAGGTCTACGCCGACGGGACGCGCAGCCCCTGGCAGAACATGGCACCGCTTTCGGGCCCCTGGTACCGCGACATCGGCGTGACGGGTGGAAAGACCTACGAATACGCCGCGTGCCCGATGTATCCCGACCCGGATACGCACGACTACATCACGGCCGAGCCGGTCGTCTGGACGGCCGGCAGCGCGGCGGTGGGCGTGACCTTCGACGCGCTCGGACCCTACCTCTCGGACGGCAAGACCGAGGTCGAGCAGTATCTGGGCGAAGCGTACGGCACGCTCCCGGAGCCGACGCGCATAGGATGCCGGTTCGAGGGCTGGTTCCTCGGTGTCACGAACGGGGCCCCCGAGGCGGTTTCGGGCGCGAACCTGCTCGTCCCGGGCAACCACAGGCTGTACGCGAAGTGGGGGACGGCGGTCGCGATCACGGTCTCGTGCGACACGAAGAACGGCGGAATCGACATTTCCTGGGATGCCGCCGCCGGAGTGGCGGGCTACGACATCCTGCGCCGCCGGATCAACCGCGACGGCACGACGGAAGCCTGGACGGTACGCGCGACGGTCGGGGCGGACGTGACGTCCTGGCGGGATACGGGGGTCGACGGCGTGTCCGTCTACGAGTACGCCGTCCGCATCCGCGACGCGAACCCGGTCGTGCCGGGCGAGACGCTGGAAACGACGTCTTCCGGGAGCGCGTCCGGCTGGGTGCAACGGGACCGGCTGACTCTCACGGACGCGCAGATCAGCAATCCGTGGGACGGGACCGTATCGGTCTCGTTCACCTATGCCTCGGGACAGCCGATTGCGTCCAACGAGGGTGTCTGCGAAGTCCGCGTGCTTGACCGGGATGGGAATCCCTTGACGGTGCGGACGCTCAAGCTGAATGGGCAGACGGTCGCCAACGGCGCGTTCACGCTCGACCTCGACACGGCGCAGGGCGCGGTCTCGCGCGGCCGGATCGTATGGACGGCGGGGGTGGACATGCCCAAGACGTATCTCGAGGGTGTCACGCTCCGCGTACGGATGGTCAAGACAGGCACGGAGGCGACGACCGCGTCGTTTACGCTCAACACCTACGATACGCACGTTGTGTTCGACGCGCTTGGTCGCTGGTTCGCCACTGGCACGTCTGTCGTCACGCAGACGGTCGGCTCGGTCTACGGTGCATTCCCGGCGGCGGCGCGCGCAGGCTACCAATTCCTGGGCTGGTTCGATGGCGTCACGAACGGGGCCCCCGAGGCGGTTTCGGGCGCGACGCCCTTGACGCGCGAGAATCACACGCTCTACGCGAAGTGGCAGGTCAACACGGCCGCTTCGCCGGTCACGGACGCGCACGGCAACTCCATCTTCAAGTGGGAGGCGAACGGCGCGCAGGAGGCGACCATCCTGGGCTTCCGCGACCCGAACCGGAAGATCGAGGACCTCGTCCTGCCGGACATGATCGCAGGACGTTTCGTCACGGCGGTCAAGGCGGGCGCCTTCAACCAGTCGAAGTGCGGTATGACGTCCCTGACGCTGCCCGTCTACTGCCGGACCATCGGCGCGAAAGCGTTCTACGGCATTGCGACATTGACGCGTGTGACGATCACGCCCGTCCGCGACTGGACGGCGCCGATGCGCGCCGGCGCGCTCGCGATCGGCAAGGAGGCGTTCGGCTCCACGGGATTGGAGTCGGTCTATTTGCCGGTAGAGGTCGCGTCCGTCGGGGACTCGGCTTTCGCGAACTGCAAGAATCTGCAATCGCTGACGTTGCTGGGCAAGCCCGTGTTTGGCAGTAATGTATTCAGGCGCTCGGGCATCTGGGCCGGTTCGAAGCCGACCATTCATCTCTCGCCGGACGTCGCGGCGGACACGGACTATCTCGCGTCCTTGAAGGGCAGTCGCAACGATGTCCTGCTGCGTTTTGACGCGCTCGTGACGGGGCTCTCGCTCGGCGCGCCCACGCTGCCCCGGGCGGGCGTGGTCCGGCTGGCGGTCGGCGTGACGCGCGCGGCGGAATGGGGGCAGGTGGACGCCTCGCGCGTGCGGGTCGAGTACCGGGCGCGTCTTGGCGACGCGCCGCAACTCTTGACGCCCCGGGTGACGCCTAACGCGGACGGGTCCATGAATCTCGAAGTCGACGTGCCGGGGGGCTCGTCCGGGTTCTTCCGCGTCAAATTGGAGGACTGAACAATGCATACGAAACAGATTGCGTGTTGTGTGTGCGCCGCCTGCGCGGCGTTGACGGCGGCGGCGGACGGCTGGCGCTTCTCGGCGGGTCCCGCGTGGCGGTCGCGCGTCAAGACGGAAATCCGCGGCGCGGTGGCCGTGCCGACGCTTCCGCCCGCCCCGCCGGCCGGGTACGACCGGCCCGATCCGTCGACGGGAGCCTGGAGCCCCGATGACGTGACGGAGACGCGTCCCGACCCCTCGCCCATCGCGATGCCGGACGACGAACTTTGGGCGATCAGCCGCACCTACACGGAGGTGACGGTCGAGCCGGGCGACGGCGCGGCGCTGCTCGACGCGACCGACACGCGCGGTCCGCTCGGACTGAAGGCACGGCTGGGGCGCGACGTGTGGGAGCTGGGGCCCGTCTCGGTCGGTTTCGACCTGCGCTTCGCCGGCTACTGGGGCATCCGCTCCTCCGCCTCCGGATTCGCCGCGGGCGGTTCGCGCACGACCTATACCTGCACGGACTGGTATCTCTTCGAGGGTGGGCCCTGGCCGGACGACCCCGAACCGGACAACCGCGACTTCACCAGCGCGGGCGGCGTGCTGGATCCGGTGCTGGATCCGGCCAGCCGCGTCGAGAACACCGCGACGGAGACCTTCACCGGCCACCGGGTGGGGGCACGCCTGCGGGCCGACCTGTACCAGATCGGGCTGGGACCGACGGTGTCGTGGCGCGTCTTCCGGTGGCTGGACGCCTATGCGGGCGCCGCGGCGCTTTGCAACATCGCCGCGCTGGACTTCACGTGCAGCGGGACGTCCGTCTCGGAAACGCAGTGCCGTCTCGGCTTCGGCGCGGATGTCGGGCTCGTGGCGAATATGGCGGACTGGCTTGGGCTGTATGCCGACGTCGGCTACGAGTGGGTGGACGACTTCGACGTCTCCGCCGCGGGGGTTCGTTCCACGATGGACTTCTCCTCGCTCGTCGTCTCGGCCGGCATCGTCCTGCGGTTCTGAGTCCGGGGGCTCTACGGCAAACCCGTGCGGGCGGCAGGGACTGACGCCCCTACCATTGGGTTGGGGGCGGCGGGCGAAGCCAGTGGCGAAGCGTTAGCGTAGCCTTTTTCGCCCCTCAGAGTTTATTAACCGTGTAGAGAATGTAGAAAATGTAGAAGGAGGGCGGGATTTATGGGGGTGGGTGGCCATGTGTCGTCCAACGGTAGAGGCGGCGTCCCACCTGTTCCGCCTGTCCCAGTTGTCCCGTTCCTCCCGCCAGCCCTTGGTCGTCCTTCGGCGTTTACACCTTCCATTCCGAAACCGGGGCGTCTCCGTTGCCGCATGCGCTTTCCACCCCTTGGAACGGCCTGTCCCGGGTGTCTCACGACATGATACACTTTTCGCGAACGATTTTGTCTGCAAAGAGCGGCGATTTATGGTATAATATATTCCTCAATGACGAAAAAGAGCGTAGAAAGCAGGCGCAGAGGCAGCCGGGCGGCCGAGAGGGGTCCGGAAGAGAATTTCTATGGTTGTTTTCGTCCGTGCCGGGAGGCGGTTCCCGGTTTGGGGTTCAATGTGACCAACGCGTAAGTCGAATAAAGCTATGAAGGAAAAAACGGGTATGAGGTCGGGTGCGCAGGCACTTGTGGAATCGCTGGAGAAAGCGGGCACGGAGGTGCTCTTCGGGTATCCGGGGGGACAGGTTCTGGATATTTTCGACAAGCTGGGGTCCGCCAAGTTCCAGTTCATTTTGGGGCGGCACGAGCAGGGATGCGCGCACATGGCCGACGGCTACGCCCGGGCGACGGGCAAGCCGGGGGTGTGCCTGGTGACGTCCGGTCCGGGCGCGACGAACACGGTGACGGGGCTGGCGACGGCCTGCATGGACGGCATCCCGATGATTCTCATCTCGGGGCAGGTTCCGCTTTCGCTGATCGGCACGGACGCGTTCCAGGAGGCGGATACGACGGGCATCACGCGGGCGGTCTCGAAGCACAACTTCCTGGTGCATTCGGCCGACGAGATACCGGAGATCGTGGCGCAGGCGTTCTACATCGCGACGCACGGCAAGCCGGGTCCGGTCGTCATCGACATACCCAAGGACTGCCAGCGCGGGATGACCGCGGCGCAGTATCCGGAGCGCGTGTCGCTTCGGGCGTACCATCCGGAGTCGACGGCGACGACGACGCAGCTCAACCGTCTGGCGAAGATGATCAACGAGGCGAAGCGGCCGGTCCTTTTCGCGGGCGGCGGGGTCATTTCGAGCGGCGCGGCGGCGGATCTGGCGGCGCTGGCGCACCGGGCGAACATCCCGGTCGCGACGACGCTCATGGGCATCGGGTCGTTCGACGAGCACGATCCGCTCGCGCTCCACATGGCGGGCATGCACGGCGAATGGGCGGCGAACAAGGCGATCGCCTCGTGCGATCTTCTGCTGGCGCTCGGGACGCGCTTCTCGGACCGTGTGACGGGCAAGCTTTCGGAATACGCCAAGAACGCGAAGATCGTGCATGTGGACTGCGATCCGGCGTCCATCGGCAAGAACGTGGGGGTGGATCTTGGGATCATCGCGGACATCAAAGACGTGCTGACGACGGTTCTTTCGCGCATCAAGGCGGCGGACCATGCGGACTGGCTCAAGGAGGTGGCGGGCTTCCGCGCGGCGCATCCGGCGGGCTACAAGCCGATGCACAAGGACGTCATCATGCCGCAGGCGGTGATCGAGGCGATCGACAAGGCGACGGACGGCGAGGCGCTGATCGTGACGGACGTGGGGCAGAACCAGATGTGGGCGGCGCAATACTTCCGCCACTCCCTGCCGCGGCACTTCCTGACGTCCGGCGGCATGGGGACGATGGGCTTCGGCATTCCCGCGGCGATCGGCGCGGCGCTGGCGCGTCCGGAAGCGAAGGTCGTGTCGGTGTGCGGCGACGGGGGCGCGCAGATGACATTCGAGGAGATGGTGGTCGCCGTCGAGCACCAGCTGCCGATCACGCTCGTGGTGATCAACAACAGCTGTCTCGGGATGGTGCGCCAGTGGCAGGAGATCGTCTACAACAAGAACTATGTGGGATCGATTCTCTCGCCGAAGGGACGGTGCGCGAACGAGCGGCTGGACGAGGCGGCGCTGGACTACGACTATCTGCCGGACTTCGTGAAGCTGGCCGAGGCGCATGGGGCGGAGGCGTACCGGGTGATCGATCCGGCGAAGCTGGAGGAGACGATCCGGCGGGCGGTCGAGTCCAAGAAGACGTCCGTCGTGGAGGTCATCGTGGAGCCGCGCGCGAACGTGTACCCGATGATTCCGGGCGGCATGACGCTCGAGAACACCATTTTCGATTGAGAGGCGGGGAAAGATGAAAGAGCAGAAAGAAGAGATTTACCGTCTGAATTGCTTTGTGGAGAACTGTCCGGGCGTGCTGGCGCGCATCGTGGGGCTGATTTCCGGGCGGGGCTACAACATCCAGACGCTGAACGTGGGGCCGACGGAAGACGGGACGGTCTCGCGCATGAAGATCGACGTGCTGGCGACGGAGAACGTCATCCAGCAGGTCATTCTGCAGTTGCGCAACCAGGTGAACGTCATCGAAGTGACGGTGAGGAGACGCTGATGGGCTGCTCGATTCGCATAGCCGGGACGGGGTCGTACCTGCCGGCGCGCGTGGTGACGAACGACGACATCGCCGCATACATGGATTCTTCGGACGAATGGATCTATTCGCACACGGGCATCCACTCGCGGCATTTCGCGGCGAACGACGAGGCAACGAGCGATCTGGGCGCGAAGGCGGCGGAACGCGCGCTGGAGGCGGCGGGTGTCGAGGCGGCGTCCATCGGGCTGATCGTCACGGCGACCTCCTCGCCGGACTACAACGTCTTCCCGTCCACGGCGTGCGTCATCCAGGAGAAGATTGGCGCGAAGAACGCCGCGGCGTTCGATCTGTCGGCGGCCTGCTCGGGGTTCGTCTATTCGCTCGAGATGGCGCGGTGCTGGCTTTTGGCGCATCCGGGGGAGAAGGCGCTCGTGATCGGCGCGGAAGTGCTGTCGCGCACGGTGGACTGGAGCGACCGGACGGTTTCGATGCTTTTCGGGGACGGGGCGGGCGCGGCGGTTCTCGTTTCGGAGCCGGACGGGCCGGCGGTCTCGAAGCCGCTTCTGCTGGGGGCGGACGGTTCGGGCGCGGCGTTCATCACGCTGGACGGCGGCTACCGCCACCCGCTCACGCCGGATCCGACCCAGGAGACGCCGCGGCAGCGCGAAATCGCCTACATGAAGATGCAGGGGCGGGCGGTGTTCAATTTCGCGGTGAAGAAGCTGGACGAGATCGTCACGGGGCTGTGCGCGAAGGCGGGGATGGCGCCGGCGGATCTGGCGCGGATCTACGCGCACCAGGCCAACGAACGCATCCTGGAGGCGGTCGCGCGGCGCATGGAGCTGCCGTTCGAGAAGTTCTACATGAACCTGGAGACGGTCGGGAACACCTCGGGCGCGTCGATCCCGCTCTGCCTGGACAAGGCGGTCCGCGAGGGCACGCTCAAGGACGGCGACACAATCGCGCTGGCCGGGTTCGGCGCGGGGCTGACGTGGGCGGGGGCGCTTTTCACGTGGCCCTATCTGTAAGATTTTGCATTTTCCAAACCAGAAAACGAAAACGTTTCAAATAAGGAGACAAAAATGGGCGAAGTAATCGGAGCGGGCGAGCTTCACAAAGGCGTGAAGCTCTTGATCGATGGCGAACCTTGGGAAATCACGGAATTCGACTTCTCGAAGCCGGGCAAGGGGCAGGCCATCTACAACTGCAAACTCCGCAACATGATGACAGGCGGGGGCATGTCGAAGAGCTACCGTTCGGGCGACAAGTTCGAAAAGCCGGACCTGACGCAGATGTCGGTCGTCTATTCGTACGACGACGGCCAGGCGTTCGTGTTCACGGACGACAACTTCGAGGAAATCCGCGTCAGCTACGAGGTCATGGGCGACAAGAAGTACTTCTTGATGGACCAGATGGAAGTCAAGGCGCTGTTCTTCAACGACAAGGTCATCGGCGTCGACCTGCCGCAGCTCGTGGAGCGCCGCGTGACGAAGGTCGAGCCGGGCGTAAAGGGCAACACGGCGTCGGGCAAGGTGACGAAGCCGGCGACGGTCGAGGGCGGATACACGCTCGCGGTGCCGCTTTTCATCAACGAAGGCGACCTCATCCGCATCAACACGGAAACGGGCGAATACAACGACCGCATTTCGACGAAGTAAGCGCGTCTAGCCATGGCCGAAGAAGCAAAAGAGAAACTTCTGGAGAGCGAAGAAGTCCGCTCGCGCATCGAGGACTTGAAGAAACGCGCCGCCGAGATGGCCGCGTACATCAAGATCGACGCGCGGCGGGCGCACATGGCCGAACTCGAAGCCCGGCAGGCGCAAGGGGATTTCTGGAACAACGCCAACAAGGCGCGCGAAGTCATCGCCGCGACGAACGCGGAGCGCGCCTACATCGTGCCCTACGACGCGCTTCTGAAGGCGATCGAGGACGCAGGGGTTCTGCTCGAGCTGGCCGAGATGGAGGAAGGGCTCGCCCGGCAGACGGCGCTGCGCGAGACGCTGGACGAGTGCGCCAAGGCCGACACGTTCTTCGACAAGATCCGTCTTCAGTCCCTGCTGGGCGGCAAGTTCGACGCGTGCAACGTGTTCGTCAAGCTCCATGCGGGGCAGGGGGGCACGGAGGCGTGCGACTGGGTGGCGATGCTGTACCGCATGTACCAGCGCTACGCCGAAAGCCAGGGTTGGAAGGTCGAGGAATACGATTCGCAGCCGGGCGAAGAGGCGGGGTACAAGGACGTCTACTTCCGCGTGGAAGGTCCGTACGCCTTCGGCATGCTCAAGGCCGAGCGCGGCATCCACCGGCTCGTGCGCATTTCGCCGTTCGACGCCAACAAGCGCCGGCAGACCTCCTTCGCGTCGATGGAGACGGTGGCGGAGATCAACGACGACATCGACGTCGAGATCAAGGACGAGGATCTGCGCATCGACACCTACCGCTCGGGCGGCGCCGGCGGCCAGCACGTCAACAAGACGGATTCGGCCGTACGCCTGACGCACTTGCCCACGGGCATCGTGGTGGCCTGCCAGAAGGAACGTTCGCAGCACATGAACAAGGAAAAGGCGATGAACATGCTGCGCGCCCAGCTCTACGAGTACTACGAAGACCAGAAGCGCGCCGAAATGGACCGCTTCTACGGCGCGAAGAGCGAAAACGGGTGGGGTTCGCAGATCCGTTCGTACGTCTTTTGTCCGTACACCATGGTCAAGGACCTTCGCACGCAGTACGAAACGAGCGACGTGAACGGCGTGATGGACGGGAATATCCAGCCGTTTATCGAGGCGTGGTTGCAGAAAAAGGCGACGGAAGCGAAGTAATGGCGTATGAGAATGGTGTGGACTGGAGACCTCTCGCACCGGAAGCGCGCGGGAGGTTTCGCACGTTTCCCGACGCGGTCCGGGCGGCTTTCAAGGAGCTCTACCGCGAGCAGAATCCATTCTTCGCCCAAATCGTCGACCGGTGGGGCGAACTCTTTCCGCAGTTAAGGGCGCGTCCGCTCCGGTTCGAGGACGGCGTGCTTTATCTGGCCGTGCGGAACGCGCCGACCGCTTTCGGGGTGAGGCCCAAGCTGGCGGGGGTGCGCCGTGTTCTTTCGGCGCTTCCGGGCGCACCCGCGGATATCAAGGTGAAGTTGGAGATTTGCGCATGCTGATTTTGCTGGCGAGCGGTCTTCTTGCCGCGTCCACGTTCACGCGGACGCTGGAGCGGGTGAATTCCATGGACCCGGCTGACGCTCAGGCGGTCTACGATTCGAAGGCGGTGCAGCTCGTCTACGAGACGCCGCTCAACATAGATTACGCCGCGCGGCCCTACCGGCTCGCACCCGGACTTTGCGAATTGCCGCAGGTCTCCTCCAACGGGCTCGTCTACACCTTTGCGCTCGTAAAGAAGGCGCCGGTGACATCCGCCGACATCAAACGGCAACTGGACCGGGTGCGCGACCCCGCAAACGCCTCGCCGGGTGGGTGGAGTCTCAAGCAAGTGGAGAAGGTGGAGGCGCCGGATCCGGAGCATCTTGTGGTGACGCTCAAGACGCGGCAGTTCGTCTTTCCCTGGATGATGGCGCTGAGCACATCGGCCGTCCCTGACAGCCGCGGGAAGGGCACGGGGCCCTATCAGCTGGCGTCGTGGTGGAAGAACCACGAGATGGTTTTTACGCGCAACTACGCCTGGCGGGGCTGGCGGACGCTTCCCATGCCGCCGGGCTACGCGCCATTCGACACGATCCGCTTTCTCGTCGTCGACGACGCCTCTACGCAGTGGCTCATGTTCCTGAAAGGCGAACTCGACTTTCTTGGCGAGATTTCGCGCGACAACTGGGATGTCGTCGTGGACGCGAACGGGCAGATCGACCCGCGGCTGAAGGCGCAGGGCGTGACCCTCCATTGCATGGACGCGCTCGACATCCGCTACATCGGCTTCAACATGCGCGATCCCATCGTGGGAAAGAACAAGAAGCTGCGCCAGGCGCTGACCTGCGCCTTCGATTCGTCCAAGTGGTGCGCGTTCTTCAACAATCGCGCGCTGCCGGCGAATGGGCCGGTTCCGCCGGGGGTTGAAGGGCGCTTGGAGGATCCCAATCCCTACGCCTTCAACCTAGAAAAGGCGCGGCGGCTCATGGCGGAGGCGGGGTACGCGAACGGGATAGACCCGGCGACCGACCGGCGGCTCGTGCTTTCGCTCGCCGTGGGGCGCCCGACGCAGGATTCGCGCGAGGCGGGGGAGTTGATCGCCAATTTCTTCGAAAAGATCGGGGTCAATCTCGAACTCAGATTCTTCACGTGGGAGGCGTTCCTGCGGGCGGTGAACGAGGGTCGCACGCAAATGTGCATGATGGGATGGAACGGGGACTATCCGGACGCGGAAAACTTCCTGCAGCTCTTCCATTCGCGGAACGTGAGCCCGGGGGCGAACCATTCCTACTACGTCAACCCCGCCTACGACGCGGCGTTCGACGCGGCGATGAATGCCCAGACGACTGAAGAGCGGTGCAAATACTGGCGGACGTGTCAGCGCATCCTGCGCGAGGACTGTCCGTGGATATTCGCCCACTATTCACGCGCCTATTCGCTGACGCATGCGCGCGTCGCGAACTATATTCCCAGCAATTTCCCGTACGGACAGGAAACCTATCTGCGCGAAAAGAAAGAGGCGACGAAGAAATGAAAACGCTGGTTGTTGATCGTTCAACGGAGGTGCAGTCCCTTGCCTATGTGGACGGGGATGCCCTGAAGGCGTCCTGCGTCCTGGAGGGTCTGGACGGGCGCAGCGGCGAATGGGTCGTACGGGTGCGGGACTTCATGCGGGGGCAAGGCGTGGAGAAGCCGGACCGCATTGTCGTCGGGACAGGTCCGGGTTCGTTCGCGGGCATCCGCGCGGCGCTGGCTTTCGCGCAAGGATTCGCGCTCGGGAGCGGGTGTACGGTCCTTGGGCTTCCCTCGCCCTGCGCCGGGGCGAAAATCGGCACGGACGAACCGTGCGCGATCGTGGGCGATGCCCGTCGCGGGCTTTATTGGGTCGCGCTTTTCGAGGGTGCGCGGCTGGTCACGCCCATATTCGAGATGGACGCCGAGACGCTCCCGAAGCGCATCCCCATCGGGGTGGACGTGCTGACGCCCGACGAGAAGCGGATTAACGCCGTCCTGAAGGAAAAGTTTGACGCGGCGTACAAGGGGGCGTTCCGTCCGCATGCCGCGGATTTGGCGCGTGCGTTTCTTGCGAACCCCGCGCTGTTGACGAAAGAACCGCTGCCGATCTACCTGAATCCGGCGGTGCGAACTTGAGAAGAGGAGGGTTTTACATGCCTACTACACAACCGCGCGTCATCGCGATAGATGGTCCGAGCGGCGCGGGAAAGAGCAGTGTTTCGCGTCGCGTGGGGGAGAAACTGGGATTTCTGCACGTGGATAGCGGTGCGCTCTACCGGATCATGACGTGGCAGTGCCTCGCGCACGGGGTGGATACGCGTGATCCGGAGGCGGTCGCGGCCTGCGCGGCGGACGTGGCCGTCGAGGGGACGCCGGAGGAGGGGCGCATCGTCTGGCGCGTCGGGGGCGAAGAGCCCGGCAACCGCATCCGCACGCCCGAAATCAACGCCCACGCCTCCCATGTCGCCACGGTCAAGGCGGTGCGGGACAAGATAACGGCGATTTTGAGGGGGCTTGTCCGCCAGGGGAATCTGGTCGTGGAGGGACGCGACATCACGACCGTCGTTTTTCCCGACACCCCCGCCCGCTTCTACCTGACCGCGAGCGCCGAAGCGCGCGCCGCCCGCCGGCAGAAAGAGGAAATCGAGAAGGGTATCGCCCGGCAGTCCGCGGAAGCGGTGAAGGCGTCTTTGCTCGCGCGCGACAAAATCGACTCCTCCCGCGCCTATGCGCCGCTCCGCAAGGCGGATGGCGTCCTTGAGATCGACTCGAGCCACATGACCCTGGACGAAGTCGTACAGGCCGTCCTCGCGGCACTTCCTGGCGATTGGACGTAATCCATGGCCGTCGAACTGCGTGATGTCGCCCTCATCCTCCCCGGCCACCGCGTCGGGACGGGATCCGTGACGATTGCGGGGGATGCGATCGCCGCGCTAGAGGAATATCCGGTCCGTTCGCCGACGCGCGTGGTCCTGCCCGGGCTCGTGAATTGCCACGGGCATACGGCGATGACGCTTCTGCGCGGACAAGGGGGCGGATTGCCCCTCAAACGCTGGCTGGAAGAGGCGATTTTCCCGATAGAGGCAAAATTGACGGCGGCGGACATTTCCCTCGGCATGACATGGGGGGCGCTGGAGATGTTGGCCGGGGGCACGACCTGCGTGGCCGACATGTACGATTTTCCCCAAGCCGGCGGCGCGGCGCTTTCCGCCACGGGGATGAAGGGGAATATCTGCCGTGTGGGGCTCGCATTCGCCGCGGACAATCCGCCCGGACGCCTCGCGGAATGCATCCAGTTCGTGAAAGACTGGCCCAACGGTCGTGTTGTCGCCGATATTTGCGTGCATTCGGAATATCTGACGAACGAACCGTTTTGCCGGGCGTTGGCCGCGGCGAACCGGACCTTGAAGCGACCGATCCACGTGCACGTCTCGGAGACGGCCGAGGAGCACCGGGCGTGCCTCGCCCGCCACGGCAAGACGCCCCTGGCGTATTTGGCGGACACGGGACTTCTGGACTACGGCGGCTACGCGGCACATTGCGTCCACTGCACGGACGAAGATTTCGCGATCATGCGCGAAAAGAACGTGACGCTGGTGCACAATCCGTCCAGCAACATGAAGCTGGGGAGCGGTTTCGCGCGCATTCCGGAAGCGTTGGAGGCGGGTGTCAATGTGGCGCTCGGGACGGACGGGTGCGCGTCGAACGACAATCTCAACATGTTCGAGGAAATGCATCTGGCCGCGCTTATCCACAAGGGGCGGTTGGGCGATCCGACCGTGCTGCCGGCCTGGACGATACTGGACATGGCGACGAAAAACGGCGCCCGCGCCCTCGGGCGTCCGGATACGGGGGAATTGGCTGTCGGCAAGAAGGCGGACCTTTGCGTCCTGAGCCTGGAAAAGCCGCATCTCAAACCCTATGCGGACCTTGCCAATCTGCTTGTTTATTCCGCACAAGCCGCGGATGTCGTGCAAACGTACGTGGACGGACGACTCCTCTACGACCGCGGCGTTTGGCCGGCCGTATCGGCGGAACCGATCCGGGCGGCCGTAGAGGCTTGGCGCGTACGCGCCTGAACTGATCAATCCTCGGGGATGATGTGGTCGCGCAGACCGATCATCACGGCTTCCGCGCGGTTGGCGGCGCCCAACTTGTCGTAAATCGCGGCGATGTGGAGCTTGATGCAGTTCGCGCTCACGCCGCAGAGTTTGCCGATTTCCTTGTTGGTCAGGCCGTGCGCCAAAGCCGTCAGGATCTGGGTCTGGCGCGCCGTCATCTTCGTGAACGTCGGGTTGGCGTCCAGAATGGCCTTCGCTTCGGGCGAGATGTAGTTCTTGCCGGCGGAGACTTCGTGGATGGCGGTGATGATTTCGTCGTTGCTCGCGCCCTTGATGACGATCGCCCGGGCGCCCGCGGCCTTGACACGCGCCAAGTCGCGCGCCGAGGTGCTGGTCGTCAGGATGACGATGCGCGCGCGGCGGGAGAGCTTGCGGATCTTTTCCGTGGCGTCAATGCCGTTGCAGCCGGGCATCAGAATGTCCATGACGACGATGTTCGGCTTGAGTTCCTTGACCTTCGCACAGGCTTCGTCGCCGTCCGAGGCTTCGGCGATGACTTCGAATTTGGGTTCCGTGCTCAACAAGGCACGCAGACCCATGCGCACGATGGCGTGGTCGTCGACGATGAGTATCGTTATTTTATTGCTGTTGTTGTTCATACTAGTCCCTCATTTGAGTTGGATTCAGGTAGATCGAGATCGACGGTCATTTGGGTGCCCTTGCCCGGGCTGGACTTGACCGTAAGATGTCCGTTGAAGTGGCGCAGGCGCTCGCGCACGCCCTGGAGGCCGAAATGGCCCTGGGCGATGCCGGGCGCTTTGGCCGGCACGAAGCCGACGCCGTCATCGGCGATCGTGAACGTCAGATGGCGTTTTTTCAGCGCGCCTTTGATGGAAATGTTCTTGGCCTTGCCGTGCCGCACGGCGTTCAGCGTCAGTTCGCGGATGATGCGCAGGAGCGCATGCGTCAGATTGTCCGTCAGCATTGCGCGCGGCACATCTAGCGAGACGGACAGGTGGGCGCCTTCGAGGTTGGGTTCGACCGCCCGGTTGACGGCGACGGACAGGTTGTCCTCCTCCAGGGCGAGGTTGCGCAAGTCCCAGATGCAGGCGCGGATTTCGTGCTGGCAACCGCGGAGCATCTGCGTGGCGGCGGCGAGCTGGTTCTTGGCGGCGGCGGGGTTGGCGTCCACCAGGCGGCCGACAGTTTCGAGCAAGAGGGCGACGGCCGTGATGTTCTGGGCGACGGAGTCGTGGAGTTCGACCGCCAAGCGCGTGCGTTCGTCGGCCTTCACTTCGGAGGCGGTGCGCGCGAACTGTTCGCGCATGAGCGCCTGGCCGCGGCGTTCGGCGAGGTGGCGCAGGCTGATGTTCCACACGACGATGGCGATCGCCACGGCCAGCAGAACCGCCAAAATGAACTTGAGCCGCCGCGCGTTCAAGAGGGGGGGATTGGCCACGACGACGATGTCGGACGGGTAGCGCGGCACGAGCTCGAAGCCTTTCAGGCGCGTGAGGTACTTGCCGTATTCATCGAAGAGGATGCGGCAGGCGCCCGTGAGGCGGACCTTGCTGCCGACGACGGGGACCGGCAGGTCGCCGAGGCGGACGGTTATGCGCTCGTCATCCTGTTCGATGATGCAACTCGCGCCGCCGGGCAGCGTGTTGACCATATCCTTGATCGTGCCCTCCAACGTGACGATGTGCCCGTCGTAGAGCGGGTCGATGCGCACGCGCCCAGCCCTATCGTAGAGGATTTGCCGCGGCGAAAGGACCATGGGCATCTCGGGCGGTTCGGTCGACGGACCCAGGACGCGCACCTCCGAGTTGAAGAGGCCGGCGAAGAACGAATTGAAGCGCAGAAAGCCGTGCACTTCGACTCGCGTGCCCGGCGCGGGCATGTTGGTGGCGCCGCGCGTCAGGTGGAAGCGCAGGTAGCGTCCGTCTTCCGTCTTCACGAGCGCGTCGATCCGGTTCCAGACCGCGACGATGGTGCCGCGCAGGCTCATGCGGTGGGGGAAGCGGCGCAGCTGGATGCGGGGGATTTCCCGCGCCGGGGGGACGGGGCGCAGCGTCGCGGGCGACGGGGCCTGGAGGACGTGGATGCGGTCCAGCCCGGCGAGCTCGATGTGGCGCCCTTGGTAGCGGCGCACGCCGCGGCTGCCGAGGATGCAGAGCCCCCGCACGCTGACGGCCGCGTCCAGAAGGGCGTAGGCGCGCTTGTAGGCCTCTTCGGACTCCCCCCGCATCGTGAGCGTGATGTCGCTCTTCATGGAAGAGAGGATAAGATAGATGAAATGCGGATCGACTTCGTCGCGAAAGACGTCCGTTATCACGCCTTCGGTCCGCACCACGCGCATATCCATGGCGCCGGAGCCGATGTTTTCCAGATCGACCTTGACGGGTTCGAGGGGTTCGCCGCGCTTGACGACGCTGTAGGCGCGGCAGATCAGGCGGTAGTCGTCCGTCAAGACGGTATCGCGCGCCACGGAGCAGACGACCCGGGCCCTGTCGCCCGACCGCCAGTCGGGCGTGGTGTGGCCGGGCGGGTTCAGGATGTAGATGGACGCGTCGTTGGCGGAGAGGACGATGCGATCCTTCACCATCGCGTAGACGGTGCCTTCCGTCGCAAACAGATCGTCGCTCGCCTCGTTCAGACGGGCGGTGACGTAGTCCTCGACCTTGTCGACGGGGACATACGGCGGCGAAACCTCCGGCTGGGCGGCACCTGCTGCGCCTTTCAAGACGCAAAAAAACACAAAAAGTATAGGCGCGAGAATACGCATGGCATAATCATCCAAAACTTATTACCCGATATTATCTCATATTTTTAGACTTAAAGCAAGGGCTTTTTTCAAAAATTTTCTGGTGGGTAGTAGAAGAACGGATAGAAGGCTTTTTCTTCCATTGAGGCAAACGCGAAAAAACCGCGCGGTGCGGGGACGAACTGGCCGCGGGTGCCCGCCCCAATCCCGCCGGAATTCGCCGCGCTCCCCGCCGGAAAATCCGACGCGTCCGGCCACATCGCGTCTATTTTCGGCAACAGGCAAGCGTGGTGAGACATCTCGCAGGACATTCTCTGAGTCCTCTTGACAACAATCCTTAGGGCGAGGACTCTTCCCGGACAATTCCGCCCCGCCCCTGGGCGGGGTAGCCCCCGTCTCGCCGGAACGGGGGTGCCGTTGCGCCGGAACGGCGGTGCGGTGCAGAAAGGAGGCGACTGTCTCACGACAGGGTACACTTTTCCGCCGCGTCTATTTTCCCTTCCCGCTGCGAGCGGAAATATGGTATAATACAGTCCGTTGAAAGTAAGGATGAACCGTATGATTTCAGACCAGATAAAGAAGGGGAAGGAACGCGCCCCCCATCGCAGTCTTCTGTTCGCGACCGGCATGACCCGTGCGGACATGGACAAGCCGTTTATCGGCATTTGCAACAGCTACGAGAGTTTCGTGCCGGGGCACTGCCACTTGAACAAGGTCGGCGAGTGGCTGAAGAAGTGCGTCATCGAGGCGGGCGGCGTGCCGATGGAGTTCAATACGATCGCCGTGTGCGACGGCATCGCCATGGCGCACCCGGGCATGAAGTTTTCGCTTCCCTCGCGCGAACTGATCGCCGATTCGGTCGAGACGGTGGCGCGGGCGCACTGTTTCGACGCGATGATCTGCGTGCCGAACTGCGACAAGATCGTGCCGGGCATGATCATCGGCGCCATCCGCACGGGCATCCCGACCATCTTCGCTTCGGGCGGCCCCATGGCCCCGGGACACGACCCCAAGACGGGGAAGGATACGGACCTGAATTCCGTCTTCGAGGCCGTCGGGGCGGAAAACGTGGGCAAGATAACGGAAAAGGATCTTCAGGCGGTGGAGGAGACGAGCTGCCCGGGGTGCGGTTCGTGTTCGGGCATGTTCACGGCCAACTCCATGAACTGCCTGTGCGAGGCGTTCGGCCTGGCGTTGCCGGGGAACGGCTCCATCCTGGCGATAGACCCGCGGCGGAAGGAACTTTGGCGCCAGGCGGCGTTCCGCGCCGTGGCGCTGGCGAAGGCGGGCGGTCCGCTCCCGAAGGATTTGATTACCCAAGCTTCCATGGATAACGCCATCACGCTCGACATGGCGATGGGCGGCTCGACGAACACGGTGCTCCACACGCTCGCCATAGCCCGCGAGGCGGGGATCGACTATTCCCTGACGCGCATGAACGAGATTTCGGCGCGCACGCCCTACATCTGCAAGCTGGCGCCTTCGGGCCACTACCACGTCGTGGACCTGGACCGCGCCGGCGGCGTCATGGCGATTCTCAAGCGCCTGCCGCGCGAACTGATCCAGACGGACGCGCCCACCGTCGGCGGGCAGACGATCGGCGAGCAGATCGACGCGGCCCGGATTGCGGATGACGACGTCATCCGCACCCTGGAGAATCCCTATTCGCAAGACGGCGGACTGGCCGTGCTCTGGGGCAATCTGGCGGAAAAGGGGTCCGTCGTCAAGAAGGGCGGCGTGGCGCCTTCGATGATGACGTTCACGGGCCAGGCGATCTGCTTCGACTCGCAGGAGGAGGCGTGCGCCGGCATTCTGGCGGGCAAGGTCAAGCCGGGGCATGTCGTGGTCATCCGCTACGAGGGGCCGAAGGGCGGTCCGGGCATGCAGGAGATGCTCGCGCCCACTTCCTATATTATAGGAGCGGGATTGGGCGAATCGGTCGCGCTCATCACGGACGGACGCTTCTCGGGCGCCACGCACGGGGCGTGCGTCGGCCATGTTTCGCCCGAAGCGGCGGAAGGCGGCCTCATCGGGCTTCTGAAGGACGGCGACGAAATCACGATCGACATCCCCAAACGCGCCCTCAACGCCAACCTGACCGAAGACGATATCGCCGCGCGCCGGAAGGCGCAGGCCGCCTGGACGCCCCGCATCCGCGGCGGCTGGCTCGAGCGGTATGCGCGGCTTGTCGGGAACGCGTCCACGGGCGCCTCGCTCAAGTCCTAAGGAGGGGCGGAGGATACATGGAGACTAATCCGCTTTCCCGTTTCGTGCGCGCAATCCCCGATTTCCCGAAGAAGGGCGTCCTTTTCCGGGACGTGACGGGCATTTTGGACAGCGCCGAGGGGTTCCATATGGCCCTCGACCAGATGCAGCAGGCGATAAACGGTACCCGTGTGGATATTGTCGTGGCACCCGAGTCGCGTGGCTTCATCTTCGGCGCGGCGCTCGCCGACCGCCTGAGCACGGCGTTCGCGCCGATCCGCAAGCCGGGTAAACTGCCGCGGGAGACGGTCGCCGAGGCGTACGACCTGGAATACGGCTCGGCCTGCCTGCATTTGCATTGCGACGCGATCAAGCCGGGCCAGAGCGTCGTTTTCGTGGACGATCTGCTGGCCACGGGCGGGACGGCGCTTGCGGGCGCGCATCTCGTGGAAAAACTGGGCGGACGCATCGTCAAGATGGTGTTCCCCATCGAACTCGAGGGGTTCAACGCGCGGCACGACAAACTCAAGGACTATGATGTCGTGACGCTCGTGAAGTACCCGGGAAAGTAAGACGAATACAGTCCGGAAGGGGAGCGTACGATGGCAGAACATGAATGGAAATACTTTCGCGCGGGCGGCTCGGACCAGGTCCGGCTCCGGAATGGGGCGGATATCGCCGCGCTCGCGGGGTTGGATCGCAAGAGTTGGCTCGTGCTCTCCCTGCCGGTTAAAGGCGTCCGGTTCGACGTGCGCTTTCTGGAATTGCTGGATACCGACAAGGACGGCCGCATCCGCATAGACGAAGTACTCGGCGCCATCCGCTTTTTGCAGGACCGCAATGTCGACCTCGACACGCTCTTCACGCCAAACGCCGCGGACGCGGCGGCGCTGGAAGAATTGAAGACCCAGCGCGCGAACAGCGCGGCGCTTCCGCTTACGGCGGAGGAGGAAAAGGCGCGGACGGCGTGGGAAGCGGCGGGGGAAACGGACGAAATCCAGGTTTTGGGGGCGCGCACCGCGGCGGCCGAGGCGTCGCTTGCCGCGGTCGAGGCGGTCGTGGACGCCTACTTCACGCCCGCGGCGGATATGCCCCTCGTGACGGAGGAGCCTTCCCGGCGCCTGCCGCTCGCGGACCACCTCAACCCCAAGTACGCCGAAGCCATCCACCGGCTGGATACGGACTGCGTGGTGCCGCTTTTGGGCGAACGCGCGTCGATTGACTATACCGAATGGCAGAAACTCAAGGCGGCGTTCGCGCCTTACCGGGCCCATCGCGCGGCGAAACCGGTCCCGCACGCGGCTTTGCAGGCTCAATTGGATGACGAAGAGCGCGTTTTGCGCTACAAGATGCACCTGCTCGCGTTCCTCGAGAACTTCGTCAACATGAAGCGGCTCTATCGGGGCCGGGAGGAGGCGCTTTTCCAGATCGGGCTTCTGCGGCTCGACGCCCGCGAGTTTACGCTCTGTTTCGCGGTGGAAAACGAGACGGCCCACAGTGCGCTCGCCGGGCGCTCCAAGTGCTGCGTCCTTTATTTGAATCTGACGCGCGCAAATGAAAACGCCGCGCGCACCATCGGGGCGGTCGTCACGGCTGGCTCGACCGGCAGGCTGTATGTAGGCCGAAAGGGCGTCTTTCTCGACCGGGACGGACGCGAATGGGAGGCGGTGGTCACAAAGGTCGTCGCCAACCAGGTTTCGCTCGCGGAAGCATTCTGGGCGCCGTGGAAGAAGGTCGGCGAGGGAATCGCGGCGCTTGCGGCCAAATTCCTGGGGGACAAGCAGTCCGCCGCCCTCTCGTCGGTCACGGCCGGGGCGCAGGACGCCAAAATGGGGGGCGCGGCCCTGGCGTCCAGCATCGCGGCGATTGGCATCGGCGTCGGCATGGTTGGCGCGGCGTTGGCGTCCATTCTGGCGGCCGTTTCCCGCCTGAAGCCCTGGCAGATTCCGGTCGCGGTAGGGGCCGTTCTGCTTCTGGTTTCCCTGCCGAGCGTCATTTTGACGGCCTTCAGGCTGCGGCGGCGTGATTTGGGGGCCATTCTCAATGCGAGCGGCTGGGCGGTGAACCGTCCGCTCTTCTTCTCGCTCGCCAAGGCGCGGACCTTTACCCGATGTGTCCGGGTTCCGTGGGGTTCGTGCCTCGTGTGGGGGCTTGTCGTTCTGCTTCTGCTTGGGGGCGGGGCCTATTATGGTTGCCGGATGCTCCTGGACGAACCGGTCCAGCCGGCCGAACGCGCGCAACAGGCGCCGGGCGACTCGTAAATGTCAGATTTGCCGCTATCCGAATCCGCCGCGCCGTATGTGGGACGGCTCGCACCCAGTCCGACGGGGGCGCTCCATCTGGGAAACGTCCGGACTTTTCTGATCGCCTGGCTGCGGGCGCGGCAGAACGGCGGGCGTCTCGTTTTGCGGATAGAGGATCTGGACCATCCGCGCGACAAGCCCGGGGCGGCGGGCGCGCTTGTGGAGGATTTGCGCTGGCTGGGGTTCGACTGGGACGAAGAAGTCGTGCAGTCCGCGCGCAAAGACGCATATGCCGCGGCGCTTGCGGAATTGCAGGCCAAAGGGCTAGTCTATCCTTGCGTCTGTTCGCGGCGGGACGTCGAGAACGCCCAGTCCGCGCCGCATGCGGGCGACCAGCTGTACTATCCGGGAATCTGCCGCGGACGCTTTGCCACGTGGGCAGAAGCCGCCGCGGAAATAGCGCCGCGCGTGCCGTGCTGGCGGTTCAATCTTTCCGCCTGGCTCGACCGGCATCCGGAAGACGCCCGAATCGCCATTCCCGAGGTGTTTGCGACGGATTGTCCGCCCCTGCGCCCCGGCGAGGAATTGGGGGACTTCCCCTTGGCGCGCGACGCCGGGGGGGCGGGATATACGCTCGCCGTCGTCGTGGACGATGCTGCCGAGGGCGTGACGGAAGTCGTGCGGGGGGACGATCTTCTGCCCGCGACCCCGGCGCAAATCATCCTGCAGCATGCCTTGGGAGTCCCGACGCCGCATTACCTGCACGTTCCGCTCATGGTGGGGCCGGACGGACGACGCCTCGCCAAACGGCACGGGGATACGCGTATTTCCCGCTATCGGCAGGAAGGGGCGACGCCCCGGCGCATTCTGGGGTTTTTGGCGCGTACCTGCGAGTGGGACGTCCCCCCGGAAGGCGCTTCGCCGCGGGAACTCCTCCCGGTCTTCGATTTTCGGAAGCTTCCACATTCACCAACACAAATGAAACAAAACGATTATGTTTGAAATCGCACTACTCGCCATTCTCCAGGGCATTGCGGAATTTTTGCCCATTTCCAGTTCGGGCCACCTCGTCATCGGGGAGCACGTGCTGGGACTGCACGCGCCCGGCATGCGCCTCGACATCGGGCTGCATGTGGGCACGCTCGTTTCCATCGTCGTCTTCTACTGGTCCATCGTCTGGCGGATCGTGCGCCAACGCGAATGGGGCTACATGGGGCGCATCATCCTGAGCGCGGTGCCGGCCTGCCTGCTCTATTTCATCGGGAAGGACTGGTTCGACGCGACGGCCAAGGATGTGCATGTGGTCGGCGTCCTGCTCATGGTGACCGGCGCGGTTCTCATCGGCACGCGCTTTTTGCCGCGTGGGACCCGTCCGGTCGGCGTTTGGGGCGCCTTGCTCATGGGCGCCGCGCAGGCCTGCGCGCTCTGGCCCGGCCTTTCGCGCAGCGGCCTGACGCTTGCCGCCGCGCGCCTCGGGAAGATCGACGCGGAAAAGAGCGCGGAATTCTCGTTCCTGATGTCTGCCCCCCTCATCGTGGGCGGCCTACTCCTGGAAATCGCCAAAAGCCTGGCTTCGTCCGCCCCCGAGCCCGGTGTCGCCGCCGAAGTCCCCTGGGGCCTGGTCGCGTTCGGCGCGGCGATTTCCGCCGTCGTGGGATACTTCGCGCTCAAACTCCTCCTGCGGACCTTGCGCAGCGCGTCGTTCTGGCTGTTTGGTTTTTATTGCCTGACCGCTGGACTTTTAACCGTTATTTTAGTATAATCTATACAACAATTTCGCAAAAGGAAAGAGAGAACATACGAATATGTCAAAAGAATCCGCATTCCAGGGATCGTGGTGGAAGTGGCTGGTGCTGCTTCTCATCGCCGCGGCCTCGTACCATTTTACCTTCCCGGCGAAGGATAAAGTCCGCCTCGGGTTGGACATCAAGGGCGGCACCAGCTTCACCTTGGGCGTCGACGTCGAGAAACTCCGCGAGAACATCCTGGCGGAGAATCCGGCGCTGACCAACAGCCCCGAGAAGGTGGACGCGCAAGTCGCCAAGACCCTGGGTGCGGATTGCGACGATCGCATCGTGGCGGTCATCCGCAAGCGCGTGGACGCGATGGGCACGAACGAGCCCGTCATCCAGTCCCTGCCGAAGAAGCACCAAATCATCGTGCAGCTCCCCGGAGCGGACGAAAGCGTGCGCAAGGCGGCCAAGGAGCGTCTGCAGTCCATGGCGTTCCTGGAATTCCGCCTGACGCATCCGAAAGACCAGCAGCTCGTGGCCAAGCTTCTGAGCAAGGATATCGCCCCCGAGGGGTATGAGAAGAAGGGCAACGGCTACGCCCGCACGGCGGCTTACACGGCACTTGTGCGCCAGCCCGGCTACGCCGCGCGTCTCGCTTCGTTCGGCACGACGGACGACCGCTACCGCTTCATGCTCGAGGACAACAAGGACGGCACCTACCAGCCCCACTTCGTTTCGCGTAATGTCGAACTGGACGGCCGCGATCTGGAATCCGCCTCCTGGGAGCGCGACCCCGTCAAGGGCGGCTTCTGCGTCAACTTCGTGCTGAATGCGGAAGGCGGACGCAAGTTTTCCACATTGACGCGCAATTACATGGCGGGCGGCCCCAAGAACCGCACGTCCGAAGGACGGTGCCTTGCCATCATCCTGGACGACGTGCTTATTTCGGCTCCCCGGATTCAGAGCGAAATCGGCAGTTCGGGCCAGATTACGGGCAACTTCACCATTCAGGAAGCCAAGCAGCTCGCGGCCGACCTGAACGCGGGCGCCCTGCCGGCCCCTTTGCGCATTTTGGCGGAATCTTCCGTGGCCCCGACGGTGGGCGAGGACGCCATCCACTCCGGCGTCTGGGCGGCGGCGCTCGGCTTCGGTCTCGTGGCCATTTTCATGTTCATCTACTACTGGCGTCTGGGCCTTGTCGCGGACTTGGCGCTTTTCCTGGACGTCGCGCTTTTGCCGACGGCGCTGGTCGTCGTGGCGAACCTGCTGGGCGTTTTCGCGCACGATCCTTCCATGGGTGGTGGCGGTTCCGTCCAGCTGCCGGTTCTCACGATGCCGGGCATCGCCGGTCTCGTGTTGACGCTCGGCATGGCGGTTGACGCCAATGTGCTGATTTTCGAGCGCATTCGCGAAGAGTTCAGCCACGCGGGCATGACGGCGGGCAAGGCTATCCAGAACGGCTACGGCCGCGCGTTCACGGCGATTTTCGACTCGAACCTGACGACGATCATCACGGGCGTCATCCTCTTTGTCTTCGGCACGGGCCCCGTGCGCGGCTTCGCCATCATGCTGACGTCCGGCGTCGTCATTTCCATGTACACGGCCGTCGTGGTTTCGCGGCTCATTCTCGAGAAGACGACGAATCTGGGCAGCACCAAGCCGTTCAAGATGCTGCGTCTCCTGTCGGGCACGCATATCGACTTCATGAAGTACGGCAAGGTTTCGCTTATCGCTTCCGCCGCGGTCATCGTCGTTTCGCTCGCCGTTTTCGCCATCCGCGCGAAGACGAACCCGGCCAGTGTGCTCGCGGTCGATTTGACGGGCGGCACGTCCATCGTCTACAATCTGACGCAGGACGAAGCCAAGCAGCCTTCCGTCGGCGCGATCCGCGAAGTGCTGAACGGCTTCGACAACGCGACGATCATCCAGTACCAGCGCGGCATCGGCGACACCACGCTCCTCGTGAAGACGGGTGAGTCGGCCGAAACCAAGAAGGGCCGGGAGCTGAAGGACCGCGATGTCGGCGGATACGTGACGAAGCTCCTGCAGGCGAAGTTTCCGGAAGCCGCGTTCGAAAACGCGAGCACGGAGGAAATCGGCTCGATGGTCGGCGACGACCTCAAGAAGTCCGGCACGAAGGCCGTCATCTTCTCCCTTATCGCCATCCTGATCTACATCGGCTTCCGCTTCCAGATTGGCTTCGGCTTCGGCGGCATCGTCGCCCTTGCGCACGACGCGCTCATCTCGCTGGGGCTCTTCTCGCTGTGCGGGCGCCAGGTTTCGCTCATCGTCGTGACGGCGTTGCTGACGATCATCGGCTACTCCATCAACGACACGGTGGTCATCTTCGACCGCATCCGCGAAAAACTGCGCCACGACGACCGTACGCCGGTTCGCGACATTTGCAACCAGGCGATCAACGAGTGCCTGGGCCGCACGATCATCACGTCCGTGACCACGCTCCTGGCCGTCTTCGCACTCTTCGCGTTCGGCGACGGCTCCATCTTCGACTTCGCGTTGACGATGCTGATCGGCATCATCGCCGGCACGTATTCGACGACATTCATCGCCACCCCGCTCATGGTCTGGTGGTACCGCGGCAAGCGCCCGTCCTTCGGCGCGGATGACAAGCCGAAAGCCTGATTGTGCCGACAAACAGGGAAAATTGCGCGGCAATCGCTCGGCTGATTGCCGCGTCTGAACGTATCCTGATCTCCGGACATTTGAGTCCGGACGGCGACGCCCTGGGGAGCATGGTGGCGCTCGCCCGCCTGCTGACGCAGTCCGGCCACCCCGCCTGGGCGACGGCGGACCTGAACGCGCTCGGCAAACTGCGCTTTCTGCAGGGGACGGAGGAGATCGTCCCCGTGCGCCGCTTGCGCCACCAGAAGAAATTCGACCTGTTCATCGCCGTCGACTGCAGTTCGTTCGACCGCATGCCACCCGAAGTGCGCCCCGTCGCGGAAGGCTTGCCGGCCATTTGCATCGACCACCACGCGACAACGACGCCTTTCGGCGAAGCCGCCCTCGTGGACGCGAAAGCCTCCAGCACGGGCGAACTCGTGTGGCGCCTGGCCAAATGGATGGAATGGCCGCTGGACAATGTGAGCGCGGAGGCCCTGTGGGTCGCTTTGATCACGGATACGGGCCGTTTCGCCTATGATTCGACCTCGACGAAGACGATGCGCACGGCGGGCGACCTGCTGAAGTACAACGTCCGCACCTCGCAGATAAACGACATTATCTACGGCAGTTTCCCCCCGAAATCGATCGCGCTTAAGCGCCTTGCCTGGCGCTCCCTGCACATCTGGAAGAACCGCCGCGTCGCCGAAGTCACCCTTACGCGCGACGATTTCCGCTCCGTGCGCGGCACGAAGGCGGACGCGGAAGACATCGTCGAGATACCGCGCTCGGTCGCGCGCAACGAAATTGCGCTCTTTTTCTACCAGATACCCGACCGCACGAAGGAAACGCGCTGCTCCATCCGCACGCGCGGCAATTGGGACGCGACGGTTCTGGCGGCGCGCTTCGGGGGCGGCGGCCACCGCAAGGCGGCGGGTTGCACGATGAAAGCCTCCATGAGCGTGGCCAAGCGCCAGATGCGCGCGGCGGTGCGCGACATGCTCAAGAGCGCCTGCCGCAAGACGATGCGCATCCCGGATGTCGACATCCCGAAAGAGGTGGCGAAATGAGCGCACGCGTTCTTGTCTTGACGGACGGCAAGGCGGGCCATGAAAACCAATCCAAGGCCTTTGCGCGCGCCCTGGGTTGCGATTTCGACCTTCTTCCTGTGCGTTTCCGTTTCGCGGGGGCGAAGGCGCTGAGCTATCTCCTCGACCGTTTCGGCGTCCGCACTACCCGCCTGTTGTCGTTTGCGCGCCCACTCGCCGATCTGCACGCCGCTTCCTATCGCGCGGTCCTCGGGACGGGCTCCGGGACGTTTTACGCGGTGAAAGCCCTCGCGCGGAAGCTCGGTCTGCCTTCGGGCGTCGTCCTGTATCCGCGCGGCTACGCCCTCAAGTCCTTTACCTGCATCCTGGCGCCCCAATTCGACAATCCGCCCGCCGCGGCGAATATCGTGCCGGTTCCGGCGAACGTGGTCGTTACGGACGACGCGCGCCAGGCTGCGGCCGTCGCGTCCTTCAAGGCGCGGTTTGACGGGAACTTCCGCGATCCCGTGGCGGTCGTCATCGGCGGACCCAACAAGTGCTCCACGATGACGGCGCGCTGGATGGCGCGCGAACTGGACGCCCTCTTCGCCGAGACGCCCGGGCGCCCGCACTGGGTCACGACTTCCCGCCGCACGCCGGCCGAAATCGAGGCCTTGCTGGCCCGCTATCCCTGGGACTACGCGCTCTACTATTCCAAGGACCGCTACAATCCCATCCCCGCGTTCGTTTCCCTGGCGAAGACGCTCTACGTCACGGCCGAGTCGACCGGCATGATCTCGGAAGCCTGTTCGACGGGCGCGGCCGAAGTCCGCGTGCTCGACAATCTCGACGCCGGCCCGAACAAATTCCGCCGTTTTGTCGACGGCTTGACCGCCGGCGGCTATGTGGACGGCTCCCGGAAAATCGACCTCTCGGGCCCAATTGCCGCGGCGCGCCGGCTGATGGGCATTTAGAGCCTCGGTATGCGCCGCGTCTCCTTCCGCCTGGCCGCCAATGTCGCGCTGCTCTGCCTGCCTACGCTCGTCGTGTTCTGCGCCGCACTCTTCTTCTATGTGCGCGACGTGCCACGCCTGATCCAGAACGAAAAGCGGCGCGTGCGGTCCGAATATCGCGAAATGGCCCTCGCCCTGAAAGAGGCCTGCGACCCCGCGCGGCGCGCGACCGAAACGCGCGGCTGGAGCCGCACCTCCTCCAAAGGCCGCATGGCGCCCGGCGAGTGGGGCTTCTTCCCGGCTTCCGCGGGCGAAATAACGGTCTGGTACCGGCAAGGCCGCCAATATTATGCCCGGAACGTGCCGCCGTTGAAGGAGACGGACTTCCAGTTCGCATTCCTTGCCGGCGCCGCAGGCGTACTCTTTCTTCTCCTCCTCTTGACGGTCCTGGGCATCCGCTTCTTCGTTTCCGAAACCCGCGCGCGGGAGGATCTGCTCGCGGCCGCGGCGCACGACCTGACGACGCCGCTCGTGGGTCTGCGCCTCTTGGTCGGACGCGAAAACGCCGAAGCGCACCGGCTTGTCGAGCGGCTCTTGCGGCTCGTGGACAACATAAAGGACTATCTGCGCCCCGGCGGCGTCCGCGCCGCGCTTTCGTGCACCCAAGTGGACCTGCTCGCCGCCTATCGGGAGGCCTACGGCCTTTTCGCCGCAGACTACCGCGATTTGTCGGGCGGACGCGACATCGCCGTCCATGCGGATGGGCCCGGCCCATGGCGGGTGTGGGCGGACGAAACGCGCCTCCTGCAGATCGTCTGGAATCTGCTCGCGAACGAACTCAAATACGCCGCGCCGCACGGTCCGCTCGACGTGCATGTCAAACGCGACGTGAAGCGGGTCGAACTCGCCTTTGCCGATGTGGGCCCCGGTATGACGGCACGCGAGCGAAAGCGGGCCTTTGCGCGCTATTACCGGGCGCGCAATGCGCTGCGCACGGGCAAGGGCGGCTTCGGAATCGGCCTGTGCGTCTCGCGCGAGTTCGCCCGCCGCATGGGGGGCGATCTGACGGTCGCGGCGAACCAGCCGCGCGGCTGCGTATTTACGCTGACCCTGCGCGCGGCCCCTTGACGCCCGCCGTCACTTGGCGCTTTTCGACAGGACTTCGCAGCCGTCCTTCGTGATGAGGACGAGATCCTCTATGCGGACGCCGAGGTTGCCTTCCAGATAGACGCCCGGCTCGATGGTGACGCTCATGCCCGGCTCGAGAACCGTCTTGTCGCCTTTGCGCGCCGTGGGGGCTTCGTGGATCTCGAGCCCGACGCCGTGCCCGAGCGCATGCCCGAACGCCGCGCCGAAGTGGTTCGCCGTCAGATAGTCGCGCGCCACGGCGTCGAGTTCCCCCGTCGTCAACCCCGGCCGGGCGGCGGCGATGGCGCGGCGGTTGGCCTCGAGAACCAGCGCGTAGACTTGCGCGTAGAGCTTCGACGGACGCGCGGGGACGATGTTGCGCGTCATGTCCGAACAGTAGCCGTCGAGCTTGACGCCCATGTCCACGAGAATGGGCGCGCGCCCGTTCCAGACCGTCTTGTCCGGAACATGGTGGCATTCCGCGGCGTTTTTCCCGATGCACACGATCGTCTCGAACGCCTCGCCGTCCCCGCGTTCGATCATGAGACGGCGGATGACGCGCGCCATGTCCTGCTCGGTCATGCCCGGACGGAACCGCGCTTTCGCCGCGGACCAGATTTCGTCGTTCAGCTTTTCCGCCGCGCGCAGCCGGTCGCATTCCGCCGGCGTTTTGACGGCGCGCAACGCGCTGAGGTCGGCCACGACGTCCGTGATTTCGGCGCGCGGGAAGACTTTCGCCAGCCGCTCCCACTGCGCATGCGGAATGGACGATTCCAATCCCGCGGCGCGGCACGTCGACAGGGGTTTCGTCCCCGAGAAGACGGCGCAATCCCGAACCTCGATCCACGGCGCCGTGCGGTGCACCATGGGTATATAGCGAAAATCCGTATAGAATACGGGGTCGCCCTGGGCCCGCACGAGCAGATAGGCGTTGTCGCAGGCGACGCCCGTCAGCGCGCGGACGTTGGCTTCGTCGCGGACGACGGCGCAGATGAGCTTCCGGGCGCGCAGGCGCCGGCGGAACGCGTCCAGCCGCGCGGCAAATGGATTCGTTTTCATTGTTCAGTCCCCAGTTTGAGTGGTGGAAAATAGACTTTTTCCGTGATTTCGATTTTCTTTTCTTTTCGGCCGAAGACGTAGTCCGCGGCGAGCGCGTCGAGTTCCACGGTGCGCCTCGCCGTCCGTTCCGTCGCCGTGAAGCCCGCGGCCACAGCCCGCGTGCCCGCCTCGGATCGCGCCTCCCGCTGCGCGTCCAGCGACTGCACGCTGTAGGCGGCGAACGCGAAAAGGGCGGCGAGCACGAGCGCGAGCGCGAACATCCCGAGCGCGAGTTCGATAAGGGCCTGTCCGCGGCGCTTGTCAGTGCCCATGGCGGGTCCCTCCCCCGGCACCGCTTCCGCCCGCGGGGCGCACGCACGTGGCGGAATTGTAGTTGAGCCAGCGCGAACCCGTCTCGTGGAAAGACGCGCGCTCCCACGTCCGCAATTGCCGGCAATACCAGCACCCGCCCTCGAATCGGGGCCCCCCCGCCAGATAGCGCCCCAGATGGTCCTGCTGATGGACGATCCACGCGTAGTCGGCCGTCGCGCCGTCGCTCCCGTTGGCGGCGTCCACGGGAATGAGCCGCACGTCCGTGAAGACGGGCAGGACGAACCCGTTCGCCGCCGTGACGGGCTCCTCGCCCGGGAGCTTGCCGAAGGGCTTCGCCGCGGCGACCCACGTATGCGTGTGGGTCGTCTCCTGCGTCGTCGACGGTACGTCGCCGCGGACGCGGCAGACCGCCGAGCAGCCGCGCACGTTGTAGGGCGCGCGCATCTCGCCGTCCAGCGGAAACTCCGCGCCGTCCGGATCGTCCGCGAGGCGGCGTCCGTCGAACCACCGCCCCCAGTGGCGCGCGTCGAAACAGAACCAGACCTGCGTGTCGTTTGTCAGAAGCGGCGGCGGCCGGGTCTCGTCCAGGGACGGGGCGGCCGCGCCGGCGCCGGCGAGAAGGGCCTTGATCGCGTCGAACGAGAGGATGTCCGTGAGCGCCGTCTGCCGCGGTTCGACATGCAGGGAGAAGATCTCGCTGTTGGCGCAGTTCGGTTCGCGTCGCGCGTTCTCGAACGGATCCCCCCACGCCGTGTGGTGCGTGTAGTTCCGCAAGGCGCTTTCGGCGTTGAAGTGGAACCAGCACCAGTTGCGCGCGGCGATGGCGTAGTAGAAGTCGCGGTTGAAGAGCAGATGCCCGCCGACCGTGTCGAAATACTCGATGTTGTCCGCCCCGACCGCAAACGAGCCGTTCGCCAGCCCCGCCCACGCCTGCAGATAGTCCGTCCACGCGCCTGGCCAGGAAGGCGGGTAGACGTCGGGCGCCTGCGAATAGCTGTCCGCGATGGTCGCGACATGGCGCCGGAGCAGTTCGCGGAATTCGCCGCGCGGCGCCAGATCGTACTTGTCCCGCGCCACGCCGTTCGCCGCGAGCAGGGCGTCCAGCGGACCGAGCAGGGCGAGCCGCCGCTGTTCCTGGACGATCTCCTCGCACCGCCCGGCGTCATCGCGGATGGCGGCCCGGATGTGTTCTACGTTGAGCCGCCCGATTTCGTTCAGGATCCGTCCCTGTTCGGCGGCGGCCGCGAGCGCGGCGGCGTCCCCCGCGTTCTGCAGCCTGTTCTTGGCGCGCACGGCGAGAAAGGCGTCCACGTTCGTCAGCGCCAGAATGCAGATCGCCACGAGCGCCAAAAGCAGATAGAGCGCGACTTGTCCGGACCGTGCCCGCATGTTCAGCGCCCCTGGAAGTTCATGTAGAAGGGGGCGTGCGCCTCGATTTCGGATCTCCCGTCCATCGCCCAATCCTCTTCCGTCTCGAGGCGGACCTCCGACCGCACGCGTGTGGCGTCCTCCTGCAGGCTCAGGCGCGTCGTCGCCCAGCGGGCGTAGTCCAGAACGCCGCGGGCCCGTCCGCCCGTCTCGGACGCGAGATAGTCCGGCACGAGCCGGGCGACGTCCACGTCCGTCCCAGTCGGCCACAGGCGGCGGCCGGCGGCGGGGATGAGCGCGGCGCGTGCGGTCTTCTGGCACATGAAGGCGTTGAACCCGACGGTCCGCGCCCGTGCGGCGCGCGCCGCGGCGTGTTCGGCGAAGAGGCGCGCGGCGAGCATCTCCGAAAAACGCCACGCCACGAGCAGGATCCCGGTGACGATAATGACGGCGAACACCGTCTCGATCATCGCCTGGCCGCGGCGCATCAGTCTTCGCCCAGCTGCTTGATCGTCTCTTCGCTGATGGACTCGACCTTTTCCTTGGCCGTGTCGCCTTCCTGCTCCGAAAGCGCCTGCGCGGCGCCGCTCGCCTTGCGTCCGATGGCGCGGCTGAGATAGGTGAAGACGGCGATGAGCGTGATGGCGATGAGCGCCACGATGATGATGTATTCCACCATCGTCTGCCCGCGCCTGAATGCTTTCTTCATGTCTGTGCTCCTTGCTTTTGCGTTTGATGCGACGACTGTGTCCGTCAGGGATATTCGCCGCGGACAAGTTCCACCGTGCGCGCGGACTTGGCTTTCGCCGCGGATGCGACCGCGCCCATCACGGCGAAAACCGTGAGCAGACACGCGAGCACCAAAACGTACTCGAGAAGCGCTTGTCCGGACAATCCCTTGGCTTTCATGATTCCTATTATACCATAATCGCCTTGCGCTGCCTAGACAACCCGCCGCGCCGGCCCCACCCATGGTAGGGGCGCGTCTACACGACGGTGGGGCCAACCCACCCCATGGTAGGGGCCGCAGTCCCCTGCGGCCCGC
>ERZ808270.114-NODE-114-length-49952-cov-8.749404_pt1 | contig 49952 bp, 67 predicted proteins | sample MGYA00521082_ERZ808270 | MGnify/ENA primary metagenome ERZ808270 (study PRJEB31516, sample SAMN03275594) | gut metagenome | biome: mammalia-associated habitat; material: feces | host: Papio cynocephalus | place: Kenya | collected 2012-07-27 ... | reverse complement strand
AAGTGATTCCGCAGGGAGTTGAACCCTATTAATGTTATCTCCTAAATATCAAGTACTTACAAAATCCTCCTTTCTTGCCTGTATTTAATTCGTATTTAATTTAAATAGTATATTTCCGCTGCAAAGGTAGTGTATTTTAATCTAAAATATTACACAAACATATCACATTTATACTTATTTAAGGTTCGGTTCCCAGTGTTAAACAGTTTAAATTACACTTGCATGATAGTTTATTTTACACTACCTTTGCAAACGAATCAAGTAAATGGGTACAAGGTTTAATTTGATTTTGCCTCCTTTCTGGCTTAAGCCAGACAACATAGAAACTCTCGGAAGTGCCCATTCACTTTCGGGAGTTTCGCTTTTATATCCAATATGGGCTACAACTTAATCAGAATATCAATCATAGAAGCGCAGAAGGCTCTAAGCGACAAGAAACGTTTAGACGCCTTCTGTTTTGCTATTAAGATTAAGTTGATGTTCCGCTCATCTGACCTTATTTACACTTCGCTCAACAAAGCAGCCGAAACTATGCATCTCAAAAAAGACAAGTTCAAAAGACTTGTTGCTGACGCTATCAAGTTTGGCTACGTGAGAAAGGATTGCAATAAGAATGGTGTAGTAAGATATATAGCAAGGAGATTATATTCAAACAGCGAGTATTCATATCTATTGCGCAAGGATGATTTGACAAACCTTTTCATGCCACAAATTAAATTCCTTGTCAAACGTATTGTAGTTGAGAACAAGATAGCAGTTATCACTGATGTTTTCAATACCCACAATAAGGCAGAAGATGGAAAGACCGTAGATGAAATTCGGTCTGCCCGGAAAAGAGAAGGACGTATGCTGAAAACAGACTTCAATGAAGACCGTCTCGGCTGTTCGTATGCTACAATAATGACTTTGACTAAAGGAACGAGATATCAGGCAGTAAAGATTACTGGCAATCTTACCAAACGCAAGATAGTAAAGAAAATAGTCCGCACTATCACTTTAAGCAAAAACCCGAAAGACATTACTCGAACCCAAAGCTACCGATGCGCTGACGGTTCTCTTGTTATAGAAAGCGCACGCACAAGAAGAGCTTTTATTAAAAAGAGCAATGTTTATCTGATGAAGGATAGTAGTATTAAGGCTCCATCTTACCATGAAAAGGCAGTGGAGACAAAATAATACTAACTAAGGTTCAGGCAGGGATTGTAAGGGGAGGTAGGAGGTTTATTAACTTAGATAATTAACTTAATGTTTAACTAAAAGAAAGAGAGAATAAGAGAATGATAGAGTCCTTAGATAATTTTGCCCGATTTTCAGATTTTTGCGCAAAAAATCAGCTCGAAAATTCCGCGCGTGATTTATTCTCGTGCGCATACGTCATGGGTGAGCACCCGTCTTTTGGCGAGTTCAAGAAATATTGCAGACTGCATCTGAGATTAAGCGTAAGGGAGCACAAGGAGTATATTATCGCCCTTTGGAACGACATGGAAGATTGTAGGTGGCTAAAGAAAAACGGCAAGCCGGCAAAGGACTGGAGAACGCTTGTAAATGTACACAATGGCATCTTGCTACGCAAATACAATATCCAGCGTAAGGAGAGAAAAGACCCCAATACATACATGCCGTATTTCGGTCTTGAAACAGCCGAAGAGGAATATCCCGAAAACGGCAGACACTACGTATGCTATACAGATGGGAGCTGCGACAATGTAAAATCCAAGGCAGGAGGTTCAGCCTATATAATCATCAAAGATGGCGAAATAGTCAAGATGAAGAGCCATGGCTCACCAAGCACCACAAATAACCGCATGGAACTGCTTGCAATCATCAGTGCAGTAAATTCATGCCCCGACAATGCCTGTGTAGACGTTTACACGGATAGCAAATATTGCATTTACGTATTATCCAAGAAAACCGCACCGCAGATTAACAAAGACCTCTACGAACTATTCAAGAAGTGTTCCGCCCACGTTGAAGGTGTGCGCTTCCACTGGGTCAAAGGACACAATGGAGACAAGTACAACGAAATGGCGGATGATATGGCATACGGAGCATACTGCGATATATGCGATGAATACCACTTCAAGAAAATGACACGGCATTAAATATTTTATCCATATCTCTATTTATCGCTACCACTTACAGCCTCTTTATATATGGCTTTTTCTCTCCCCTTAGCAATATCAAAGTAATACATTTTCCCGTCTTGAATAACATAGACACCTCCAGTCCAATTGTCATACATTATAGAACCAACTTTATCCAGTAGGTAAAACCGTTTATTCAATGCGTTCAGATATTCAACATAAACATACGCACCAAACATCAACAAAAAACAAACGGTGCAAGCCTTATAAAATATGTTATTCATTTTCTTAATCCAATAAATTATTATATTTAAATACGACAATACAGAATAAGCCAAAGTCGCCCACCCAAACGCTACCCATATAGTTATATTAAACTTTGCAGAGACAACAACAAAGGCAAACATAATAGCTGTAAATACAAACAGCGATTTATATTGCCTATTCAATAAACCTATACCCAATAAGCAAGCGGTACACCCTATACTGCATATTATAGAATAGGTTTCATTCTCAAAAAACAGGGAAGCAACTTCTCCTATGATTAGCAATGGCAATAAGAAAACATACGAAATAACAGCTAAAATGCCAATATTGTTCTTCATAATCATTACGAAAGAGAGTCTACAGCAATAGTATCTGTCTCATACTCATCTTCATAATTGCCATTGTTTATGCATATCTGCTTCAAATTCTCATACATCACATCATTTATGCACTCGTTGCAGCTCTTATTAAGCATAGCTTTTGTTAGCTCATTCAAAGGCACTCTGCGCAATGCCGAAGATTTCGTTATTTCAGAAGCAAGAACCCCGATTTTAAAGCAATTTCTATCAGCGTGCAGAGTTCCGTCTTCATCCAAATAAACATAATCACCAACTATTCCATTCTCAATTTTTTCCTTTTCCGTCATTTCCTTAGGCTTTTCTGAACATGCGACAAGCAATAAACAAAACCCCAGACAAAATAATAAACTTCTCATATTTCCCTTACAAATTTAATTAATTAATCTTCCCCATCTTCCTCCATCCGTTCTCCCGAATGAAGTCAGCTATTATAATCACTCCCAAAGCGAGCACAAACCACCTTGCAGGCATCAGCCAGCTCCCGAACCCGACTTCACGCTGAAAGTCGATACAGAAGCTCACAAGGTAATTATAGCTAATAAAAGCCCTGTGCATCCAGTTAAACTGAAAAGCAACGCTCACTACGAACCAAGCGAGAAACCCCGAGAACGAGTAGCTACATGCCACATAAGCCAGCTCAAAGTCATATCCTTTAACGAGCAATGCAACATGGACCGCAAAGAACAGCGTCCCCAACAACGGTAAAATACCGATAACGGCTCTTGCTATTCTCCAAATCAACGTACGCTCCAATTTCCCGAGAACAGTCTCATCTATCCTCTCAACCCAATTTTTCTTCATAAGCAGTAGTTTTTGTGTTTAAACAGATTACTGTTTATTCAGCATATCAATCAGCTTGTCAAGACGCTTGTTAAGCCTTGCTATCTCTTCGTCCTTTTCCTTGACTTGCGACATCAATAGCTTGTTCATCACTTCAAGACTCTTGTAATCCGTATTTACGTTCTGTGTAACGTTTGAAGAGTTATCTCCGTTAATATTGAAAGCACTGTCAAACGATTGCATAATCTCTTCGGCTGGAGGAGCAGAAAACATATCCCCAACACCATCGATGAGCCATTTCTCGTTGACACCGAACTCTTTGGTTATTCGATAGAGTGTACCCGGCGATATATTCAATCTACTGTCTTTAACCGTCTGTACGCAGAATGAGCCGCCCTGTTTAAAGCCAAGAGCTTTAGCCATAGCGTTTTTTGAAAGTCCCTTTATCTGACGAACTTTCTCCACTCTCTCCCTAATCTCATTCATTTTCTCCCTTCCGTAAGCCATCCTTTGTCCCTCCTAAATATAATAAGGTGTAAATCTAAACTTATGTATCAATTACTTTATATAGTTTAAATTCAACCGCATTAGTTAGTTTTTCCACTACTTTTATTTGGAAAGTAGTAGAATTTCCACTACCTTTGCATCAGTTAAATATAACACAATCCCACAGGAAAGTGTTACACAAGTTGAATAGTTTGCAAATATAGAAATAAATATGACAACAAGCAAGAAAAAAGAACTAAAACTTAGATATGGCGGAATAAAAATGCTGTCCGACATCTTCGGTGTCAGCACACAAACTGTTCGCAGGGCGATGAAGTACGAGTTTGATACGGCTCTTGCTGACCAAATGAGGCTGAAAGCCTGCACTCTTAATCTCGTTACCAATAACCGGATTAAATATAAGGAAGGGAAATGAAAGAATCAATAGATACTTTTATGGTTGAGAAAAGGGCGAAAGATGGCTTCATCAATGCAACTCAGCTTCTCGACAAATTGAATGAAAGCCGTGGGCAAAACTTAACAATTCGTGATTACTTGGAGTCCAAAGAGACAAGGGCTTTTATTTCAAGACTTGTCAACAATGAAGCCAGTAGATGGAGGAAGGGGATTGTCTATATGGTAACTTGTGGTAGAAACATATGGTTCCCTCAACAGATTTTTGTTCATTTAGCTGCGTTCTGGCTTAAACCTCCAATTGCGGTTAGGTGTATACCTCAAAAGTTAGCCAATCTTCCGATGAAAAAGATAGAGCACGATCCTTTCGAGTATAATTTACATGTATTATTCCCATTCTTAAAGAATTATCATGACACAAGACGAAGTACGACAAATCATAGCCGAAGAATTAGATAAGCGCCTTCCTCTGATGAAGAAATTCCTCACCACCGAGGAGAAAGCTCACCAATTAGGCATCAAACCCGAAACCCTTCGGCGTAAGGCTCGTAAAGGCGAGATACCATGCGAGAAGAGCGGGCTGTCGGGGAAAGCGAGATACATATTCCCAATTTGATATTTATTTTCCATACATGATTGCTGTTATCGGTTCGAGAGAATAGGTGCAGCTGGAGGCTTTATAATTAATATAGGTGTGCAGACAGCTAAAGACTGGCATCGGGGAGCGAGACCCGGCACACCACCAACTGAATGGACGGTGCAAGCCTTTTACTCACACGAGTATAAACCATAAGGAAATAGAGGCAAGGCGACTATTCTTCCGCAGTGCAGTTCTTTGGCATAATGTAACAACAAGCGCAACATATAATATACTATTATAATCTCTGGTGAGCATGGCTCTTAAATCACAGGTAACGCTGTGAGCCCCGGGTGTGTATAGCTAATTGGTAGGCTAAGGCTCTAACTTAATTATCTTGTTTCGAAAGGCAGGCCGATGATGGCGGTTCGAGTCCGCCCACACCCACGTTCAGTAAATTGTGTATAACCGTGAAGTCTTTGTTCGTGAGAATAGAGGCTTCAAACTGGAGCGGTACCATCGCCACATGGTAAGGGATGGCAAAATCGGAATACGAGTGGGTTCAAATCCCACAGCTCCACCATTTAGAATGTTCTTTATATTGAGTTGAATTGCACGGCGGTGCTTTTTGTTTTTTTATAGGTTAGAAATCCTTCATTATAGGCAAATCCGCGAGGACAAGCCTTTCGGGCGCAAAAGGGTACAGCACATCTATAACAATACTGAAGCCATGTCTTTGCTGGCGGTTCGACTCCGCATGCGCCCACATTCTTTAATTTAGTATTTTGTTTTCCTCTGTCTGTTTCATAACAGGGCAGACAGGGGTTTTTACATCGAATGATAGAACTTAATCCACAACAAGAGATAATGTTGCGTATTGATGAGGAGTATGATTTCATCATGCAGAACATAGAGACCTGCTCCCTCTTGCAGTTAGAACTGCACATGCGCAAGATCCATATCTTGTCAGCTAAATACAAAGCAGTATGTACAGGATAACAAAAAAGAAAGCAAAAAAATTGCAGCAAGTTGGTTCAAACGAACGCTCACGGGCAATGAAGAAAGCCGATGATGCTTTCTCGCTATATATAAGAACACGGGACGCACAAGCCTACTACGGTAAGGCTTTTAAATGTATCTCATGCGGGCGCACTCTACCCATAGAACAGGCTGATTGCGGTCATTACATCAACCGCCGCCACATGGCTTTAAGGTATTCGGAGGAAAACTGCAATGCTCAGTGTCGGCACTGCAACCGCTTCGACGAGGGTAATATCTATAACTACCGCAAAGGCTTGTATCTTAAAATAGGCGAAAAAAATCTCCTTGCTCTTGAAGCAGCAAAGAACCGCACCTGCAAGCTTTCCACCTTCGAGCTGGAGGAGATTGCTGCAACATACAAGAAACTAACCAGGCAGTTTGCCTACCAAATTAAATAGGATATGAAGAGTATTAAATTCAAACGGATTACTCTTGCCAACTTCAAGGCTTTCCGGACCTTTACAATGGCTTTCAGCGATGGAGTCACCAACATCTTCGGACGCAACGAGTCGGGCAAGACTACCATTCTTGACGCTATCATGTGGTGCTTGTTCAATAAGGACCACCTGTATAGAACAACTTTTGCCTTGAAAACGCATGATGAACAAGGTAACGATATTCCGAAACTGGAGCATTTCGTTGAGCTTGTTATCGTAGTTGATGGTGTGGAACGTACATTGAAAAGGTCGCTTAAAGAGAAATGGACTAAACCAAGAGGACAGGCTGAAACAGTATTCTCCGGCAACTATCAAGAATGTTATGTTGATGGCGAGCTCGTTTCGTCTACCAACTTCTCTGTCTTTGTCGGTACGTTCATCGAGGAAACGGTGTTCAAATGTATAACTTCGCCAACATACTTTCTTTCTCTCTCATGGCAAGAGAAGAGAAGTTTTCTGCAAAGTCTTGCCGGAGATATTTCTAAAGAGGAAATAACTGGCGGAGATAGTAAATTTGACGGATTGATTTCTGAACTCGAAAAGCAATCAATTGAAGAATACACCAAGCATCTTAAATTTCTAACAAGAGAGATCAAGAAGAAGCTTGATATGATACCCGTTCGCATTGCCGAACAGGAAAAAGCCTTACCTCAAAAGCAAGACTGGGATTCTGCCGAAGAAAAGATAAAGGAGCTCCAAGACTATATAGATAAGGTTACCGAGCGGCAGAAGTTACCCCCCGAACAGCGAAGACGCATCGATATTGACGAAAAGATAAGAAAGATGCAGAAGGTACAAGAGGAAAGAAAATCTGTTATCGAGGTGCTCTACAAGGGGAAGGTTGAGGAAGCTCGTAATGTCTATGAAAAAGCGCAAAGGGAACTGGGTAGTATTCAGAAAGATGCCCTCCCGTATCAAAACGCAATCATTGCTGCGAATAGCAGCATAACGGAGAATAAAGCAATACTCCAACGCTGCGACAAAGACACCCTGGACGTCCGCAAAAAATGGGCAGAGGTGCAAAACCGAAAGTTCTCCGCCCCCGATGTTCACGTATGCCCGACTTGTGGACAGGAACTCCCTCCTGAACAAATCGAAAAGATAATACAGAAAGCAAAAGACGACTTCAACCTAAAGAAGGCTGACGATTTGGCTGCTCTTAGGAAACTTGCTGGCGAAATTAAAAAACAGAAGATCGAGAGCGAGGATATAATAAGTTCTGGCGAAAAAACTATAAACCAGTCTGTCGAAGTCATGAATTCGTTTGAAGCCCGAAGCAAGAAACTCAAAGAGGTTAAGCCTTATCCCGATGAGGTTTACCTTGATATGCTCCGAGCTGACGACGCATATATTGATGCCGGAAAAGCTATCGAAAAGCTAAGGGCAGAATATATGGAGGTCGCCGATATTGATGAACCCAAGGGCAAGACTGACGAAACGGATGAAAAGATTGACTTGACTAAAGACAAAGAAGAGGTAAAAAGGCTTACCGCCATAAACCAGTCTGTCGAAGTCATGAATTCGTTTGAAGCCCGAAGCAAGAAACTCAAAGAGGTTAAGCCTTATCCCGATGAGGTTTACCTTGATATGCTCCGAGCTGACGACGCATATATTGATGCCGGAAAAGCTATCGAAAAGCTAAGGGCAGAATATATGGAGGTCGCCGATATTGATGAACCCAAGGGCAAGACTGACGAAACGGATGAAAAGATTGACTTGACTAAAGACAAAGAAGAGGTAAAAAGGCTTACCGCCTTGCTTGCCGAGAAACTTCAATACGAAAAGGGATGTTCTCTTATCGATGGTATCAAGAAAGAGAACACCGACTTGGCTCAGCAGCTTGCCGATTTGGAGCGCAGGGAAGATGTTACCATTGAATACTCCAAAAGGGCTGACAACCTACTTGAATCTCGTATCAACAAGCACTTCTCTCTTGTGAAGTGGAAGATGTTTCGCACTCTTGTTAATGGCACTCGGGAGCCATATTGCGAATGTCTTTTCAAGGGGACAGAAGCTAATGACGGACTTAACTCTGCCGGGTACATCATGGCAGGTATTGATATATGCAATGCAATTGCAAAGTTTTATCAAGTGTCAGCGCCTATCATTATAGATAACGCAGAAAGTATTAATACAGAAAATTTCATTCCTTCCGAGGGGCAGCAGATACGACTGTTCGTGTCCGAAGAAGAAACTTTAACTATAAAATAAATGGAAACAGCAGTAACTACTAAAAAAGCATTGACTCCTGCGCAACAGGCTGTCATGTCGTTCACAAACTCTGTTAACGGCAACTATGTTCAAAACCAGCTCAAACAGGTTTTAGGCAAGAACTCCGGCACATTTGCCACTTCTCTTGTCGAGGTGTTCACCAACGACACCCAACTCCAAAAGTGCGACCAGAAGAAAGTCGTACAGGAGGCTATCAAGGCTGCAACCTTGAAACTTCCGCTCAACAAGCAGTTAGGGTATGCTTACATTGTCGTTTACAACAACTGGGATAAGGTGGCAAGGAAAGCCGTTCCTACCCCTACCCTCATTCTCGGGTGGAAAGGATTGCTCCAGCTTGCACTACGTTCCGGTCAGTATCGCAACATTAATGCTGATATTGTGTACGAGGGAGAGTTGAAAGGCAAGGATAAATTGTCGGGAGCTATCGACTTGTCGGGTGATAAAACCTCTGAAAGGGTTGAGGGCTACTTTGCGCATTTTGAAACCATCAACGGCTTCAAGAAAACTCTCTTCATGTCGCTTAATGATATGGCGAACTACGCTCTCAAATACTCGCCAACATTTAAACGGAACACAGAGAAGAACCCACTTCCTTCTATTGACCAGTTGTGCGATATGGCTAACGACCAAGCTGTCAATGGACCAAGTGGAAAGATTGGATGGGAAGGTGATTTTAATTCAATGGCGATAAAAACCGTTCTTCGCCGCCTTCTCGGCAAGTATGGATATCTCTCTATCGAAATGATGAATGCTCTTTCCGAAGACGAAAGCGATACCCCTGTCGCTCAGCGTGACGAGGAAAATACCGAAGCCAAACCTGTCTTTGACGTTCAGGCGGTTGAGGAAGCGCAGGTCGAGGAGATTAAGGAAAACGTTGAAGAGTGCCCTATCTGATGAAACTTCATATTCTTGGCTCATCATCATCCGGGAATGGGTATGCTCTCATTTCCGATGATGGTGAGATTTTCCTAATCGAGGCTGGTGTCAAGGCTAAGGAAATGATTAAAGGTGTCGACTATCGAGTGAATGCCATTAGCGGGTGTGTCGTTTCCCATGCTCATGGCGATCACTCCCTCTATGCTACGGCTTATTCTAAACTTGGTATTCGTATCGGGTGTAATCAAGACGTGGCAAATAAGAAGGTCGGACTTTTATACCCGATAATCATGCAGGAAAGCAGGACTTATAGTTTCGGCTCTTTCCGTGTTACTCCTTTCGAGGTTAAGCACGATGTCCCGAACTTTGGGTTTATCGTCCACCATAAAGATATGGGAACGCTGTTATTCGCCACCGATACATATACTCTTCCTTACGAGTTCCAAAATGTTGACCATTTCCTAATCGAGGCTAATTATTCCGATGATATTCTCAAAGAGAATGTCCGTAAGGGAAAGATTGACTGCGGTCAGCGAAAACGTCTTATGGTTTCTCACATGTCTCTTGACAACTGTCTGCTCAATCTTGGCAGATGTCATGCCGAGAAAAGCAAAAACATTGTGCTCATACATCTCTCATCACGCAATTCTGATGCAGCGCAGTTTAAGACTCGCACAGCATCCCGTTTTGCGGTGCCTACTTTTATCGCTGAAAAGAATCTAACAATAAATCTATAAGATATGACTAAACAAAAAACAAAACCCGAAGAGGATTTATCAGAAGTCCAGCGCCTCCGCCACATCATAGGTGTGCAAGCTGCCCAGTATAAAGACGACTTGAAAGCTCATGAAGCTCTTATTAGCAAATACAGAAAAGAGAATGCCAACCTTAAAGCATATATCAAGGCTCTTGTGGGTAGAAACATTTTCCAGAGAATCCGCAACACTCAACCTCCATTTAATCTGTAAGCTATATGATTTACGACCTTAACGACCCTCGCGATTTCCTCGCTGCTTCTGAGGTTTTTGAAAAAGCCTGTAATGAAAAGGCGAAAATTGAGATACGTAAACCGAGGAAACAGCGTACTTCTCCGCAAAACCGCTTCTACCACTTCATGCTCCGCTACTTTGCGCTACAATATGGATGCACTGAAACTGAAGCTTCTGAGATATACATGAAACGACAGGCATGTCCTCAAATCTTCAAACGGACAAAGGTCAATAGATTGGGCAAGGAAATCAAGACCTTCCGTTCGTCTGCCGACCTCTCGTCTTCTGAAATGTCCTCGGCTATCCGCAATTTTATGGCGTGGGCTTCCATTGGCGGCATTGAAATCCCCGATCCCGACGATACCGTTAGTATAAAATGGTGTGAACGGGAGATTGAACGTAATGAATCTATGATTTAAAAATTACAGGAATATGAAGAATATAGAAAACCTCACTCCGGTAGAGCGCCTTAAAGAAGGCAGCAGATATTTCATTAAAGGTGTAGCCAATATCGGCTATGCTTTGTGTTCCATGTTTAACTCCAGCGTCAAGCGTTACCCATATTTTTATGTGTTGGGAACCTTGGTCTTCTCTATCGTTACAAGTATCGTACTTATTGGACAAGCCCGTTCCGAGCGTGATGCTTTGAATAAAAAGAATTATGAGCTGCAACAAAAGCTCGACACCGCACAGATGATTAACGAAGCTAAGGAGGAGCAAGCGCATGCCTACTGCATCAATTGAAATTCCACCGATGCCGGAGAGAACGGGTGTTACTTTCTCCACCACAACCAAGCAGCAGCTTTGCAAGCGTATTGAATATAACATGGCTATTGATAAAGTGGCTCGTGCGATAGCGGCAAAACGCAACATGTCTACTATCATATACTGTATCAACGATCTTGCCGGGTTCGCTCTTTTTGACGCATATAATTCTCTGCGCCAGTCTCCTTTGTACAAAAGGGAAGTTAAGAAATGGGCAAACCTCGCAATGAAAGGGTTTAAAATGTATGAACAGTCTTTGTTTTCGGAACTTCCGGATAAAAAGCGCATACAGATATATCTTGATATGGCTGACAATTATCAGTCCGTCATGCAGCCTCATATTGATATGCTCCGGCTCTCTATCCTTGCGGTCTTGACAAGATTGAACGTGCCCCACCGCAATACCATTTCTTATATTGCCGCTGCTCAAGGCATGCTTGCCACGAGTGCAGTATGGTTTGATGATTACTTCAACTTGCAGCGTAAGGTTTACGGTGTTGACCTTCGCAAACAATACCGCTTTGCTGACTTGCAGGATATTCGGGAGAAATGGGATTTTGTTACGAGGGCTGTCGTTTCTGACGATCTGGCTAAGGAAGTCGGAATGTCTCACGACTTTCAGCTCGCTGGCGAGATTGTCGCCAAGAAGGGGCAAGACCGGAGAATGCTCAACGAATGTGCAAAAAAGGCATTTGACAAAAATAATCTCGACCCGGACGAGATCGCTAAAGAACTTGATCTAAATTTAAAAAAATACTTATGAGTGATTTTATGATTGGCAGCATAGACCTGTCTAAGATTGACAAGAATCTTATTAAGAGTGTTAAGATGAAGGATGGCTCTACTCATCTTTTCCTCAATGTTACTGTTACTAAGCGCAAATCGCCTTCCCAGTTCGGTGATACTCATTTCATTAGCACCGCCCCAAAGGGTACTCCTCAAGAGGAGCGCAACAAATTTATTATCGGCGACCTAAAGGAGTGGCAGGAAAAAGCTCCCGATAAGCCTACCGCCGAAGAAATTAATTCTGCGCCTTCTCTTTCTGAGGAGGAGAAGTCTGAACTTCCTTTCTAAAGTTATGAATGGAGACTTTAATGGCTACATCGTCAAGAAGATTAAAGACTTGATGCCCGATGAGAACCATGTTCCGCAGGGTGTTCTTTATTCGAGATTGAAAAATGCCGTTCAAAAAGACCTGTCGGAGAGCCTTAACTCCTTATTGGAGGAGAAGAGACTCTCTTACAGCAGAACGCTTAACGATATACTGATTAAACCAATTAAATATGATGGATTTAAATGATGCCCCTAAGAAGGCAAAAGAATATGCTCCAGACAGGAAAGACTTGCAAGAGGCTTTTATCACTGGTGCCCAATGGGTGATTAATGGGAAGTTCTATAAACAAGTCGATATTTTCATTACTGAGGAACCTGTCGGCAAAGTCCCGGCTTTTTCTGATTGGTGGAATGTTTACGACAAAAAACGTGGTCGCAAGAAATCGGAAGCAAAATGGAATAGACTTTCAGCGAGCCAAAAGATTGCCTGCATGAAAGCAACTCCGGCTTATGTTCAAGCAACAAGTGATAAGAATTACCGCAAGGATCCTCTCACGTATCTTAACGGCGAATGTTGGAACGATGAAATAATATTTAAGGGAAATGACGAATCAAGAAGGACGCAACAGCTTGCAGAAAAAGCAGCAAGAATACTTGGCGCAGAATAAATATCTGCCGCCTACTTCTCTTTCCGATGCAGTGGGGCGCAACCAAAGGGCTATCAGTTCTATACGTAAGCAAAGACCGGAAGAACTGGCGTTTTGGATTAAGAAGAAACTTATCGAGGTTTTTACTTATCTTGGCGCTTTTGGCAAAATTACAGATTATCAAGTTAAAATGCTGGCTCAGCGCATCTGTGATAAGTTCTACTACATGACACCTGCTGAGCTTGACTTTTTCTTTGTCGCTTTCACCAATGGTGAATACAGAAAGCTATACGGAGGTGATACCGTCAATCCGCAAGATATTATGATGTCTCTTTCTGAATTCGAAAAGGATTTGCTTTCTGCAAGGGGTATTGCCGAAGAGAAGCGCCAAGCCGAAGAGGAAGCACGTAAGCGTGAGGAGGAAATGAAGCGCCCCCACGGTATCGAAGCTTGGAAAATCTATTGTCGTAAGAATGGGCTGGACCCAGAAACCCACACCATTCCGAATATTACTCTACATAATGTTAACGAGGAACTTTACCCACAGAAAAAATGAAAACATTACTAATTATCTTCCTGATAGCAGCAGTACTCTTTCTGTACTGCGCCCTGTCGGGAGGGAATAAAGACAAAGAATTATGAAGAACTTTATATTAAAACAGGCGAGCGTGGCAGCCGATGCAGCCATAACGACAGACATGCTCTGTCTTATCGAAGATGCAGGGTTCAAGGTGAGAACTGAAGAAGGAACCAAAGTGTATTACAGCAGCAGACTAAGGCTAAATACGGAATGTTACGACGAAGCCATACTTTCCATTTCGGGACTTACAGAGCTCATGCAGTTCATAGACCTTGTGGGCGAAGTGATAGTGGGAGTTGATACATTAACCATTTATGACGATTACGTGGAATGAATAAGCAGATATACAGATACATGTCAGGGCGTGAAAAGAATAAACTGATGCGTAAGAAAACGGTACAAAACTTAACCGAACACGCTGCATTAGGGCGTCAGTCAACCGCCATTGGCTTCTGTTTCGGACTCGGTGATTTGGAACAGGCAAAGAGGGATTTTCGCAAATTGAGAGGTATAGTAACACCGCAATTCCTACTCGTCGGTGAACCCTTTTCGGAATTTAATTTCAGAAGATGTGTAGGCATATACGTGGATTGGAAAGAGTTTGACAAGTTGCCACTTGAAGTGCAAACCAAGACACCTATAAGAGCTGAGCCGCATAGACAAGACTTTGAATTGTGTTGTACAGAATACGATTTGAAGATGTTCCGTAATTATTCGATATACGAGATTATAAACCCTATCCCCACTAAGGGGCATCCGACTAAATTTAAATTAGATTACTGGAAATGAAAAAAATAAAAGCTGTAGTACTTGCGTATCTGGAATTGAGATTGAGTTCGCTTGACGGAGAAAGTAATTACTCCGATGAAAAGATTGCCTTATACGACGCAAAATATGCGGTTCAACGCATGAATAGCAATGAAGTGATTAAGGGCTTTTTCCTCGTCAGAAAGGACTATCACAGAAAAGTAAGGGATTATATTCTAAAATACAACAAGGCAGAGTTGAAGTTTTTTGATAAAGGGTTATATAAAACCCAAAGCAACCTCGCCTATAAATGCTTAAAACTTATTGAAAAAAATGAAAATACGACAAGCAAAGAAACTCCTGATGCGCCCGTGGAATAAAATGCCTAAGAGCTGGATAATACGACTGGTAGAAAGCGGTGCTTCCTTTAGCGACCATCGCTATGAGAAAGCGGCAATAGTAATCAGAAGATGGAGAAAGAATAAATGCAAGCAGCAATAACCCTCGCCCTCGTAGCTGCATGGGCATACCACAGCTACAAGGCTATAAAACAAAACAAGTGATATGAAAGATAGAAAATATAAATTTACAGACGAGACAAAAGAAGTCTACGGAACAACCTTACATAGAATTGTCGCATTAAAGGACTTCGCAGGAGTTGAGAATGGCGACAAAGGAGGGTGGATTGAGAATGAAAACAATCTGTCGCAATATGGTAATGCGTGGGTCTACGGCAATGCAAGGGTCTTCGACAATGCAGAGGTCTACGGCGATGCAATGGTCTACGGCGATGCAATGGTCTACGGCAATGCAAGGGTCTTCGACAATGCAGAGGTCTACGGCGATGCAATGGTCTACGGCAATGCGCAGGTCTACGGCAATGCGCAGGTCTACGGCAATGCGCAGGTCTACGGCAAGGCGCAGGTCTACGGCAATGCAAGGGTCTTCGACAATGCAGAGGTCTACGGCGATGCAATGGTCTACGGCAATGCGCAGGTCTACGGCAATGCGCAGGTCTACGGCAAGGCAGAGGTCTTCGGTAATGCGTGGGTCTACGGCGATGCAATGGTCTACGGCAATGCAGAGGTCTACGGCAATGCAAGGGTCTTCGGCAGGGCAGAGGTCTTCGGCATCGCAATGGTCTACGACAATGCAGGCTATATTGTTTTCAAGAACTTCTGGAGCAGCGGACGTTACTTCACGTGGACTCGTTCCAACAATATGTGGAGAGTTGGATGCTTCTACGGCACGGGCGAGGAACTGATTGCTAAAGCCTATAAAGACAGCGAAAAGTCGGGAAGGGAATATGAAAGAGTGGTAAGGTATGTGGAAAGCATACTTGCCGACGAACAGAAAGAAAACAAATGATATGGAAGCAATAATTTTCACAACGATAAGCGTTCTCTGCGCCGCTTTTATATGGTTCAGAGTAGGCAGACAGAGAGCCTTTGAGAACCTGTTGAAAGATTACAGGGAACTGGCAAAGGTGGTGCAATTACAGGAGATAATAATCAAAGGTTATAAACAAAAACATGGAGAGCTGACAGATGGGACTAATGAAGAGAATTAAGGCAGTGTGGGACGTACTGACAAAGAAGTACTTTATTGTTCACACTGGTAAATTAAATGAGAAATACTTATTGATGGACGCAATTAATCTTGACGCGGCAGAACTTTGTTATATCGGGGGAATGGGCTTAGAACGCTTTCAGATGATTAGAGCCATCCTCTATGATCGAAGCGTGATATTACAGAGTATGACTGACGTCTCATACGATGACGTTCTCCCGGTGGTAATCTACGACTGCGAGAGTGAGGAAGATTTCAATGAACTTAGAGAACAGGAGATTAAATGATGGGAGGTTGGGCGAATGGTCAGAATAAGCAAAGTAAAAGTAACGATAAGTTTGGGGGAACTTACCGCACTGAAAAATAGAATATCATTCCTTGGAGAAAGACTGATACTTATATTACAAGAATAAAACAGGCAAGACTTGTTGATATTGAATATTAATTTTAAAAAATAAGAAAAGATGAAAACAAACAGCGGAAAGATTTACAGAGTTGAATACACCACTCCAGATATGGAAAAGGGTGTTGTAGGTTACGAAACAATGGTATATGCCACATGCGAAGAGCATGCTTGGCAGATATTCTATGCAGCCAACAAGGATGCGACAATTAAGAACGTTGAAGAGATCGATGATTGCATCTCGCAGCATTACAAAGAGAGGAGCATGGTTCCTGAATTTGCCGTTGCCGAAGATATGATGTATGCGATGCTTGATGTGTTTAGGGGCGACAAGGAAGTAAAAATCTATAATGCCGAACACGTCATTGATATTGCTTGCAGCATGGCTAAAACCGCCATTAAAGAGGCAGAGATGCTACATGAAAAGGAGGAATAGTATTTAACCCACCTTGTGCGTTGCCGTTTCCACGGCAGCGTGCATTAAAGCAGAATAATTATGATTGACGAAAAGAAAATACAGGAAGAATCCTACGAAATTACAGATGGAACATTAGTTGAAGATGTATTGAGAAGAGCCGCTTTTGTTTATGGTGCTCACTGGGCACAGAAAGAGTTTGTAAAAAGTCTGTGGCATCCTGCTAAGGAAGAGCCGAAAGAAAAAGGTTACATCATTACTAAGTGGTGGGTTGATAGCTTAAATGATACATACTATGAGTGTGATAATATTCAAGATAGAGTAAAATGGAAAGAATATATCAAAGACCATCAAATAATGGAGTGGTGCTACCTCTCCGACATCCTACCAACAGAGAAAGGAGATGAGAAATGAAAAGAGGAGAATAAACAATGACACTAAATGAATTAATAGAAAGTTAAATATGGAAGAGGAACTAACAAAGAGCGAGTTGGAAACACTTCGGGCTATCTTGTATAGCTATTATCTCAACAATTCGGAGGTAAAAGAGCAGGAAGTAATCGCAAAAACATTAAACATTATAAACGATAAAATTACGAGATTATGACAAGAGAAGAAATAGCTAACTTAATGCCAATCTTGCAAGCATTTGCAGAAGGTAAAATGATACAAAGCAGATGCATCAAAGGAGATACTTCACTTTGGTATGATGACGATGATTTCAGTTTTGATGATGATTTAGAGTATCGCATCAAGCCAGAGCCTAAGTACCGACCCTTCAAGGATGCAGAAGAGTGCTGGAATGAGATGCAGAAACACCAGCCGTTTGGGTGGTTGGAAGTGAAAGATGCAGATGAAATCAAGTGCACAATTTATAGTACCGTGGATAATCTTTGTGATTTTGAAGCAGATTTTGATGACTATACATTTGCCGATGGCACTCCATTCGGAGTTAAGGAGGAGAAATGAAAAATTGATAAAGATGAATATATTAAACTTCGTAGGCTTGAGAATTATGTTTATAATTGGTATCCTGATTATAAGCAATGCAAAGTCTGTGGAGCTTATCATCCCAAAGGAAGTATTTGTATTGAGTGTAGAAAAGATTTATATGAAACAAATAAATAAACTAAATAACCAATTGGCAGTTCTTGAAGAGCTGCTGGTTGATTATAAAGGAAAGACTATCGATAATATAATTCAACAACTTAAAGCAAGAATAGACAATAGTCCTAAAGTTGTTGATAGTAATCCTATTCTTGAAATTTTAAAAGAAATGATATGACAACAGAAGAGATGAAAGAATGCAAAGTCGGAGATACCGTATATGTAGTTTCGTATTTTCTCGACACTATCACCAAATATAGTGTTATATTTAAGCTTGCTTGCACTTTAGGGCTCAAGGCTGAGGATGGTGATGTTACCCGTGTTTCTTACCGCGAAGCATTCACCACCAAAGAAGACGCAGTAGAGGAATTAACAAGAAAGTATATAAACGATTTAGCTCTTACAGTAGGCAATATTGAGAAAGGTATGGATACACTTGAATCTTTCAATAAAGACGCTCTCAATGACGAGCTTCTGAATGATATTATCGTATCAATCAAATCATACTATAATCTTGTAAAAGGGGGAAACAATAATAAATAACAATTAAAAATAGATTTCATATGAGTAATTCTAATGTTGGATTTTGGGGAATACTACAATTGGTATTCATCGTGTTAAAGTTTTGTAATACGATTTCATGGTCTTGGTGGTTCGTTCTTGCACCGATCGAGATACAGCTCATCCTTATTATTTTATTGTATGCCATAAAACTATACATACATAATAAGGTTTGGAAATAATTTTATTAACTTTGTGCGGTGGCATTCCTATGCCATCGCCTTTAACAACTAACAGCTATGCCACGTAAATCAGAACAACTTCTATTGCAAAAATGTACCGACCTTATGGCTGCATACCGCCGTATCGCTGACTCTTGCACTACACAGAAGCAAGCTTGGGAGAGGACTGTCGGCAGCCCGGCACCACGATATTATATCACCCACTTCCAAGCATACCAGCGTATGCTCCAGTTCTATAAGAAAGACCCGGCAATACAAAGCCTTCCGCTTTTGCAGCGCAGGCAATTTGAGGCTCTTTACGAAACCTGTCTCCGCATGTCGCAACAAAAGGAATATGTCGGCATGTCCTTATATCAGCTCACGCAGTTTGCCATCTTGCAACCTGCACCAAGTTTCTTCGTCTCGCCAAAAAGTATGCCGCGGTATTTCCAAATCGCAAAGCAATACGAGAACGACAAACACCGTCGCTTTCTCCACTTTTACAGGGATGAATATCTGAAAAATAAAAATAAGAAAAATGGAAAATGAATCTGCAAACGAAATAAGAAGGCGCTACACCCAGCAGCCTAAAGAAGACTTTATGATGCCTCGGCAGTTCCTCGAAGAGCTGTTCAATGAGGAGCGTGATAATATCCGTACCACTCTTGCTAAGGTTCGGGAAGACAATCCTAAGTTCTACCTGCGTACTATGCTAGAGGTCGGGAAAATTGTTGTCCCTAAAACGGGCACTATCCGCCATGATGTCGTCAATCATGATATGGATGAACTCTCTGCCCTCGCTCGCTCTTACGACGCCCCAAAGGTTATTGATGTCGATAACTCTTCTTATATCGAAGAACTCACCCCTTGGGAAAATGCACAGGGCGAAAAGGTACATCCCGATGTTCTCGACTCTACTGACGAGATAATGTCTTCTCTCCCCTCTCCCGACAAGGATAGCTGACGACACTCGGCTTTTGCTATGCGGTAGGCTCTTGACACTCTCTCGTATTTTGCATCGTTCGCAAGCATCTGTCTTACGGCTTGCACTGTCCGCCCCATTATCCATGCCGCCGTTGTTACACTATACCCTTGTCTTATTATCTCGGCAGCGAGAATACAGCGTGTCATTACCACGTTCTCTGTTCTCGTCTTGCCGAGCACATCTTCTATTGTAACCCTACCGTCTTCCGTGCCACAGCACCTTACCACATTCTCCACAATCCTCCTCAATTCTTTTTCTTTCTCATTCATAAGCCAAAAGTTTTGTGTTACATGCGTTTCACAATCTTCCTCCCTATCATTACCGCCAAGACAACCAAGACTGAAAATAGCCACAGTATTCTTACGCTCTTGTCTTTCTTATACACAATTTTCTCTACCGGATATGGTATTCTCACGGAATCAACTTTCATTATCGTGTCTTGACGTATCTTGTCAATATCGCGATACCTCCATTCAGTGTGCCATCTGTCCTTGTATACAGTGTCGTTCTTCATCCAAACACTAACACTGTCATGAATCCACACGCTATCTCTTTTCGATACTGAGTCTATTCTTGTTTTATACTCCGTATGGTATTCCGGCACACTCACATACTTTGTCTTGCAACCGAACATCAGCGTCAGTACGAAACAAACTGCAACCCAAATCAGTCCTTTCAATATATTCCTCATATCCGTTCTTTTCTTTACCTCATTCTGTACGTATACCTCTCCTGCGTATTTATCAGTGCTCCCGAAAAAGTGTCTACCGCACTCATCTCCCTAAATCTTATGGCAAACTTCCAGTATTTAAACCCTCTTCCGTGTAGCGACAGTACTCTCACCCAGTTCTTGCAGTCGTTGCTCGCAAATACTTTTACTTCTGCCTTTGTACTGTGCGTCAGCTCGTATATCAGCTTTACTCTCGACAACGTTTTTAGCGCCGTTGAGTTTTCCAGTTTCATTGGTCTTGAAATTAGCTCGCAGTCATAGCCGTTGCTGTCGGTATTTATATCGTCTCTATTCAGCAAAGAATACACCTTTCCATTCTTGTCTTGCAACAGTGTGTCCGGATAGTCATTTATTGCCCTCTGTATATTCGGGATTATCTTCATTCCGAACGTTCCGTCTTTCATGCTATACACAAAAGCTATCGTCCTGTTTGGTATGAATATCCATAGTAGCGAATCTCGATAATCGTATGCTATATAACAGTTCTTTAGATAATCCTTTAGCCATAGCGGTGCCGACTCTGCCAATGCTCCATTATACACTACGGCATTTAAGCTGTCCGCCATTTTTCCGCTCATCTGCTCGCTCACGCATCTCACCTGTCCTCCATCTACAACCATCAATCCTTTTTCTGTCGTAAAGAACACATATCCGTCTGTTTCTGTTATCGACTTTGGGTTGTTGCATATCTCTCTCGACATTGGATGAACGGCTGAATACAGTCCCTCATTGTCTGTTTGCAGTGCCCATATTCCATCCGTACAGAATGCTATCAGTGGGTATTGTCCGAACTGTCCTTGGCTCAATGCTGTCGTTTGGCTTGCAAGCCCCAATATCTCCCCACTTCCTATCGTATTGTTTCCCTTCGCCGTAAACACCCAAGGGTTGTTTACTTCACTGGTCCAGATTTGATTTACAAGATACTCGCTTGTTTCATTTACTGTTGGTAATTCAGACAATGGCTCCCATGGTAAATCTGTTATTGCATCTGGATAAGATAGCGTTGAGGTGCAAGGTGTGTATGTTGTATGATAATTGCCATTTTTATCTTTGGTCGTTTCTATCTTGCCCTCCGTTGTGCTTTCTTCTGTTTTTGGCAAGTTTCCTACCCAAATAGCACCATTAAGGAATTCATGTTCTTTTAGGGTGTAAGTTAGTGCCATATACTTAACGCTACTGTCTTGCCCATCAAACACCATATAATTGTACCCCGTCCTATCCATAACGAATAAAACTTTATAAGCTCTCGGGTCTGGATAATAAAAGTAAATACGCCCTAATTGCTCCACTCCGTCTATATGGCTTTTTACTACTCTATCTCCGTCAGAAGTCTTTATGAATACGTAGATGTCGACGCTGTATGTTCCGGCAAACATATCATAGTCGTATTGGGAAAAATATTTGGCTCCTGTCCAAAACCCTCGTTCTATGCGGAATAAGTTTGCCCGTTGGTTGTAAACAGTTAATCCATCCCCAGATATTGGTGCGTTGCTATAATAATCATCTGACATAGTTTGAAGGGAAGTCAAGTTTTCTAAATCTCCAGACTTGAAGGTTAGTGTTGTCCATTTCTCCACAATATCTATCCCTATTTCTTGTATCTTGTAGAAAACAGACAGTCCCTTTAATTCTTGTAATATTTGGGTATCTGATTTTCGAGTAAGCCCTTCCAAAAAATACCCATCAAGCTGGCTCTCTGATAAATTAGAACTGGTTAATTTGTTCTTCCCTAATGAAACAATGCCCGAATCCCTGTAATATATTTCATTAGTTATATAAGCTAAATCATACGTCCCGAAACAATTAGGTTTTTTATCTTCTAATTTTCGTATGTTTTGGTCGGAAGTAGTGTCGTAAATATCCACATCATCGGTCTTAAAAAGGGCAATACCTTTGACTATATCTGTCCATTCTGAATAGTCGGTAGCTGATATGTATCTAAGTTTTTGATAAAGGGACAACATATAGAAATCTGTATTGTGGTCTGCACCTTTCCCTTTAGTTAGCCATACAGACGAGCGTAGTGTTGGTATCATAAGAACAGGGATGCTTATATTCGCAAAGCTCCCATCATACATCTCGACAGCATAACGTATGAAAAAAGGATTTATAAATCCCCCCTTATGTGCTATCTTCTTTTTGTTGGCAGAATAGGCACCGACAGCTGCGTCATTGTATACTTTTTGCTTGCCATCCCCTATATAAACAAACCAGTCTGCCGAATCAATATCCCCCCCAAGCTTTGTAAGTTCAGAGGTTTCTAACCAATCCTTATCACACAAAAATCTTAGCTCCACCTTTGGCTCTGGCACCTTGCCTCCCAAATACTTGTAATTCCCGTCCGCAGGTTTCCACAAATAATACCCCAACCCATTAGAAGAGTTTACTATCAACGTATTACCTATCGCCTCCACCTGCACATCACCCCCATTCACAGGAGCGTTCTCTATATCCTTCGGTGCAAGCACTCCTTCCTCGTCATACCACGTTATTGTATTGTCCGGTTTAAGCGAGATATAATGCTTATAATTATTATACTTATGCACAAACACCACGGGCAAAAGCTTATTCCCTTCGAACATCAATTGCTCATCCTGTATGGGTCTATGCTCTCCGTCCCTGTATATCATATTCACTTCACTCTCGCAAGTATTGTCGTCGCAAACCAAGTCGCTCGGTATGTTCGTCATACCCTTATTCCATGTTAGCTGCTGCTGTTTTATCTCATTCATAATGGCGATATATTTGTTTCTTCTGCAAATATACCGCTCTTCCCTATCTGTATTTCCGATACCGCTCCCTCCATATCCTTTCTGCCAATTCACCACTAAGATAACAGGCTTCCTCGCTCGCCAAATCCACTCCATATTTCTCGCATATATGCGCCACGGCATGGTGCACCTCATGTGCTACACTGTTCACCTCTTCTGCCTCATCCTCCACTTCTCCTATTACTATTGCCGTTCCTTGTCTTGCCATATTGGTATATGTCAGTCCGCTGTTCATGTTTCCTCTCTCCATGTTGTTCGCAGCTCTTTCCATAAACTCTTCCGCACACCCCATAAGGTGCAACCTGTCTAATACTTCCCCGATATTAAAATACGGACTTCCGGCATACCATACGTACACCTTCCATCCGTATCTTTCTAAGTATATCTCTTTCATCACAACATATCTTCCCAAGGTATCGGTACTCCATTGTGGCAGCAGTCGGCATAAAACCTGTTGAAGATAAACCCGTCTTCCTGATCGGTATCGTCCACCACGTCTTTTATGTATTTTGCCAAGCTTTCTTCTGTTTCGAGCGAACTCTCGTAGAAGTCTGCCTGCGCCATGTTTGCCACATATACATGGTCGTAGCCTTTCAGATTTTCAAGTTCTATGCGGTGGCGGTCAAGTATCTCTTCCACGTGTTCCTTGCCCCACATCTCTATGCGTACCATTTTCCCGGCTTTCTCTTTCTTCATCTGCCGTGCAGCAAACTCTGCCATCTTCTTGCTGAAATGCCAGCCGTTGTGTCTTAGGTAAAGGGTCATTCCTTCCGGCAGCTTGTCATACGCATCAAGTCCCATAACCTTATTTCTTTAGTAGTCATACCTGCCACGGTCTCTTTCTCTGCCGTAGCCCATACCTTCTTCTCGCTTGCGGTCGTCTTCTCGCTCGTCATAGCCTCGTGTCCTCACGCCGTAGCGCTCTCCCATGCGACCGCGAACTGAATTCTCTCGCATCTCTTCTACACACTGCATAGCTTTTCCGCCATACTTCAACATCTTCTCTATCATCTCCGACAGGCATTCCACCTTGTCTTCCGTTATCTCTATCATATACATAACTCGTTTCCTTTCCCTATTTCTTCAAAGCCTCAGAGAGCATTCCCTTTATATCGGCAAGCGTCGAGTCCATCCCCACCACTTTACTTTCAAGCTGGGCTATTCTCTCCTGTTGCTCCTTTTCCTTTGCTATCTGTGGGTTGAGTTGGGCGAGCATCCCTTCACAAGCGGAAATTACGTCCTTGTGAAAGTTCACGCTCTCCACGATAGCTTTTGACTGGCGCAGCATGGATTCTACCTCGCCACACATGGCTTCCTTGTTTTCGCTTACTACCATATGTCCCGAATTGGCGATACTTAGCGTTGAGGGTAGCTGCTTTAGCTCCATCTGTTCATTGTCTATCTTCACGGTTACGTCTACTGTCGTTTCCATTGTCTGCCCATACATCGGTGTTGTCCCGAACTTCGGCATCGGGTTACTGACTCTCACTACTTGTCCGGTCTTTAGTTCCGGTTTCTCTCCCTTGTCTAATATGTATATAAGGGAATTCTCTCTCAAGCCTTGAAACATAGTCTTTTGTTTATTCTGTTTATACTATCCCCGTCATTACTTGCAGGGTGTTGGTGTCTCTCTCAAACCATAACTGGTATACACCCGTACCAGCTATGTCGGCTACCGTCAATGGTTCTCCGCCGAACTTCGTCACGGCTTGCGTTACTCCGTTGGTCTCAAAAAGGATTGGCAGTGTTGTTGTCGTTCCTGTCGGTATCGCTTGTTGCAGATTCACAAATATCGTTCCTCTATAATTCGCGTTTACAAAGGCATGGTTCTTGAATGTGAATACCACGTTTGCTGTATTAACCGCCACGCTTTGTGATGCTATCGCTGCCGAGCCGTTACGATTTACCCAAGCATAAGGTCTTAACCATAACATATCTTGCCTCCTTCCTTTAACCCCAAAATCCGGTATTGTTCACTCCATACATTCCGTATTGTGCAGCTACACAGTTCGGCACGGTTACGAATGGCTGATATGGTACGGTCACGGTGTTTGGCTGTGCGCATTTTATCTCGCTCACTTCTTTCTGCAAACCTGCAAGCGCATTGTTGACTGGAGCTAATGCCTGTCCTACTATCTGACTTGTCATTGCCGAACTCTTGAAAGCGCTGTTCTCCTCTCTCAGAGCGTCTATCTTGTTCTGCAGTTCTCTCATCTCTTGCGCACGCTGCCCGTCTACAACCGTTCGTGTGCTGTTCTCGATAGTCTTCTGCAAATCGCAAGTCTGACGCTGCGTCTCGTATGCCACAGAAGAGAAACCTCTTTCTTGCCCTGTTGCCACGCTGTTGATTGCACTCTGCAAGGTGTTTGTCTGCTGACATATCATCATCTTGTTGTCGCAGCAGCACTGTGCCAGCTGTGATGCTATCTGCATGTTTCCTTGCTGCAATGCGTTGATTGTCTGCATACCGCTCATGCCTACTTGGTTACCCACGCTCTGCACCTGTGTTGTCAAAGCGGAGATTGCATTCTGGATCTGTCCCTCTGTGCAGTTGAGCTGTGTTGCAAGGTTGCTCAGCGCATTTCTGTTACCGCCGATTGCATCCATAAGCAGCGAGCGCCCGTAGTCGTTGTTTATCTCGTTGGCTATTCCGCCACCTCGACCGTTGCCGAAGCCGCCCCAGCCATTTCCGCCCCAACCCATAAGGAAGAAGAGGAAGATTACCCACATGAACCAACCGCCTTCACTACCGAAGCCGTTGCCGTTCTTTATTGCCAACAACACGTTCGGGTCTACTCCTTGCTTTTGGAGCAATGGTGCAAGCAGTCCCAACATGCCGTTCTGACCGCCGCCCTCGTTCCCGAATACATAAGTTTTACTTTCCATAATAGTTTAGTTTTTGTATTGATTTCGTCCACTATCGAACTTACTGCAAAGTTCGCCTTTATTCCTCCTCTCTCCAAATACTTGCCATACCTTTTACTTTCCAATTACTTTCCTTTTATTTACTAAAAAGGAGCACCCATAGTGCTCCCTATTCCTTTGTGCGAGAATGATTCTCCTCTCCTTTATTTCTTACCGAAAAATCTCTCCGCCTCCCATTCCCTTCTCTTTACAAGTCCCGGCAGACGTTTCCCTCCTCCGTAGACCCATCGCATGAACTCCGCCTTTATCTCCTTTTCGGGAGCGTGGGCGATAATCTTCTCGCGCAGCGTGGAGCCGCTGAAGTTCCCCATGCCGAGGTTGAAGCAGAAGTCCACGCAGGCATCGAACTTAAACTGATTGTCTATGCCCTCCGTTCCGCTAAGGTAGCGTTCTATGGGGGCGAGGTCTTGCCGCAACCATTCCTCTGCTGCCGCTTTGGTGCAGGTGGTTGTGGCGGTTACTCCCTTGGTGTGTCCGTGTCCGCACGTCCATACCCCGGCAGGGCACTTGTAGGCTTTTGCCTTGTAGCCCTCAAATTCCTTAATCTTCTCTATTAGAGTGTTGCTTGATTTCATTGATAGTTTATTTTTTTGTTATGGGAGTTATGGGAGAACTGGGACTAATAGGAGTAATAATCCCTATTCCTTAATCCCTACTCCCTAATCCTGTTTTCCCTCCATCGCATCCTCCAGTGCCTCGCCCACGTCCTCGTTCTTCTTTTTGATGAGCGAGATGATGAAGCGTTTAACGCTGAAGCGATTTGTTATTCCGTGCAGGGCACACACGTGCCCCACGATGGAGTCTATCTCCCAGATGCAGCCGAAGCCCAGTCCGACGGCTGCCGTCGTTACATGGTCAGTCCAGCCGAGAGGCTCGAAGATTGCCATTCCGAGGAGTGCGCCCACAAGCAAGTACGTGAGGTAGTCCACCGCCTTGTTGCATGTTCTGCGCCCTGCTCTCGAAAAGCGGAAGTGCTCCCGTTTCTTGATGCTCTCCGACACACCAAACCAAAAGTCGGCACATATCAGCACCACGATGAAGACGAGCATCCACCTTAAATCATACAAAGCTGTCAAGGCTTCACCGCCCATGGTGGTGATTATTGCCGCCTTGCCCGAGGATGTAGCTATCGAGTTCTTTACCATTCCCCACCTCCTTTCAGCCAATACCCGAGAGCCGTTCCCAGCCCCACCGCAATGCATCCTCTCACCAAATCCCACTTCTCGAACTTACCCGAATTGTAGTGGCATCTGTCGTTGTCCTCGTGGACTATCATCGCCAAGAGGGCTATTCCGCCCCCGAAAAGCACGGCGATGAGAAAATAAACCGCCATGCCCAGTATGTTTCGTTTCGTCTTATTCATAATTTCACCAAATTAATTCCTAATTCCTCTTCCCTAATTCCTAATTCAACAAAATGATGTAGGGTATAGCAAGCCCGAAGACCTCCGCATTTATCCACCGCCCCTTGTTGTCTATCGGGTAGACGAGAGCGTAGATGAGAGCGAGTATCACGGGAACACCCGGCATCGTAACCAGTCCCCACAATACGCAGAATACCGCAGCAAGACCAGCCGCCCACTTGTGCACCTTGCTGTCCTCACCCTTGTAGTGAGGTGCAGCAGCAACAAAGAGCAGTGCCGCGGGAGCGAGGAAGCCGAGGAACTGAAAATCTTCAGGAGCTCGCTCTATCATCGGTGGCATAAGGAGAGCTGCCGACAAGCCGACGCTAAGGCTGAACAGCCATGCACCGCCCTTGTAGGCATACTCGCTGATTACCTCCTGTCTGCCGTACTTCTTAGCCATCGCAAGCAGATAGCCAACCATGATGCAGAGGGATGCTAATGTCATCATCTCCATATCGCTATACCTCCATTTTCAGCTGTGTCGGATAGTCTGCCGTAACGTCATAGGTGAGCACCTTGTCTACGTCTGTCATATCGCTGACTTCCGCCTTATGGCTTGCCGTAACGTTAAAGCATTGAAGAGCGTACATTTCGAGGGCGGACAATAGCTGAATAGCCTTGTCGCAGTCTACCTCTAACTTCATCTCCCCGAGCCACAGGGTCGTGGTTTTGTTCCCTGCCGCCTTAGCGATTGTCGTGGAGTTCATCAGTCCGACACGTGTTGCCTTGTCGAGCCATACGACTGCGCCGTTGAGGGAGAAGCCGTTAACCTTGTCGCTTGTGTCATACTGCTCAATCTCTGCTATCTTCTGTTGTTTAGCTTGCGCCAACTTCTCCTCTGCCGTGGGCACAGGTTCAACGTACTCTTCATAGCCTGCTGCAAGGAGCTGCTCCTCTGTCGGGTTACACACTACGCATCCGTTCAGTGTTATGGTGTCGGATGCAAAGACACCGTTCTTAATCCATTGTTTGTTCATTTTATTTATCCTTTCCTAAAAAGTCAACGCCCGTGTCTGAACGCCAAAATCTCTTGTTCACCTTGTCATAAAGTCCATATATTCCATTCTTCTTCGCAGGAACGAAGTCACGTTCTAATACTCCGTTGTTCCAACACTTGATACCATAGATATGAAAGGTTGATGACTTATAATTATTTTCCTGATTTCTACATATTTCGAGTGGCACGGTTCCAGCCAATGTTCTGTTTCTACCAAGATAAAAGGCTCCGCATCGCATAAATGTGCTGTTCAGCTCAAAGGTGTACACTTTTTCCTCGTCAAGATTAAATACGAGCGGGTTTTCTTTTGGCCAAAATAAGTTGTTATACATCTGAAATTGCATCCTCTGGTTTGAGTCTCCACCATTTGCAATCAGAAATGAGGACTTGTCATCGTTTCCGCACACCAATACAGATGTGAAGCCAGAAGGATTAACAGCATCCGTAAACTTTGCTATAGCCACAAGCCTCGCGTCCTTGCCAGGAATCCAGTCAGATGTAAAAGCCATGCCTGTCTTGGCTATAACACATTCCACATTCAACGTGGAGCGATTTATCATCTGCCTTCTTCTCATTCCTCTCATGCCGCCCTCCTTTCTGCCATTACTGACGTAAAGAGCTGCAGGAGTGATATTCTACGGCTTACCCCCCCGAGAACTTTGCTCCGTTCGGTGAGGTGTAGAACTTGCCGCCTACCTTGTCGTACATACCTATCATGCCATCAGATTTGCGCTTGACGGGGATTAGCTTCATTATGTATTTGCCGTTCTCCTTGATGTTGAAATAATAGACGTTACCATAAGAATTGTAACTGTCAACGAAGACGGTTATCGGGGCATCACCTCCGATATTCATTATGCTCCCGATTTTCTTGCCTGTGTACACATCTTCAATCTGTCCGCTCCGAACTATAATGCTGTATATTCCATCTTGCAACGTAACGGCATTAGAGCCTAAGTTAATAAATCTATTATTGATTTGGAACTGCCAATATATATCTTTCTGTGGGTAAAACTTAAAGGATGTAGATGTGCCGATAAGCTGAATGTAATCAAGGAGATAGTCCGACTTTACCTCAATTTCCTTCGATGCAGTCATATCTATCCCTAAGTTTATATACGCATTATTGCCTTTGGTTTTACTGATATACCTTAGCTTCTCATACAAGCTAAGCGAATCTCTTCTTCTGTCCGTCCTCATACGCTATTCCTCCGTCGTTATATCCCACGTCTGTATAAGTCCGTAGTACTTGCCGCCTGTGTATCTGATATTAAACTCTATATGCTGATTAGCGTCCACGCTCGGGGTTTCAGCCCACAATACATCAGCAGGGAACGTTACACTTGGAGCCGTTGAGCCAGTATCAAAACTACCTTGATACTCGTTGCAGACGCTTGTGTCTGTCGGAGCGTTCAGTGTCAGTGTCAGCGTTTCGCCCACGGAAATGACATATACCTTATTGGCATCAAGAGCAACCGCATCACCGCTTGCCGCCACTTCCACGACAGGGAGTTTGACAATATCCATGTACTTGTTGACTTCGGTAGACGAAGTATCAGCCTTACTTGCAGCCGTGTTTGCGGCATCAGCAGCCGTGTTTGCCTTACTTGCAGCAGAAGTAGCGGCTTTCTCGCTTGCAGATATATCAAGTTTCTTGGTTACTCCCTCACGGCTCGTAATGGTCAATATCTTATCATCGCCTAAAACGGCATCAACCTTCTCCGCTCCTTGTGTAGCTGTGTTGCAGTTTTTGATAGCCGTGTCCACTTCCCCGACCTTGGCGGTGAAGCTCTGCTCTCTTGTCTGTTCAGCGGAAACACGTGAATCTTCATTTGTATCTCTTTCGTTCTCCGCTCTTACACGGCTCTGTTCTGCTGCAACTCGAGAGGTCTCGGTTTCAACTCGGGATTTTTCTGCTATCTGTCTCTTGTCTTCTTCAAATATTGTATTGTCAAGTTTGTTTTTATCCTCAGCGCTCATTAGCCCGGTCGTACCTGTTGTTGCTGGTCTCACATATGACGTAGCCTCATCTCCATTTATTTTTGTTGCAACAATATTTAGCACATCGCCCACCATTTTAGTGCTTATAGAGGTTACACTTTTTGCTTCCAGTGATGCAGTGTTTACCTTAACGTCATTGCTTAGACTTTCTACGTCTTCCGCATTCGCCTTCTTTGATAACTCGGACTTGACTGTTTCCAAACTCTTTTCAACGGCAACTCCTCTATCTCCGGCAAATGCAGTTTCACTTGTTTCTCCTAAGGCAAGGCTTGCACTTATCTCTACAAGGCTGCTGCCACTCCATCGGTATGTTTTCCCCGTAGTCGTGTCAACATAGATTTTCCCGGATTCGGGTTGTCTACCGCCAGTTGTAAACATGCCGGTAAATGTCCCAGTAGTCGGAGTTCCCCATGTATTTGCGTCGCCCCAATTACTATAAAAGTCCTTTCCGTCATAAAAGACAAAGACATTGTTTTTGGCAACATACTGCACTCTACACAGTAGATCTTGCGATGTTTTCGTGGAGCTCATTGCCTTAGCCGATACTTCCCCTAAAGTAAAGCCGCTGAATTCCACAACATCATCAACATAACTCGGCAACTGCGATGCCGGAACTGTTCCATCTACTAATGTAGCATACTCACCCTTTGGCTGAACGTCTTCCGTATTCGCCTTCTTTGATAACTCGGACTTGATCTTCCCTACAAGGTTCGTCAGTCCTGTTTTGTCTAAATATTTCTTTTCATCTGCCATAATATTCCTATTTAATTGTTGTTCCAGACCTCATCAATTTCGCTATCCGACAATGATGATATTTTGTTTAATGCATCCTGTAAATTAGATATATTTTTATTCATTATAGATATTATAGAAGCTATCGTATCATCAATGAATGGACTCCATTCTGACCATGTTCCCATGTCTGACAATCCATGCGATGCGCTATTGTTGTACACTCGGCTATACTGGTATATTTTATTGTCCGTGTGCCCATTGAAAGCTTTTTTGCTGCTGTCATAATAACAGTGTGTTGTGAGTATCTGTGTCGTTACATGCTCCATGTCGTCGCTAAACAACAGTAATACTCCCACATTTCTACTGCCATAGATTGGATTGGTTGATGTTACGGCATATACCACAGGTTTACCAGCTTCCCCGTCTGTCGTGTTGTTGAGTTTGTCAAGATCATTCAAGTCTACGCTTTTTACCCCTTGCTCCAACCTTTGCTTGTCGGCAGCACTCATTACTCCAGCCTTCGTTGTTGTAGCAGCTGCAATGTCTAACACTTCATTCAAGTCTTGGTAACCATCCTCTCCTCCGTTGTTTTGCATCTTCCCGATTTCGATGGCGACCTTGTCTTCGGTTATTGTTCCCGTTACATCTACAACTATCTCGTCCGGTAGAGTATCGAGCTTGTCCTTGTTTGCCAAGAGAATATTGTTAAAGAATGCCCTTTCTTCTGGTGTCAGTATGCATCCGTCTTTCAACTTTGCCTCTATCGCTGCTACCCTTACGTATATTCCAGCATCTTCGTCTATGTCTTTTATGGTTACTGCTTTGTCTGCCAACTCAACCACATAGTTCCCACTGCTGTCCTTGCCGTTTATCGCCCCTCGCTCTTCTATCTCATGGAGCACAAGGGCAAAGGCATTTGTCTTTGTGATGTACCTTGTTCCTGCCTCCGTGTCTTTCAAGACGAGGTCGTACGTACCTGTATACTTTTGGGTGTCTGACGCAAAGATGAAGCATACTACATTATCATTTATCGTGTAGTTCTCTATCTTCTTTATCTCGTAGGCATTCCTTAAATATAGTTCTGTCTTGTCTACGGTCAGCGTGTTCTTGCCTTTTGCCGACGACAGATCTATCTTCCAAGTTACGGCAACGCTGTTGCCTATCTGTATTTTGTTCATTGGTTCTTCGTTTTATTGGTTCTTGTCTTCTGCCCCCAAGTCGCTTGCCGCAACTTGATAGAAGCTTGCCGCACTCGCATCTCTGAACGCAAGCAATGTCAGATATGCTATATAGTAGATGAAGGACTTTTCTAATTTTGTTGGCACGCTTACGGCTGTTGCATTCTTGTTTACGGTTGGAGCGTTTATCAGCTGCACACTGACTTCCACGCTATCGCCCGGTTCTGCCGTATACATCTTCAAAACGCTCTTTCCCCCTTCTGTGCACAACACCGTAGCTGGCTTGTCGGGGCTTCCCATTGTGGTTCTCCCCTGCTGCATCAGTGCCACGTCTGAAAATTCACTTACTGGGGTTGGACTATAAAACCATGAGCTTAGCTTTGCCGACAGTACTCTTAAAAAGCTGTCCGGCAGTTCTACCGTAACTACATCATTATAGCCTCTTGTTGCCTTTAATATTCCGTCGGCTTCACTGCTCCCACCTTTATATGAGCTTACCATACTGCTGTCTATCTTGTTCTGCGGTGCATTTTGCAGCACCCACTCTAAAGCGTATGGTATCTTGTCTTTTATTATACTGTCAAGGTTTTGGGTGTTCTCCTCACCTGTTACGTCTTGGTTGCCTAAGTTTGACAACTCATCTATAACGGATTTCACCCTTGTTAGTATTTCGCTCACGTCCATAGTCTACCCTCCTCTTATTTTTTCTTCTTCAAGTTCGGAAAGTCCACTCCATGGCTGTGCGCTATCTTCAAGGCTTCGTTTATGGTGTGCGCCTTCTCTTCATAGTTGTCTGCAATGAAATCTACTGCTTGCTGCAAGGATACAACGTCTTCTACTGGGTTATAGTTCTCCTGTGTCGTATCTTCTTCGCCATTTGTTTCCTCGTCGTTGAAGGTCTGTACACACTGTATAAATCCCCTTTTATAATAGTTGCTGCTTTCGATTATTTGCTGCCAAAATTCACTCGCTACTCTTACTGTCGGCAATACTCTCAATGCTGTATTTCCATTCTCGAATATCAACTTGCCTGCACATCCTCCCGGTGCCCTCATGATTACTTCTGCGTGGTTTTTATACTCGTTCCACCTGTATATCTTTATCATTGTTTTGTATTTTTTATTTGTTATTTTTTTGTATTGAAAAAGGAGCGGAGGAGCCGTTTTGGCTACGCTTCGCCCCTTTGAATCTATTATGTCAAATGTCTCTTACATAATTACTGACGTATATCCTGTATACGGCTTCCATGTTACGGTACCACCCGATACTGTTGCCTGGTATACATAACCCTTCTTGTAGGTCTTGTAGTCTGCGGTCAAGGCGATAATCATCTTGTCTGTTACCTGTGCATCGTCAGGAAGTGTTGCCGAACTGATTACCTTTGAGCGCATCTGTGCACCCGGCAAGCCAAGGGCTCTGTCGTCTGGAAGAACAATGATTGAGTTGTAACCTCTCAATGCGATACCATCTGCCTCGGTGTAGATGAAGCGCTTTGCCTCACGCACTTCGCCAGCACCTTTCGACATATCGTTGGTCTGCTCTTTCTTCGAACTCTTTACGTAGCGTGTTGCACCATTTAAATCCAAGACTACCATCGCGTCCTTGAAGCCCAGCGAATCCAAACCTTGATCGTAAATGAATTTCAGTGTTCCAAAGGTTGTCTTCAATAGCTGGAAATCGAGGTCAAGTACTTTTGTGTCCTTAAAATCAATAAGCTTGGTTGTTCCCTCGAAGTTGAGGTTCATCAGCTCTTCCATAGCATCCTTACCGCAGAATACGTACGCCTCGTCTGACTGCGAGAATGTGGTGAACTGCAACTTGCTTATGGCGATAAGGTCTGATACTGTCAGCTTTCCTTTCTGATAGCGGTAGCTGTTGGTAATCTGATTAAGAATTCCGTTTGTAGTGAACACATCTTCGATTGAACCGTCTCCGTTTCTTACTTGGAAGCGCGCCTGTGCACTTGCCCAATATCTGCGGTTTGAACGCATGTTGTACTTGAAAAGTGAATCGGCTTTGAGGTCAGCTACCTTCAACGGCAATTTCTTCTTTGTCTTCTCGTAGTCTTCTGTAAACACGATATTGAATCCTGTCTTCTGTACGTAGAATATAGAAGTTCTTGGCTGATAGTTTTCCGGGGTCAGCAGCAACTGACTCTCTGACATCGCGGTTGATGCTGCACAGATGTAGGTGTCGGCTGGAATTTCCGGGCACTTCTTTGCATCCAAATCATCAACGACTGCATCGTCTGTCGGAATACCGTTCACCGCACGGCAGATTACTTCGGTTCCCGTGTTTTCAACCACATAAAGCATGAGTGAGCCTTCTTTTATCTGAGAAGTGGAAGTTGAGTTCTGCGAATAACCGGAAACAAACGGCACAAGAAGAGTAGAACATTTGTAGAACGGTTTTAGCGAACCGCTGAAATTTGTCTTTGTCAGCTTGATTGAACCATCCGACTCTGGGGTGATTTTTGCCTTTGTTCTTCCGTCAAGGGTTTCACCTCCGACACGTCCGTGCTTTACACTCCAGTTCTGAATGTGTACTGTGCGTGATACTTTTCTTGCAATGGCAAGCAATGGGGTTCGGTATGGCTGAAACTTGGTGATAATCGAGTCATACTCGTCTTCCTCCAAACCACCTTGGCGAGCCTGCGAACTTGATGCCTGTGAACCGTCAAGGTTCTGTCCTGCGGTGGTATCGCCCGGTGCAAGTCGTCCCGATGGATCGTCGTCCGGGTTCTGACCTGTTCCCGAATCCGGGTCTGCCGGGTCGTGGGTCTCGTCTTTACTTAGCGGCTCCGGTCCTTCCGCACCGATTACTGCACCCTCTGCCATACCGATGCCGCCTGTCAACACTGCGAGCAGCATGAACATCAATAGCATGCCCATATTGCCCTTTCTGATTTCCTGAATAATTTTCTTCATTTCGTTATTGTTTAATTTAAAGTTTGTTATCCTGAAGGTCTTTTCACCTTATATATTATTATTAATAGCCTGCGTCTTTCAAATCAGAGAAGAAGTTTTCTTTCTTTGGCTTCTGTTTTGCCTGTACACCCGGACCGCCCTGTGATAATGTTGGAGGCATCGGCTCGTCAAACTTCTTCACCTTGTTTGCTATCTTCTCGTTCCTTGTTTTCATGGCGGTCTCTTGCTTGGCATTCTCTATGTCATTGTCATAGTTCTGCCCTTTCTGTATCATGCGCCATGTGTCTTCGGTTACTTCACCTCGTAGTCCTGCATCTATGATGTTGGTAAAGAAGTCTACCCACATCTGATTGGCTGTATCTTCGTCAAGCCCGAGTTTCTTCAAGGCTTCTGCACTCTTGGCGAAATTCTTCTGTCGCTCTTCGTCTTCCTTCTCGCCTTCTGCCTGTTTCTGCTGAAAGGCTGCAATCTTCTCCGACACTTTCTTTCTTGTCGCCTCGTCTTCCATTGCCTCGTTAATGTCGATGCCGTGGTCCGCCATCCAGTCTATCGGCGAATAGTCGGGGTCGTCATTCTCTGTTATGTCCTGCATCATGGCTGCAAGCCACCGGTTCTTGCTGAATGTGTCGTTCAGACGTTTGCCGCTCTCACGGTATGATTTCAGCTTCTTTCTATCGTCAAGCATCTTGCCGTAACGCTCTTCTTTGTTCTCAAAGTCTACGTCCGGATAGTCTTCACCGAACGCAGCTTTGTAGGCGTCTCTGTTGGGTGTAGGCGGTGTTTCTTCCGTCTGCTCCTGCGCTTCCGCCATTGGCTGTTTCTTTTTCTCTTCTTCTTCCATTTCTTATAAGATTTTGGTTTTCTTCGGCAAATATATATCCTTGTCGCTTTTCTTTTTCCGATACCGCTTGTTTGGGGCTTTTTACGGCATTTTACTATCGCCTCACGCCTCTCCCATATTGCGCCAACGGAAAAACAAAAACCCTATATCTCTATTTTTGCCTGCATAAAACGTTTTATTATGACTGTAAAAAATTTACCTACTCTTAGCGATGTCATGCCTTCACATCATACCGATACGGTGAAGCGTAGAAAGGCAAGGCTATCGCAATGCAAACACGACCCCGACCTCGTAACAAGATGCAACAAGGCTTGGGAGACTAAAAGGAATATTAGGGAGGTGCGTGAGCGGACCAACAATTACACGTTTGGCGACCAATGGGGAGATGTCATTTACTACAAGTGTGGATACGTCACGGAACGTGAATATCTTAAACGTAAAGGTAATGTTCCGCTTACCAACAATATTATGATTTCTATCTTCAATACGGTGGCTGGTCTGTATGCTAAGCAAGCCACCGAGCCTGTTTGTTTTGCTCGTGCACACGATGCCCAGTGGTTGTCTGATATGATGTCCGCAACTACCCAGGCGAACTGGCAAGATACATTTATGCCCGATGTCCTTAATACCGTCTTTAAAGACTATCTCACAGGCGGTGTTGCTATCGTTCGTGAAAGTTACGAGGAGCGTGATGGGTTATTTGATACTTGGACGGACTATGTTAATCCTAACTTCGCATTTTGGGAAGGCGGTTCTGACCCGCGACACCAAGACGTTACGCTTATCGGAATGCTTCATGACTGCTCTCGCCCGGAGCTTTATTCTAAATTTGCCAAACCCGAATTTGGCTTGTCTGTTGATGATATTGATACTATCTTTTCTTTTAACGAGGATTTTGATGAATCTTCGGGACTTCAACAGAATGAAGAGAATACTCTTGAAAATCTTTCCTTTACGTCTCCTGCCAACAAGTCTTTCCGCCGTGTTATTGAAGTGTGGACTAAGGAAACAAAGATGCGCTATCAATGTGTTGACCCTATTGCCACAAACGCTGATGATGCTCGTTTCCGTTGCGAACTCGGGGATATTGATAAGGTTCGTGCTATCAATGTGGGCAGAAAGAAAATCTACGACCAAGCTGGAGTGCCCAAGGAGCAGCGTGCTTATATCAAGGCTGAACTTATTGTAGACTCTTATTGGTATTACACTTTCCTTACTCCCGATGGCACTATTCTTTGTGAAGGGGAATCGCCTTATGAGTTCAATAGCCATCCGTTTACTGTTAAGCTTTTCCCGTTTGTCAATGGCGAGGTGCACCCGTTTATGTCTAACATCATCGACCAACAAAGGTATATCAACCGCCTTATCGTCATGCATGATATGGCTGCCCGCTCTTCGGCTAAGGGTATCACTATTGTTCCTAAGAGTTGTATTCCGGATGATATGACACCACAGGATTTTGCTGATGAGTTTACGGAATATGACGGTATCATTTTCTACGAAACTTCTCGTCTTAACCCTAATGCCCGACCGGAGATTATCACTTCTAATGCCGTTCAGATCGGTACTACCGAACTTCTCCAGATGCAGCTTAACCTCACAAGGGAGATTACAAATGTCAGTGGTGCCTTGCAGGGCAAGACTCCGTCTGCCGGAACTTCGGCTTCCCGATACTCGCTTGAACAGCAGAACGCCACCACATCGCTTTATTCTCTCCTTTCTGATATGACTGTATTTACGGAGAAGCTTACCCGTAAGAAGGTTTCCAATATCAAGCAGTATTACGATGATGGAAGGCTTATTCTCAACAAGGATAATACTAACCTTATTGAATACGACCGTCTCTCGGCTCGTGATGTCATGTTCAAGGTTTCTATCAAGGAGAGTGCCGCAACTGCCGCTTATCAGACGCAGGTCAATGATACAGCTCTGCAACTTCTCCAGCTTGGAGCTATCAACATTCAGCAGTATCTCCAGTGTGTCAATCTTCCGTTTAGCGACCGACTTCTGCAACAGCTTGAATCTAACGAGATGCAGCAGCAGATGCAGCAGCAACTTGCCATGCAGCAGCAGGGTATGTCTCCGCAGCAGCAGGCGCAGTCCGAACAGAATGTACAGCAGGCTCAGCAGATGATGCAGTCGGCTTAACTTTAATATAGGAGCGTATGAATTTAGAGGATATTGATAGAGAAATTACCGCCATTGTTGCAGAAAACTCTCGCCGAATGAAAGAGATTTTTGGCGATTACGACCCTATCACGGGTGTCGGATGTTACGACTTTGACAATCGTATCAAGGTTGAGATTGCTGATTTTGTCTACCCGATTATGTATGTACCCAAGGAGTGCTTGCTTAATAGGCTCTTTACTGATGTCGTGCATGCCGGGTCTATATATAGGTATATTACTGATGTGTGGGGCAAGCAGTATTCTGATGTTCTCCACTCTGCGGTTACTATGGAGATTTGCAAGGCTCGCATGCGCGAAGATCCAGAGTTCGCGATGTATCTTACCGACAAGATTGTCGATAAGCGGTCCGGTGCTTTTATCAAGTTTAAACTGAATTATCCTCAGCGAAGGTTGCTTGCCCTCTTTGAGAAACTCCGCAAGTCGCGACAGCCTATCTTTGTCGTTATTCTTAAAGCTCGACAATGGGGCGGTTCTACTCTTACTCAGCTTTATATCAAGTGGATGCAGGACTTCCGCCATCCCGATGGTTGGAACTCTATTGTCCTCGCACAGGTCAAGGGCACGTCTAAAAAGATTAAGGCTATGTACCGCAAGGCTATTGAGGCGCAGGCTGGCTGGACTGTCGGTGCTAATGGCAAACAACTTATGATGTCGCCCTACGAGGGGTCCACTGACGACTTTGTTGTTTCTGACGGACAGAAGCCTATCCGTACTTCCACTATCACGGTAGCGTCTTTTGAGAACTTTGAGAATGTCCGTGGTGATAACTTCCACTGCGCACATTACTCCGAAGTGGCGAGTTGGAAATCCACTGACGGACACGACCCGGAAGATGTCCTCTCTGCCGTGTCGGGTGGTCTTGAACATATTCCCGACAACATTGAGGTGTTTGAGTCTACGGGTAAGGGTATGGCTGGTTTTTTCTACGACAAGTGCCAGTCTGCAATGAACCCGGACAATAATGATGCCTATAAGTTTATTTTCATTCCTTTCTACTATCTTGAAAAGGATATGGAGAAGGTGGATAATGATTATGAATTTGCGAGGTGGCTGATTGAGAATAAGGATAGCAATACTTACTCTAAGGGTTATCGCGAATCAGGTAAGTTCTTCTGGAGGCTGTGGAACCTTGGTGCTTGCTTTAATGCTATCAACTGGTACCGCATCAACCGCAACCGATATTCCGACCATGCCCACTTTGCTACTGAGGCTCCTGTTGACCCGGTGGAAGCTTTCCGAAATGCTGGCAATCTTGTATTTGACGCTTACTCTATTGACGAGATGCAGCAGATGTTCAAGCGTACTCCTACTTATAGGGCGGATATTCAACTGCCGTACAGTATGAAGAAATGCCGCGACTTGTACAAATCGGCTAAGATTAACTTTAATGATGACGGGGATTTGAAGATTTGGCAACTGCCGAACAACAACATTCTCGATATTCGCAACCGCTACTTGGTGGCTGTGGATATTGGCGGTAAGAGTGTGCGCTCCGACTATACTGTAATGACGGTTCTCGACCGCAAGGGGCTCATGCCGGAGATGAAGGGTGGTGTTCCGCAGGTTGTTGCAAGGTGGCGAGGGCATTGCCGACACGATATTCTTGCGTGGAAAGCTGCTGCTCTCGCTCATTTCTATGACGATGCCTTACTTGTCATTGAGTCCAATACTGCCGACCGTGAACGTAACTCTAATGCTGAGGGCGACCACTTCGCTACTATCATCGAGGAGATTGCCGACTTCTACCCTAACCTCTATCAGCGTTCTGTCGGTTCGGAGGAGGTGGCTGACAAGAAGGAAATGAAATGGGGTTTCCAAACTAACAAGCTCACCAAAACTCAGCTTATTGATAATATGATTGCAAGTGTTGAGGATAAACTTTGGGACGAGCCAGACGAGGCTTGCTACAATGAGCTGCGCATCTATGAGCGCCATGATGATGGTTCTCTTGGAAATATCCGCGGCAAAGACAACCATGATGATATTGTCATGTCTACGGCTATCGCTCTTTGGGTGTCTATGTCGGATATGGACAGACCTTCTTGGCGCATACATTATCAACGTGAGCGTACGCACGAGGGTGTCTCCGAAGCTTCGATATAAACTATCCGTCTTGTCAGTCCTATTAGTCTTATAACAAAAACAAGAAAATATGAAACTGAAAATAAACATATCACAGGTCTTCGACCTTGCCAACGACCGCATCGGGTCTCTTGCTTCTCGCATCAGAACTAAAGAGGGCGAGTCTGTTTACACTAACGCCATTCTTTCTTCAAGGGAGAAGATAATTGTCGAGCAATATATTCGCGAGGCGCTTCATGCCTTATGGGCTGTTGCGCCCGAACGCATCTCCGATTATCATAAGGATGGAGATGATTATCTCTTCTCCATCAATGGGGGTAGGGATGCCGACGACCTAACGGAGTATTTCAACGATGCTACGCTCGGCTATGTGGTGGCTTTCTGTATTGCCCGCCATGTTGCTTCTGTTCTTCCTGACTATGCTAAGATTTATGCGGACGAGGCTGATGCTAATCTTGTCTCGCTCCGCAATTCTATCTTCTACAAGTCGGGGTATCTTACAAGTTCTGACCCTCTCGTGAATACTACCGGGTCTGTTACACAGTATTAGTCCTATCAGTCTTATTTGTCTTATAATTTTTTTTGAATATGAAAACGATACAACTTACTTTACTGCGTTCTACTATTATTGACGCTGTGAAATCTGAAACACTTATTACCTCTAATGCTGATCGTGCAGCTGATGAGAAGGCTTCTCGTCTTGCTTACCACGAGGCGGTTGGCGATGACCTTTATATCGAGCGCAAACTGGAGCGTGATATGCTTACGGCTGCCGAGGAACTTAAAACATTTTTCTCTGATTACGCAGTACAGGGCAGACAGACTACGGCGGATAATGCCGTTCTCCTTGATATGTCTGATTCGTCTGCCGTGAAATACCGCATGTTCTTGTCTGACAGGTTTAATGATGCTTACGTGGACTCTCTCGCACGTCTTGGGTCTGATTATATCAAGAACAAGATGCTTATGCTTTGGTGGGAGAACATCAACCCTCAAAGGGCCGAGATTTTCCTTAACTTGTCTGACAAGACGCTTACTCCTATCATGAGGTGCTTTAACCGTTTGCCACCTCAACCGCCTGCTTATCCCTACCCTAAAACTATTTCTGCCCCCACCGAACCGCAGAATATTATCAAGGGTAATACTTACAAGCTCCAGTATTCTATCAAGCAGGGGGATATTGATGATGTAGAGGTGTCTTCGCTTAATCTTAATGCTGTTTCTGTGGATAAGGTTGAGAATGGCTTGGTTTCTGTTTTTGCCAAGGATTGCGGTTCGGCTACCATTCAGTTGTATTCCCGACACGACCCTACGGTTAAGGCTCTAATCTTGGTTAATGTCAATGACGATAACGTTTAGTTCTCCCGGCGGTCCGATGTTCTTCCGCAACTGGCAGAACAATATACTGGCTGTACTTATGGCGGTGGCTTTCATCTGTGGATTCCATTACCCTATGGTTTGGAATGTATATGACTTTAACCATCTGTTGTATATCTTTTCCCATGCCAATATATTTCACTTGCTTGCAAATGTCTTTGTGCTTCTTTCTTTCGGGAAAAGTGTCAATGCCTTTGCTTGGCTTGCTGCTGTTGCCGCTTCTTTCCTGCCTATGCCTAACGTCCCTACTGTCGGCATGTCGGCTCTCCTGTTTGCCCACCTCGGCACTACTTGGGCTCCGACTAAAGGGTTGGGCATTATGTGCAGAAAGATTCTTCCGTGGACTGTTGTCTTCGGACTTCTCCCCGGCATTAATCTTCTTATCCACATCTACGCTCTCTTCTTGGGGTATGCGTTCATGTATGTATATTATCACTTTATAAAATCAAATTAGTATGGAACAGATTTTTCACGACCCGGACAATCCTCAGTGTGATGCCGTTGAGCGTTATGCTCTTGACCCTGTTCTCCAGCGTGCTTGCGACGAAATGACTGGCAAAGCCACTCGGTGCTGCTGCGAACAGAAGGACACATATCATATTTATATCATGCGTGCGCAAGTTATCTACGATATTGAGGCGCAGCTTAGTATTATCACGAAGTCTCGCCGAAATGAAGCGCAGGCGCAAGACAACAATATCGAGAATATTGATGCTGTCCGTCCGCTTATCGACCGGTGGTTTGGCAAGTATCTTTCTTTGGTTAAGCGTAAGCTCGCTTCTGCGTTGAAGGAGGAGCGTATTCTTTCTACTTCTAATAATATCAAGGATAAAGAGGAGATTGACCTCGTTCTTTCTATCGGTGATTGGTGGAACTCTAATGCTCTTGAACCGCTCTCTAATGCCGTTCACGACTTTATTGTCAACGGTTGCATATACGAGTATCTTCTTCTCTACCTCACTCCAAACGACCCTGTTACGGCTACCAAGGAACAGCAGAAGGAACTTGCCTTTGAGGAAATTCACAATGCCCTTTGTTCTTACAAGCCGGGCAAACTCCGAAAAGGCATGCACCCTTTCCCTTAACAAACCTAAAACACCTACCATACAAAAAGAAAGGACAGCCATTCGCCATCCTTTCTTTTTTTTATTGCTTATTTCATATTGTCAATCTCGTTTACCAAATCCAACTTTGCTTTATCCATTTGCATCTGCATGGCTTTCGCCTCGTCGTCGCTCAACTCTCCGCTATTGATTATCTTGCGGCATTTCTTGAACACTTTTTCGTTTTCTTTGATTAACGCATTTATCCGCTTGTCTAATGAGTTGCCATGTAGCTCCGCATTATACTTCATGCTTATCTCCGGGTTATCCTGGTTCTTCTTCCATACTCTCATGTCGTGGTCGTACTTGTCGGAGAGTTCCTTGTATTTGGCATACTTGCTCAGACCTCTGTAATAAACAGTCTTTTCTGTCGGTGTGCTATACATGGCTCTTACCATCGGTACTTCTCTTGTCGAGAAACCGTCCCAGTCGCCCGTAACAAGTCTCTTGACTATCTTTGCGGTTCGGGTTGCATCACTTCCTGCTCCACCGAAATAACCTTGCACGATGTTGTTCCATATCGCAGGATTGTTCCACTTTCCGTCCCAATCACCTTTTGTTACTGCCGTTCCACCCGAAGCCTTGTTTATAAACTTGCTGAGGTTTACAAATGGCTCGAACTCACCTGCATATACCTTCAGATATTCGGGATCGTACTTCATATAATCGTAGTCCTTATATATCGGCTTACCAGTCCAGTCTTCATTATTGGCTACTTGCCACACTGGTTTTGCATAATCTGGCACTGCTGCATTTACAGGGCTCATGCCTTCTCCCATGAAGTCTACCGGGAGTATCTGTGTTAGCTGTGCAGCGGCATCGAGCCATATATTATTGGCCGACTGCAATCTCTTGTCTTCTACACTTCTTGCAACATCGCCAAGCCCGTAGAACGCTCTTAGTTCTATTGCCAATGGTATCTTCAACCATTTGTCCTTGCCAAGGTAGAAGCAGAAATTATTCCTTCTTTCCCACTCCGGCAGACTTGCATACTTCTCGCCATCGTCTCCTGCCAAGACTTGGTTAAGCAAAGGTATAAGATAGCCGCCCAGTACCATAGGTATTCCTATCATGTTAATCGTTGTCTTTATAGGATGCTTTACCATATTCTTCTGTAAAGTTCTCAAGCCTTGCATTCCAGCATTAAAGAACATATAGCTACCTCTACACCATCTTGCAGCATTTGCTACAAAAGCCTTCTCTATCCATGTCGCCCCCGGCACATCAAAGGCTTTTGCCCCCAAACCTCGGCGGTTGAAGTTTACGCTTACTTCTTTCGCATCGGTGATACTTCTCATTATGCTTCTTCCCATCTTGCGACTTGTGGCGTAGCAAGCAAAGCGGTTTAGGTTTTCAGCTCTTTCGTTCAGACCTTCGATTACTTCGGGTAGAGAATGTAACACCTTGCCTACTGTCTCCATGGCTTTCCGTCCTCCGGCATTCTTTCTTATCTCGTCCTCGAAGTTGTCTATCGTCTTTGTCTTTACAAATCCGGTCTTACCGCCATTGTCCATAAACTCATAGAACAGTTTTTCGAGGTCGCCCTTTGGAGCTTTGCCTTGTTTGTAATGTGCCCACATGTTGAAGTATTCACCACGTACTTTCTCGTGTACGTTAGCTGTTAGCATCCCTATTGTCTGTCCGCCCAACAGTCTTGCCTGCATTGCCGTGAACCTTGCATAATACTCTGCGTTTTCCTTTATCGAGATATTGTTATTCGCAAATAATGTATCGCGGCTAAGATTACTTACGGAGAAGGTTACGTTATACGATGTAAACATGCTTCCCATAAATCGCATCAATCTGTTACCGTGTTCATCACTCTTCAACTCTCCGTTCAGTGCTTGCGCTGCTCTCGGATTACCTGTGAAGATTATCTGTCTCTGCTTGCCTCCGAACCATACGGTAACGATATTCTGCTTCTTGTGCATCGGGTCTTCAAACGGCTTTGCATAACCCCCCTTTTGCAGGGTCTTTGTTGCTCCGCCTTTTGCTTGCTTGGCTTTCATATCGTTCTCGAAGTCGGTTATCTCTTTGCGGATTGCCTCTGCACTCATATCAGGCTTTATGTCGGGGGTGGCTACTTCCCAATACTCATTTCCCAAGCTGTCGTATTTCTTCTCGTACCAGACATCGCTCACCATTACTGGAGGGACTTCGGTCAGTCTCATACCGCCATTACCGTCTTCCTCTGTATGTTCTTTCAGCCATGCGTTTGCAAGGCGATACATTCTCTGCTTGTTGGCATTGTCTTCGCCTCTTGATATTGCCCTTTCTGCCATTGCTGCTGCTGTGCCTAATGGACTTTGTGCAAGGGTTGTTCGTCCTTTGGCGGTTTTCAGACTTGAACTTGCAAGCTTGTTTGAATCGCTGTGCATATATGCGTAGCTGTCTTCCATTGAGTCTTCCTTGAATCCTCGCATCGGAATATACCAGTTGAACATTCCCTTGGCTCTGTCTTTGGCTGCACTGCTTACTATTCCATATTTGTGGTCGCTCTCCAGTGCATATCCGGTTACTCCTCTTACTGCCGACCATAGATTTTCAACATCGTCTATTCCGATTGTATTCTCTGCTTGCATCACGGCATCTATGATTGCGCTGTCGCTGAACTGTCCGTTTACTCTGTACTGCACGATTGACGATATTCCCGAATAGTCGTTTCCATTTGGATCGTACTTGTCGGCTACACTGTCTTTATACCATTTGTTCAGCTTGTCTATCTTTGCGTCTACCGCTTTGTCGCCTGTCTTCGTAAACTCAAAGTCTCTGATAAACTTGTCGAGCTTGTCGTAGTATTGGTGCAGGTCTATCTGCCCTTGCTCCAACAATGTGGTAAGATAGTCTTTCTCGGCATGGAACTCATCCCTGTACTGCTCTATTCCTGTAAAGGTTATCACGTTTGCTTTCGGATCGTTTTCCCTTAGCTCGGCATTGAACTTCTTTATCCTCGTATCTATATTATTGGCTACATCTCTTACAAGCAGCACACGGTTTCTCTCCAGTCCACTCTTCATGTAGATATACATGTTCACGTTCTCATAACCTCTTTCTCCGCCTCCAAGTGCTTTGGTTGGCTTCCTTAGTGCTTGCTGGAGGTCTTTCAGCTCTCTTCTCTCGAAGTTGGCTCTCTTCTCGGCTACTACCGAACTTTGGTTTATTGCTCCGTGATACACGTCCATTGATGAATCAAAGTTCTTTATGCTCTTGCTCATCTCTTTCTGTGTCGTGTCCAGACTTGCCATGTTGTCTTTCCACGCTTCGGTTTCGCGGTACTGCCAACTGCCCAGTCTTTGCTCTATGGCATCCTTTGTTGCCGTTTCCTGTGGGGTGTCGTTCTTGCTGTAATCAAGGCTACCCTTGCGGAAAAGCGTTTTAGCCTCTTCTATTATTGCATCATCACTGGTTTCCTTGCGGTATCTCACACTCTCTTGTGCATCACCGTGATTATATGCAGGCGAATTTATAACATCGTCAAGTGTTTCTTTTCCTGTGCCGTGGTTTAATCTCCAAAGGAAGGAGTTTCTCTTCATCTCGGTATAGGTATCGCCATTCTGCAAAGCTCTCTTGCTCTCCCAAAGCCAGTACTTCACATCGTCCACATTCGGGTTGATATTATATCCAGCCTTATGGATTGCCTCGGTAACATAATGTTTGATATGGCTCCAAAGGTTGCTCAATCCTATATACTTCGGATATTCCTGAGGTGTCCACACGCTTTCTTCTGCCTTGTCTGCAACCCACTCGTCCATTGCGGTATAGAAGTCCCAGCCGTTTTTCATCATGCGTTCATTCACTTCGGCTGCTTCTTCTGCGCTAAGGTGGGTATACATTCTGCGCATCATTTCTCTATAACCGCTTTCGCCAAGGAGATTTCTCATTCCTTTATGTCCCACAACTTCATGTACCACGCTCTTCTGTGCATCATACTTGTCTCTTACGTTCGGCAGATACAGGTGAACTTCTCCGGTCTTTACATCATACCATGCCTTTACTTTCTCGCCATTCTCGATAGCCTTCCGCACTGTCTCATTCTCAATATCCTCCACACTGTCGTGGATTGTAGTTCTGGTATTCAGTTTCTCGGTAGATTTCAGAACAGTAGCTCTATGTTCCTCCATCTGCTCCTGCTGCTCTCTCTCGCGTGGAGTAAGTTCTCCGCTCGTGGCATTTTCGCTTTCATCCTTGCGGAAGCGTGTCTCTCCATCTGCTAAATCTTTACTCTCGTCAAGAAGTTTTTTCCCCTTATCGTAGGATTTTTCAACTCCGTTTAGTAACTTTGCAGCAGAAATAGAGTTGTTTGGTGTCATGTCCAAAGGGGAACTGTCGGGTAATACCGCTGTGCCAGGAGTGTCGAGCAACTCTATTTTTGTTACTTCATAGCTATGAGGTTTAGTTTTCTCGCCACCTCTGAACTCCTGCATCGTCGTTTTTACCCTGTAACTTTTCCCATCCAATTCTACCGCACCAAATAAGCGATGAACCAACACATTGTTTCCATACCCATTTCCTACGTTACGGTTTCCATCTTCACCTTTGTTGTAGTCAGGGTGTATTTCGGCTTCAATACTCTCATGAATAACTTCTTTAAGTTTAGGAAGAACCGAAAGATGTACACCAAGGTTTTCACTCTTATCAACAGCACTTGCCGACAGATACTTATCAACGGCTTTTTTACTGATTGTATAAGGTGTACCATCGCGCATAGTCGGCAATTTAGACTTGTCTGTTGTAACAAGGTTTTCTTTTGCCCATGTCCTCGCATTTTCAATAGAGCCTTCATTTTCACCTCTAAACTTATGCTTCTCCACGGGCACTACCTTAACACTTTCCTTATTTAGGTTAGGCATCACGATACCTTTCTCTTCAACAGCTCTATCTCTAACACCGTCAAAATCTTCCTTTGAATCAGAGAAAGTCTTGCCAAGTTCCATTCTAAACCTCACACCTCCATCGTCATAGCCTTTGCTATTCTTCGATGTCAGATACCTCCTCATTTCATCTTCGGTCATTCCGGCAAGCTTGCACGCAAGTTCTTTCAGTTCTCCGAACACGGCTTGCTTATCGCCATTAAGCTCCGCCTTCTCCATTTGGGAGTACTTGTCGTAGGTCTCACCCATCTTCTCCCTCCATCGCTGTGGGTTGTCGCTACCGCTAAAACTGATGCCGTAACCTCTCCAATCACGAGCCACTTTGACATACACTTCATTCTTGTTTATATCAACCGATCTCACACCTTTCACATCCTTCAAGTTTCTTGCCAAGCTCTTGCTCAACTTCTGCATCTTGAAGTTCGTGTCGATGATACGGTCCGGCATCTCCACATCTCTAAGGTCATTGAAGAAGTCTTCTATCTTGTCGTAATGTCCGCTCAAATCCACTTTCTCGGGATGGCCAGCTTTCTCTCTCAATGCCGGGTCTGATATTCTATCCAAGACTACCACGCGGCAATTTACTTTCGTCCCAGCCTGTTGAAAAGCGATATCGGGCAAATTTACTTCGGCTCTCAATACGGCTTTGTCTGTATTTTCAAGCCACTTGTCAAACTTCTTGTCTGTCGCTCCTCTCGGAATGATAGCCACTACTCGGCCACCCTCTTCCAAATGACCGAAGGCTTTACTCAAATGTTCTATTGCCGTTGCCCCGGCATGTCCAAACGGCGGGTTCATAACTATCGTGTCGTGCTTGTTGCCGACAAAATAATCCTCAAAAGTGCCGTTCTGGAACTTTCTTCCCATACCGCCTGCCTTCATCTGCAACTTTGCAAACAGACTCATGCTCGGCTCTATCGCTACAAGCTCGTTCGACTTCGGCACATATCTCGCTATTGCTCCGTGTCCGGCACTCGGTTCAAGAACTGAATCGCCCTCGCCGATGTTTGCCCACTCTACCATCTTGTAGCCTAACGGTTCGGGGGTCGGGAAATAATCCACTCCTTCCCTGTTGTTTCTGTTTATTTTCTGATTGGTGTAGTAGTCAAGCACTGCGTTGTCAAACGGATCTCTCTCTTCCATTTCACCCCTGTCAAAGTCCTTGCCGCCTACTCCCTGTTGGTCAAGAGGAACATATCCGCTGTGCTCTTCTATTCCTCTCGCAAAGCTCTCTCTTAGGTTTCGTGCCTGACTCCCCAAAGCAAGGTTCTCGGTTGTTGATACCTGCTGGTTGAACTTGCTCGCAAACAGATTGTACTCGGAGTTCAATCCCAACACCGGGTATTCAAAAATTGCATTGCTCTCGTTTCCTATTCGGTAGGTTCGTCCCTCTATCTGCAATGCCGTAATTGGACTTTGTGGCAGTGCCAACGTTATGCAAACTCGCTGATGCTTACCTGTGGTATCGTGCAAGGATATTCCTTCCTTGCCGCTGGCTTCCTGTATCACGATGATGTTCTTTCCGCTATCGTCGCTGTTGAATTCTTTTATCGCCGCGTTCTTCTCTTTCGAGCTTTCGTTTCCACTAAAGAACAAAACATTGTCCTTGCCGAATGCTTTTGCAAGCTGCTCTCTCGGCATTGAATAGTCCAAGGTCTGCTCCCACGCAAGCAAGCCTGCGTATTTCTGCCTCCACTCCTGTACTTTCTTTGTCGCTTCTGCCCGTTCGTTTTCCGGCATTGCTTTTATCACACGGTTTGCAACCTCACCCAGCATCATCTCGAATGGTGGTTTCAGTGGCTGCTTGGATGCTACTCTTCTGTGGAAGATTACTACCTTTCGCCCTGCGTCAAGGTGTGCTTTCAGTCTTGGGAGCAAAGCTCCTACCTTCATTGTTTCAAACAGGGCATTGCCGTAGTTGTAATCACCCAACACGTTTTGGTAAAGAACTGCGCCCAACTTATCACGGCTTATCTCTTCACACGCTTCATTAAATGCTTGTGCCTGCTCCACCGACACGGTAGGGAAGTCTCGCGAATAGTCATACGGACTGTCTATCACTCGCCCGCTCATCGTGCCAAGGTCGTTTTGCAACCAGTCGCTGAATTCTACTTCTTGCTTTGCCAAGGCCTCCGCATTGCTCACGCTGTTCTCTAACCTGTGGTAGCGGTATTTATATCCTGCTCCGAAGTGTTCAAGGAAGAACTGTGTCTTTCCGCTCTGTCCCATGGCGTTCCTCTCGGGATATGAGAACAAGTAGCCCTCGGCATATTCTATATTCTCTC
>ERZ808270.112-NODE-112-length-51184-cov-28.578243_pt1 | contig 51184 bp, 34 predicted proteins | sample MGYA00521082_ERZ808270 | MGnify/ENA primary metagenome ERZ808270 (study PRJEB31516, sample SAMN03275594) | gut metagenome | biome: mammalia-associated habitat; material: feces | host: Papio cynocephalus | place: Kenya | collected 2012-07-27 ... | reverse complement strand
ATCAAGGAATCGGCAAGTCAGCTGGGCTTGGATTTTGAAGTAGAGGAGTAAATGGCGTTTTAGGATGTTATATGGTAAAGGATAGCATATCCATAAAAATGATGTGCTACCCTTTCCTTCCAATGTAGAGATGAAGCTTGATTATTTCTGGATAGAATGATTGTTCTATCCCTCCAACCCAAAATCAAGTTTTTCTAGCTTCTTATTCCAAAGTCCTAGTCCGATAAGCGTTTCTTTTATCCTTTTGTAGCTTAAATCGTTTTTAATGCTTGTGGCTATGCAAACAGAATAGGGCTCTGTGGGTTGACCACTCTCTAAAATGGCTTCAAGACGAGCCGTAAATCTTCTAAGTTTGTCCCCAACAAGTTCTGTTGGTTGACATTCCTCTGAAAGCAGTTGGAAATCTTTCTTGATTCTGAAAATTGCATCAAATCTCGGTTTCTTGAACTGAATGTTGTTCAAGTCGTAGTACAAAACGCTGTTCTTTCCCTTTTCGTCTAAGCCCTTGCAAAGTGCGCCTATATAAATAAGGTGGTTGGAAGGTGCGTCGATGAATGGATTTATCAGACAGACTTTTGCTGGGTCAATATTTCCTTTTTTGATATTGCTGGTTTTACAACAAGGGATGAGGCTGCCCCATTCTACGACTTTGTTTGGATACAAACTTTTGGGGTAGAAATGGTCGATTTCCATATAGGAGCTGTTCTCGCCAAGCATTACTTCCGAATAGGCACACTTGTGGTGTGTCATATCTAAAAGTGCTTTTCTGATGTATGGCTGGTTCCATACTCGTTTATGGCAATCATTGATATATGTCCTTGTCAAGTTCTCTTGAACTTCATCCGATAGTTCTAGAGGCTTGGTTGATAGTTTAATATGCCTCATGATAATTTCTTAATTCTCTGATTTGGGCATTCAACATCTGTGCAATCGTTCCGTTTGGATTTACTGCATTGATGAGTTTCTTGTATATGGATTCTGCCTTTTCTACTTTATCGTCTAATACGGCTGCGTCAAACTCGTCCATTTCCTTTTTAAGCTGTTCGGAAGTATAGCAATTGTCAACGTCCATGATTTCCCCTAGGATTTCTTCCATTTGCCAACCTTCCCAGTTGGTGTTCTCTTTCCGTTCGGCGATAACACCATTGGTCTCTTTGTCTCGCTTTAAGACATAGAGATTGATTCCCTCTATTGATTGTACGATGAGGGGACTGTGGGTTGAGACAATAAATTGGGTATTAGGGAAGAATACCGATAAGTCATGCAGTAATGAGCGCTGCCATTTGGGATGTAAATGAAGGTCAATCTCATCTATGATTACCACTGCCGCTTCTTTCAATGGGTTGTCGCTATGTGGATATCTGTCAAACATTCTTTTGCTAAAGTCGAATATCCACGCTAGCATACATTGATAGCCGTATCCTAATTCTTCAAAACGGTAGCTACCGTCTGAACACTCAAACTCAATGTGATTGTTGAAATCTTTATCAGTAACCAGTTTGAATCCATTTAAATCAGGAAACAGTGTAGAGTGCTTAAATATGTTTTCAAGCTGTTTCAGTCTTTTGCTCGCACCTACCTTCTTTTGTGCCTTGGCTAACTCTAGTTGTAACAGCCAATCCTCGAAGTTTAACAGAGTGACACTGTCAGAGAAGAGGGTGGCTGCTGAGTCTTTAAGGGCTGTGTTCAGTCCTGTCTTGTCAGCGATTCGAGATACACCGTAGGCATAAATTTTTAATAAGCCTAATTCTTTTGTAGGGTCAACTTGATTTGCATTACAACTATAAGACAAACTTGTTGGGCTTTCTATATTGTATTGATGCACTGGGTCATGGGTAACTTGTCTATTAAGATTATGGAATATGCTTTTTGTGATGTTATCTTTTCCATGTTCTGTATAGATGAAGTTACTTTCTACCCGATAGTTTTCATACCCTTTGTATCTTTCGATTACTTTTGGTTGAAACTGCTCTTCTTTGGATAAATCCTTGGATATTTTTTTGTTGCCTAGGTTAACTGCCATGTCAACAAAAAGATTTTTGATGTCCGACTGGTTGGTATAGTCTGCTTTTGTTGGTTCCATATTGGCTATGGCTTTAAGCAGATTTGTCTTTCCTGTACCATTGTTTCCTAAGAGTACAGTCCACTGGTAAGCATGGAATTTTCCATCGTCAGTACTATGTACAAACGAAAACACATTCTCTCCTTTGAAGCACTTGTAGTCCTTCAAGTTGATTTGCTTTATATATACCTGTGTATTTTGTTCCATATAATCTTAATAGTATGAATATATATATGCAAAGGTATGCTTTTTTTCTAAAATAACAAAGAAAAATGAAATTTTCTTTCATTCAGGATGAGACCTTTGTGGCATTTTCCAAAATAGATTGTTAGAACTCATAAACTCTTACTTTTATGTAATTTTGGAGTTGTATTCCAAAATTACATAAAAATCACTCATGTCTCGTTTAAAAAACAATAAATATAAGCCCTAAATGGACGGAAAAAGGTGATGATATGGATATTTTTATGTAATTTTGGAGTCGCATTCCAAATTTGCATAAAAATAAAAACGAAGAAAGCATCAAATGAACGAGAATTATATCAAACGAGACTTAGAGTCAACCATTCTTGAGGCTGCCAGATATTTTCCTGTCATTACCGTTACAGGACCCCGACAGTCGGGCAAGACTACCATGTTGAGGCATGTGTTCCCAAATCTTCATTATTATTCTTTAGAGGATTTGGATACTCGCAACTTCGCCATGGAAGACCCCGTGCGCTTCCTTCATCTGCATCAGGAAGGAATGATACTCGACGAGGTGCATAACTTCCCAGACTTGATGTCTTATATACAGGGCATTGTAGACGAGAACCCAGACAAGAGGTTTATCCTTTCGGGAAATTCTAATTTTGCCTTGTTGAAGAAAGTCTCCCAGTCGTTGGCTGGACGTAGCGGTGTCTTTGAACTGATGCCGATGTCTATTGCTGAGGCTGAAAGGGGTGGAATGGATGTGTCGCAAGTGGATACCTTATTATATAATGGGCTTTATCCCGCTGTGGCAAGCGGAAAGAACATCCCGAAATTTCTCTATCCTTCATACGTCAAGACTTATTTGGAGAGGGATGTGCGTGACTTGCTGAATGTAAAGGATATGCGTCAATTCTCCATGTTCCTGAGATTATGCGCTGGCAGGATAGGCTCGCTTTATAATGCTACGGAGATTGCCAATGAGGTGGGGGTGACGACGAAGACCATCCAGGCATGGACTTCCATCTTGCAGGCTTCGTATGTGTTGTATTTATTGCCTCCCTATTTTGAGAATACTCGAAAGCGTCTTATCAAGTCGCCGAAGATTTATTTTTGCGATACGGGGTTGGCTTGTGCATTGCTGGGGATAGAATCGCCTGAGCAGTTGGCCTTTGATAAGATGCGAGGACATCTGTTCGAAAACTTGGTTGTGACCGAGATATTGAAGCATCGGTTGAACGAAGGGAAGGAGAGCAACTTGTATTTCTATCGTGACTCCAATCAGAATGAAGTGGATGTCTTGGTTGACAATCAGACTTCCTTGGAGGCGATAGAGGTGAAAAGTGCCATGACGTTTAGTCCTTCTTTCGAGAAGGTTCTGAAGAAGGTGGACGAGTGGGTGAAGCTTCCTGTATCCAAGCGCATGGTGGTTTATTCTGGGGCTTTGGAAGATAAGAATGGGGATATTCAACTTTTGAATTATAAGAATATTTTTTCTTGAATGATGAAAGACTAGTCTCTCTTCCGTCGCATCACAAAAGAGGTGTTTATGAAGGCGGTCTATCAGGGGAACTATAGAAAACAAAAAGTATTAAGAATGGAAAACGAAATAAAATGCCCTAAGTGTGGCTCGCAGAATGTGCAGTCTGAAGGTATGATTCATCTTTGTATGGATTGTGGCTACAAATGGGAGGATGCTCCTCAAATGGATTTGGGGGAGATGATTATCTATCAATCGGACGAAGGGATAAAACTGGATGTTCGTTTGGAGAATAAAACTGTATGGCTGAATATAGAGCAGATTGCTCAACTTTTTAACAAAGGACGTTCAACCATCAGTGAGCATATTTCCAATATTTTCAAAGAGGGAGAGTTGGATGAAAAAGTGGTATGTCGGAAATTCCGACATGCCACTCAACATGGTGCTATTGAGGGGAAAACGCAATATAAAGATGTAAAATATTACAATCTCGACGTTATAATCTCTGTAGGCTATCGTGTAAAATCTATTCAAGGTACTCGATTCAGGCAGTGGGCTACAGAACGCTTGAATGAATATATCGTGAAAGGCTTCACGATGGATGATGAACGACTGAAAAATCTCGGTGGTGGAAACTATTGGAAGGAACTGCTCGACCGTATTCGAGACATCCGCTCTTCGGAGAAGGTGCTTTATCGGCAAGTGCTCGACATCTATGCTACCAGTGTGGACTATGACCCACGTACAGATGCCTCCAAACTGTTTTTCAAGATCGTTCAGAACAAGTTGCACTATGCCGCTCATGGACATACGGCAGCAGAGGTCATCTATGAGAGAGCTGAAGCAGACCAGCCTTTTATGGGATTGATAACTTTTGAGGGCGAACTGCCAGCCATTAAGGACATAAAAATAGCCAAGAACTATCTGAAGGATAATGAATTGAAAATATAGAACAACCTCGTTTCTGGATATTTCGACTTTGCGGAAATCATGGCTATGGAACATCGACCAGTGTATATGATGGACTATGTGAAGCAGCTTGATACCATCTTGCAATACACGGGTCGCCCTTTGCTGAAAGGTTCTGGCAGCATCAGTCATCAGGAAGCCATGGACAAGGCTTTGGCTGAATATCGAAAATATCAAGTCAAGACTCTGACACCTGTTGAGGAAGCCTATCTTGAATCCATCAATGCCTTGGGAAAGATAGCAAAGCGTAAGGGAAGGCAAAAGGGAGAATAAAAAATAAGTTTCTGTCTCATAATGCAGTTTTTTTCTTGATTTTCCTACCACTGCTACCACGCGGTAGGATAATCCGCTGATAATAAACGATATAAGGCGTGGTAGAAAATGGAAATTTGCTGCCACTTGCTTCCATTTCCTACCACGCCTTTTTCTTCTCAGAATGCTTCGAATGAACGAGGTGTTATTTTCTAACTATCAGATATTCAGTGCCAAATCTCGTCTTTCTGCTTTCCAACCCCTCGATATTCTGCAATTCCCTGCCAAAGTGGGAGAGACTCGTAATCTTCAGCGAAGAGCCGAATTTCTGCTTCAAAACGCTAAAAATGGCAGCGGCCGTCATATATTCGCCTTTTTCTTTGTCGCTTGTAGGCTCGAAAACATCCAAAAAACACTGTTTTGTGACGGAAATCTGCTGGAATTGCAAGTTGCTCTGCATGATTTCGGCATTCTCCTTGGCATCGAAATAGGACTTCTCGCCTCTTTCCAAGGCTTGCATCGCCTGGGCATAAAGCTGCTCGTAGTTGATGCGCTGGCTCACGTCGATGGGCCCCGTCAGCTCCACACCGAGGAAACGACGACTGCCCGATGGGTCGGAGAGGATGTCGGTCATGTTGCTGGTGGCGATGAAGGAGGCTAGGCGTGGAAATTCTTCCACGTGGCTGCCATAAGGTGGCTTCATCTTCACGGTAGGCAACTGGAGCAGGTTCTTCAGAAATCCTTGCTGTACTTGGGACGAAATCTGGTTGAACTCGTCCAGGTTGATGAGCAGGAACTGAGCCATGCCTTGCAAAACCTGTCGTTTCTCAGAGAGGATAAGGTTGTCGTTATAGCCCCACGAAAGCGATGGGGGAACGAGGCGACGGCAGAAAGTGCTCTTGTTGAAACCTTGCTTGGAGATGAGCAGCGGCATCGTGCTGTTGCCATACTGGCGGCGATAGGTACCTCGCCATTGGTCCACCATGCCCAGAAACCAGGTGTAGAACCAGTCTTCCCAGTGCTTGTTGTTGGTAGGTACGGTGCGGGCGAGGGCACGGATGCGGTCCTTGCCGTCCCACTTGCCCTTGCAGTCGTAGAGGAACGTCTCAATCGGGTTGTAACTGGAAATGAAGCTGGAGCCCAGAAAGTTTTTCACATCGTTGATGGTTACGTGTATGTCGGCGAGTTGCACGTCGATCGTCATGCTTCTCAGCACGCGGCTGTCTACGGGCTGGAAGTCGCCCACCCACGAGTTGTTGGGGCGATATTCCGTATATTTCATCACGGCGTTGTAGCGGAATTGGTAGCGACTTAGCAGGTGTTGCTTCATTTGCAGAATGTCGGCTCTGCCCTTTCTGCCCGAAGCCGAATTCTTGTTTCCCTTGTCCTTCCTGTCTTTGGAATGGGTGGCATAGGCACTGCTCACGAGTTGGCGCAGCTGTTCTTCGGCTACGTCATACCAGTTGTTGCGACGTATGTGGGTAAAGGTTTCCTCCTCGCTCATCCCCGCCAGGCAGAGTTTGCCGGCGATGGCGGATAGACAGGCGAGCAACTTGTCTTCCTCGTTTGTCCACTGTAGGTCGGACTCATGGATTTCCGCCGTCGCCTCCTCGGCGGCTTTTTGGTAGAGAAACTCGTAGTCATCGTATGCCTTGAGGTCTTCGATGTTCTTCGGGGCGGTCGGGATGGCGGGACGGGTCTTGGCGATGCGCATCGGCACCGCCTTGCTATTATAATAAGGTGTAGGGTCGAGGGTGAGCAGGAAATAGCTCTTCAGACTGGGTTTCTCTGCCTTTGCAGGAATGCCGAGCTGTGCCTGGTAGAGCTGTCGGGTTTGTTCGTAGGCATATTGATAGAGTTGTGCGGCATCAGATTCCGTGTCGGGCAAGTTGCCCTTTTCGTCTCTGACGCATACGAGCACGATGAGGCTTCTGCCGTCGGCTCCCTCGATGGCGGCAAAGGTCATCGGCAGGTAGCTGGCTGCTTGCTTGGCATGGGCGATGGCGGCGTGGTTGCTCAGTTGGTCGAAGACGAGCATCGCCAGTCCATTGAAGGTTTGGAATACGAGGTTGTCGCTCTCGTCCTTGTCGAATTCGGCGACGGGCATCACGTGCCGCCATTCCCTCATGCCGTTGTAGTACTCGTAGTTGCCATTCATCAGCGGTGCGCTCATCCTGAAGTTCTGCACGCTCTGCTTGGCATCGTCTTTGGCGATGCGCTCCAGGATGCGCTCCGTGGTCTTCTTGCTGACGTGCAGTTTGTTTTGTTTATTGATTCTTGTGATTGTGAATTTCATCCTTCTGATATTTGTTTGTAGTTATTGGTGTGGATGGTGAATTGTGCCCGATGCGATGAGTACTCTTGCCCGGAACTGTCGGTTAATAGTACTCGATATTCCGGGCATAAGTACCCGACGTTCCGGGCAAGAGTGCCCAACGTCATGGGGCATCTTTGGGTAAGTTCAGGCTACGATCTCTTCGATATACTTGTCGAACTTCAGGTTGTCGTAGCCATGCTTCTTGCACCATGCCAAGATGTATTGTTGCTGTTCGGGCTCCAGGGCGGTTTGCCCTAGCTTGAATCGGTAATAGGAAGTGTTGCTGCCAAAGTAGGCTGTCATTCTCATTCTGAATTCCGTGGAGTCCTTGCGCTTCAGTTCGTCTAGGATGTGCTCCATCCCGTAGGCTCTCTTCACGAGGCGCAGTTGCAGGAAGTGCTTGCACTTGCCATTCTTGTTGGCGTCAGGGAAAATGGAGTAACCATCAGTTTGCTCTGGGTCTTTGTAGGTAACGGAGAGTTGGTGTGCGCATTCTTGTGCCAGGGGGCATTGCTCATTGAAGCAATACTGCCAGTAGGTGGGTGTTTCGCCGTTGGCGAAGAAAATTCTTACTAAATCTGCTTGTGTCATGACAATTAGATTATTGATGATTTTAAAAAAGGTTTCATGAAGGAGATTTTGACTTCTAGATGGAATCGGCAAGATGTATTCTTGTTGCTTGCAAAGATACGAAAAAATAAGTTTAAATGCAAGCTTTTTTTGAGAAAAAATACTCATTCTTGTAGTTTGCCTTCAACTTCCTGTTAAGTTCCAAGGTACTTGCTATAGCTAAAGAGAAAAGGACTGATATAAAGCTAAGGGGCGACCTGGATAGGTCGCCCCTTAGCTTTATATCAGAGTTTGCGCAATTCTTTATTTCACACTCCATTCAAACAGACCGCAGGAGTGGGTTTCAGGCTGCTTGAGTTCGAGCTTTACAGCTTTTGTCTTCACAGGGTCGAAGTTGACATTGCAAGCTGTACCTTTCAAGGTAGGATAACCATCAGCTCCTGCTACTTCCTTCCAGTTACCTGCTTCGTCCTGGTAGTAAAGTTTCCAACTGTCTGGCACTTTGCAACCGCCCCATGGCTGGTCGTCATACCAATGTACTGTACTGCTCTTGATTTCCTTAACCTCTGGGAAGGTGTAGGTAATCCATTCGGTTGTATTCTTCTTTGGCCACCAATGGCAATAAGGGATGCTACGATCGTTTTCATCGGCAGGAACCAAACCATCTGTAATACTTGCCTTGGCAGGTACTGGCGATGAGAAGTCTACCTTAGCCTGTGCTGCGAGTGTAGCAGGTACTGCTGGCTTGGCAGCCTTTACATCCTGTGGCAACCATACTTTCATATTGCCATTGCCACGATGAGCCCATGCAAAATAAGGAATCAAGTGCAAGGTTTCATCCTTGGTGGTAAGCTTGCCGCTCTTGTCGTAGGCGAGGGTCTGTACGTTCTCTGAGAGGGTTTCGAGGTTCTGTCCCTTGTAGAGGGTCAATACATTCTTGTATTTTGGAGCGATGAAGCCATCGTATGCCAATTTGCCTTCCTTGAATGTTGGCTCTTGATTTTCCAAGATGGTCATGATGTCGAATCCTGGGTTGTCAGGCCATTCTGCACAATAGACGATAGGACCACGCTCGATGCTGATGCAACCGCGGTCAGCCTCCACTTTGTTGTTGGCACGTACGGTGCGAGCTTCCATATCGAAGTGAACTCGTACAACATCGCCCTTCTTCCACTTGCGGTTAATGGTGTAGTAGCCATCTGCCGTTACTTGTGCAGCCACCTTCTTGCCGTTCACGGTGATGGTGTAGCCGAGGCGCTTGCCGTCACTATAATAGTAGAGGTCGCTAGGCACAGGCTGTCCCTTGACCCATCCCGGGATGCGAATCTTCATACCAAACTGACCCACCTTGTTGTCATCCACCTTGATGGCGATGTCGCCATTCCATGGATACTGGGTGTCTTGGCTCAGTGCCACCTTCTTGCCAGCCACATTGAGCGATGTGGAGTTGCTGAGGAAGAGGTTGACATACACATTCTTGTCCTTTACGGCATATACATAGCCTGGCAAAGATGGCAAGAAGCGGCAGATGTTGCTAGGGCAGCAAGCACATCCGAACCAAGCCTGGCGCTGGTGCTGACCCATGCTCTCCAATGGGTTAGGGTAGAAGAAACCACCTCCGTCCATGCTCACGCCACTGATGAGACCATTGTAGAGGGTGCGCTCCAATACATCATAATATTTGCTCTCTCTCCATGTAGGAGGAAGAGACGGTAGTTGACATATACATTGCCGATGGCTGCACAAGTCTCGCAATATGCACTCATGTTTGGCAAATAATAGTTTGGACCGAACGCCTCGCCATTGTTGGTGGCGCCGATGCCGCCCGTGATGTAAAGCTTCTTGCTCACGATGTTTTCCCAGATGCGATCGATAGCGTGGATGTAAGCGGTATCGCCTGTCAGGGCGGCTACATCTGCCAACTTCTTGTCGGGATAGGTCTGCAGCACATAGCTTGCGCCCTCGATAGTCTTGTAAGGGTCGGTGTCATCGAAACTCAGTGGCATGAGCTTGCTCACGTCGTACTTGTCACTTGGATGTGCGGCACGTTCGAAGTTTTTGTATCGTCCTTCCGACTCGCATTTGCTGAAGGCAAGAGGAATCGTCACCTTCCGAGAGGTCTCGATACGCTGTCCCCAGAACGTGTTGTTCCATACTTTGACAGATGTGAAAGGTACAGGGGTGATAGGATAACCACCCGAACTCTTGTTCACTTTTTGTGCCATGCCTGGTGTCAATGACAATACCGCCAAGGCTGATGCAATAAAGACTTTCTTCATGTATTTAAAAATTTTATGGTAAAGATACTGATGTTTTTTATATTTTTGAGGTGCAAAACGTGCAAAATGATGAAAATATCGTCCAAACAATACAATTTTGTCATTTTTCAGCACGATAATTGTGGCAGCCCTCAATATTTATAGGTTACTTTGCAAATAAAAAGGCAAATAGGTCTTCCTTTGGATAGTAAATAACAAACATATAAAAATATAATATTATGATGTGGAAAAACAAAACTTTGATTTCGGCTTTGTTGGTATGCTCGTTGGCAATACCAGTTCAGGCACAGATGTTCTTTGGCAAGCCAAAGGAAGTTTCAGACTCTGCTTATCTGTCATTGGCAAAAACTCCTCCTATGGGTTGGAACTCATGGAATAAGTTTGGCTGTAATGTGAGCGAGAAGTTGATCATGGACATGGCAGACAAGATAGTGGAGACTGGCATGAAAGATGCTGGCTACGAGTATGTCGTGATAGACGACTGTTGGCAGGTGGAGCGTGATAGTCTTGGCTTCATTCAGCCAGATCCTGATCGCTTTCCTCATGGCATGAAATATCTTGCCGACTACATTCATTCGAAGGGATTGAAGTTCGGCCTTTATTCTTGTGCGGGTAGTTACACTTGTCAGGGACGCCCAGGCAGTCGTGGTCATCAGTTCCAGGATGCTTTGACATACGCCAAGTGGGGTGTCGATTATTTGAAGTACGACTGGTGCTCTGACGAGGGACAGAATGCCCAGGCTGCTTATGCTACGATGAGCGATGCCATCAAGGAGTCGGGTCGCCCGATGATTCTCAGCATTTGCGAGTGGGGCGAGCACGAGCCTTGGAAGTGGGGCAAGGGAATCGGACATCTATGGAGAGTGACTGCCGACATACGTGATTGCTACCAGTGTCTATTCGACTGGGGAGGCGTGGGCGTGTTGAACATCATCGACAAGATGGCGGATCTCTATCCTTATGCCGGTCCAGGTCATTGGAATGATGCGGAGTTGCTTGAGGTGGGCAATGGTGGTATGACCAAAGATGAATACATTACTCATTTCTCCATGTGGTGTATGCTTGCCGCTCCATTGATGGCGGGCAATGACTTGACAAAGATGGACAAGGATACACATGAAATCTTGACCAACAAGGAGGTGATAGCTGTCGATCAAGACTCTTTGGGCGAACAAGGGCGTCGATTCATGGATATGGGAGAGAAGGAAATCTGGGCCAAGCCTCTTTCAAATGGAGAATTGGCGGTTTGTTTCTTGAATCGTACGGATTTTCCATGGAAGCTGGACTACAATTGGCGTGCGCAGACTATTTATTTTGCCAACGAGGTCAACATTCATTCTAATGAGTACATCGTTAGAGACCTATGGCAACATAAGAACATTGGCACAACAGCTAAAAATACCAAGGCTACGATTCCAGCCCATGGCGTGTTGATGGTGAGATTGTCTAAGAAATCATAAGAACTCATTCTGAATGAATAGGAAATGATATGAATACAAACAAATAGAAATGAATACAGATAATATGATTGATAGTATGACAAAGCTGACGAAACAAACATAAAATCATGTTTGTTTCGTCAGCTTTGTTCTTGGCTGCGCCGATGCAAGCTCAGAACTTTGACGATTATTTCGTGGATAAAACCTTGCGCTTGGACTATATTGTGGCAGGTGACAGCGTCAACCAATCCATTTATTTCGAACAGGCATATACCAATCCCAAGTGGGCAGGCAGAAAAACAAGGCTTTCAGAAAAGTTTCTGAACGGAAACGGACAGGTGACAGTCTATGAGCATGGTACTAACAAGGTGTTTTATGTGAATACCTTCTCCACACTCTTCCAGGAGTGGCAACTTACTCAAGAGGCAAAACATCTCAAGAAATCTTTCGAAAGCAGTTTCTTGGTTCCATTTCCCAAGAAGCCTGTGGATGTAAGCATCACGCTTTCTGATATCCATCATCATACGATGGCGGAACTTCGCCATACAATAGATCCTTCCGACATTCTGATTCGACCTTTGGGCGAGAATGGCATACCTTATAAATATATAGTGAGAAATGGAAGCACAGACCAATGTGTGGATCTCGCTATCGTGGCAGAAGGATATAAGAAAGATGAGATGGACAAGTTTTACAAGGATGCTCAGAGGGCTGCCGATGCCATCTTCGAGCGAGAGCCTTTCCTCTCATTGAAAAATCGTTTCCATGTGGTGGCAGTGGCTGCTCCGTCTTTGGATGAAGGACCGAGCATCCCTCACGACGGCATTTGGAAGAATACGGTGGCGAATGCTCATTACGATACGTTCTATTCGCAGCGTTATCTCACCACCAGTAAGGTGCATCGCATCTATGATGCCTTGAGCAACGTTCCCTTCGAACAAATCATGGTGTTAGTCAATTCGCCAACTTATGGTGGTGGTATCTACAATCAGGTGACCCTCTCTACGACAGACCATCCTACCTTCAAGAAAGTGCTTGTACATGAATTTGGTCATGGCTATGCGGGTCTTGGCGATGAGTATAGTACCGATGAATATGATCCGATGTACCCAAGTGACACGGAGCCATGGAAGCCCAATCTCACAACCTTGAAGGATTTCCAAAGCAAGTTGGCTGACATGATGACCAAGGGAGCGAAAATACCAACGCCTCTTGCTAAATTACCGAATCATAAGGCTAAGTTGACAGCCAAGGAACAGAAAAAACTCAATGAGGCGGTTTTCAAGATAGGTGTATTCGAGGGTGCTGGCAACCAGAGCAAGGGCTGTTATAGACCTGCTCAGGTTTGTTGAATGAGAATCAACGAAGTGGATGATTTCTGTCCAGTGTGCCAAAGGGCTATAAATGTATAACTGATTTCTACACAGGGAAATAGTCTATAAGTTGAGAATAATAAAATTATGGTGTAAATGCTAACAAAATCGTGCTTTTGTACGATTTTGTTAGCATTTTTGTATGATATTTTCCTAAACTGACACAAATTTTAACTTCCTTTGCAGCGACTTAACAGAAGAATTGCGATAGTCAATTCGCAACATAAATAATTATGGCATTAACTAAAACTTATAAGTCAATGAGAAAAAGAAACGAAACTTATGTAGTGGTAGCTTTAGCATTAGGGCTTTCTTTGTTGGATGCTGCCCAAGCTTTGGCTTTTGAGAACACATCTATGAGTAAGGTCTTGGCTACTCAGCAGAAAGGTTCTCAGGAGCGTAAGCTCGTGGGAACTGTGGTTGATGGTTCTAGTGGTGAGCCGATGATAGGTGTAACTATCAAAGTGAAAAATGGAAAAGGAGTAGGTACAGTGACTGACATTGATGGTAATTTCTCTATCAATGTTACCAACAAGACAGAGCTTGTGGTATCTTATCTTGGATATAAGGAGCAAGTTGTCAATGTAGGTGATTTGGGTGTCATTACCGTTAAGATGATGCCTGATGACCAACAGCTCGACGAGGTGGTAGTGGTAGGTGCTGGTACCGCCAAGAAAGTTTCTATTACGGGTTCTATCGCAACCATCAAAGGTGATCTTTTGAAAACGCCATCTTCTTCACTTACCAATGGATTGGCTGGAAAGTTGGCTGGTGTGATTTCTACGGTGTCTTCCGGACAGCCAGGTAGTTCTTCTGCTTTCTACATTCGTGGTATCAATACATTTGGTGGTGTGGCAACTCCGCTTATATTGTTGGATGGTGTAGAGATTTCTTCCAGTGACTTGAATAATATACCTGCTGAGAGCATTGAGAGTTTCTCTGTGCTGAAAGATGCTTCTGCTACGGCAATCTATGGTAACCGTGGAGCTAATGGTGTGATGCTTGTTACTACGAAGAGCGGTACAGAGAATAGCCATACTAGCATCAATGTGACCTTTGATGCATCCTATTGTTCTCCGATGAACAAAATCGAGTTTGCGGATGGTGCAACTTATATGAGAACATATAATGAGGCTCAGGCTGCTCGTTCTGATGGGGCGGTTACTCCTCGATATACACAGCAGCAGATAGAAAACACGGCCAATCATGTCAACCCTTATGCTTATCCAGATGTTGACTGGTATGATCTCTTGTTTAAAAGCGGCAATTTCAACGAGCGTGCCAATGTCAACATTCAGGGTGGTGGCTCGCGTGTAACTTATTACATGAGTTTGCAGGCCAATCATGATACAGGTTTGTTTGATGCACCTAAGAATTACTATTATAACAGCAACTACAACAGGTGGGAATACAACTTCCAAAACAACATCTCGTATAAGTTGACAAACACGACCACTGCCGAATTAAGAATGATGGCGCAGATAGGAAACCATAAGGGACCTAATTTCTCGTCGGATGCGTTATATTGGCAAGTGATGATGACAAACCCTGTAGCGTTCCCTGCTTATTATCCTGCCCAGGATGGTGATGGGCAAATGATAAGATTTGGTAATGCTGAGATCAAGAGTGGTACCTTGGGTGTAAACCCATACCAGTATATGTTGAGTTCTTTCAGTGAAACTAATTATAATACGCTCAATACTTCTTTGAACATTCACCAGAAATTGGATTTTATTACCAAGGGCTTGAGTGCACATCTTTTGGTCAACTTCAAAAACTGGGCTACGGCAAGTTATAGTCGTTCCATCTCTCCATATTTCTACAAGATGAAGGCAGGTTCTTTTAATGAGGAAACTGGTGAGTATGAAACTGAGATTTTGCAAACTGGTGCTGATTACATTTCGCAAAGTGGTGTCGGTAAGAGTACAGACCAGACATTCTACCTGGATGGACGATTGGACTGGAAACGCAGCTTTGGTCAGCATAACGCCACTGCCATGTTGATGTATATGATGCGTGAATATCGTAGTGACGTGCTTCCTAATAGAAACCAAGGTATTTCTGGACGTCTTACTTATGACTATGCCAACAGATACCTCTTTGAGTTCAATTTTGGATACAATGGCTCTGAGCGTCTTGCCAAAGGTGATCGTTTTGAGTTCTTCCCTGCCGTTTCGTTGGGATGGGTCATCAGTTCTGAGAAATTTTGGAAGCCTTTGGAGAAATATGTCAACTTCTTGAAGTTGCGTGGGTCTTATGGTTTGGTTGGAAGTGACCAGTTTACAAGCAGTGCTCCTCATTTCCTTTACCAGAACAACATTGGTTTAGGCTCTTCTTATTCTTTCTGGACTGGTATTCCTGGTGTCAATGAAATTTCTCGTCAAGGACCTGGTTTCCAAACACTCGCAATTTCAAATGCGGGTTGGGAACATGTAAAGAAACTTGATATCGGTTTTGACATGAAGCTTTTCGATCAGGTGAATGTTACTTTCGATTACTTCCACGATGTGAGAGACCATATCTTGATGGCTCGTGCTTCGTGGCCAAAGATGCTTGGCTACTGGGGATCCAACCCTTGGAGCAACATCGGAAAGGTAACCAATCATGGTGTGGAGCTGGCTGTGACATGGAATAAACGTATAAACAAGGACTTGAATTTTGACGTGAGAGCCAATTTGACTTATAACACCAACCGCTATGACTATGTAGATGAGCCTAATTACCCATACGTTTGGCAGACATCGACAGGCAAACCTCTGAGTAGGTTGACCGGATATGTGGCAGAGGGTCTGTTTGAGAGTCAAGAAGAGATTGACAATTGGCCAGACCAAAGTCAACTTGGTACTTCCAAGGTTCGTCCTGGTGACATCAAGTATCGTGATATCAATGGTGATGGCAAAATCACTTCGGAAGACCAAGTGATGCTTACCGAAGATGGCTGGACACCACATTTGCAATATGGTATTGGCTTCAATATGCAGTGGAAAAAATGGGACTTTGGAGTCTTCTTCAATGGCTCTGGAAAGCGTAAAATCATGATAAACTCAGGTTATTCTCCATTCCTGGCAGGAGGTGGCGACGGAACTGGTGGAGAGACTTTGCCACGTAACTTGATGCAATGGATTGCTGATGATCATTGGTCTGTCGATAATCCAAATCCGAATGCTTCCTATCCACGAATGGGCTTGACGGATGCAGATATAGCCAACAATGTCCAACCTAGTTCGTATTGGGTGAGAAATGCTAGTTTCATTCGTTTCAAGACTTTGGAATTGGGATATTCGTTCAAGTATTGCCGCGTTTACTTTAATGGTGACAATATCGCAGTGTTTAGTCCATTCAAGTTATGGGACCCTGAGTTGTCTTGGAATTCATATCCTTTGCAGCGTACGTTTAATCTGGGAGTTCAGATTAGATTATAAATGTCTAACTTAAAAATGAAATGACAATGAAAGTAAAACAAAATATAATCAAGGCGGCATGGTTGTTGGCGGTGCCTACTACTTGCCTTGTCGCATCTTGCAATTATCTTGATGTGATACCACCTGCTCAGGCAGACTTCGATGATACGATGAAGGATGAGAGTGCTACCTTGGACTTTCTTTATTCTTGCTACAGCTATATTGCATATACCATGCCTGTCGCAGGAAGTACAATAGAGACAAGTTCAGATGAGATTGTGCAGCCACGAATGTGGAATGACTATCCACAGAATATGGCATGGGGAACAATATCGGCTGCCAATTGTAGTGGAGGAGGTGATGCTGAGATTTGGACTACAAGTTATAACCAGTTAGGTCAGGTGCATAGATTTGAACAACTTTTAGGTCAATTGCATCCTACTGGTGTCACAGAAGAGGAAAAGGACGAGTATCGTGCAGAGGCGGAATTTTGTGATGCTTATTATCACTTCCGTGTTTTGGCTGCTTATGGTCCATGTCCTATTATTAAGGAAGTAGTGGATCCTAATATTGCTTCGAACCAGATACCTGGCCGCTCGCATTTTGATTACTGTGTAGATTATATCGTAGGCTTGTTGGATGGTGCTGCAAAGCGTCTTCCTGAGACTCGTCCACAAGAGGAACTGGGACGTGCGACTTCGGTTATTGCTAAATGTTTGAAGGCAAAAGTACTACTCTATGCAGCTAGTCCGCTGTGGAATGGCTCTTTCTTTAAGAGTGGATGGCAAAATACCAATTGGGAAACCGAAGGGTATGGAAAGGAGCTGGTTAGCACGCAGTATGATCCTAAGAAATGGGATAGAGCTTTGACAGCTTGTCAAGAAGCTTTGACTGCTGCCCAAAAAGCAGGCTATGAACTTTTTGATATAGATGCTGCTGATAAAAAGGCTGAACGTGATGAGCTGGGCTTGCCATTTGTGCCAGGTAAGGAAAGTGATACTCCTGCTAACATCCAATTCAAGAAGCGAGTTCGTATGTTCCAATATCTTTCTACTTGTCATGAGGGAGATGGTAACAAGGAACTGATTTGGGCAATGCGACCAAATAGCGACCCTACTTGGGCTAGGCTCCCTATTCGAATCCTTAAGAAGAGTGATGGAACTTGGGCATCAGGCGGTTGGACAGGTTTCTCGCCAACGTTGTATGCTGTTCAACATTTCTATACCGAAAATGGTAAGTTGCCAGAGAATGACGATATGTTCCCTGCTCAATCGAAATGGTATGATCGTTTCTATGCGGGTACAGAAAGCCCTGAACTAGTGAAAGATGGCTTGGACAAGGAGGATGTAAAGAACGATATTATCAATCTCAATGGTGGCCGTGAGGCTCGTTTCTATGCTTGGATTGTCTTTGATGGCGATCAATATATGCAGCAAATCAGTAATGGTAAGCCTCTTTGGATGAACTTCAAGAACTCTAACACCAACGGATATAATTCTGACAATGCTAGAAATATCGCAGGTACTGGTTATATCAGTCGCAAGTTTATTAATCCTGTGATTAAGTTTAAGCCAGATGGCTCTTATAGTTGGGGATATGCTCCACGACTGCCTTTGATTCGTATGGCTGAACTTTATCTGAATCTTGCTGAATGTTATGCTGCACTCGGTAAGACGCAGGAAGCTCTTGATAATCTCAATAAAATTAGGGAGCGTGCAGGTATTCCTGACTTGACTACGGCTGACATTACTGATAAGATGAGCCTGACTGACTGGGTTCGCAATGAGAGATATGTAGAGCTTTACGAGGAAGGACAGCGTTATTATGATTTGCGTCGTTGGTGCATCGCTCCTCAGATGTTGAAGGCTGGCACTCGCTATGGCTTGAATATGTCAACGATTAATCCTTCTTTTGAGGATTTCAACAAACCTACGTTGGTCGATCAGCCATTCAAATGGACTTCTCGTCAGTATTTGTTGCCAATATGGGACAAGGAGTTGTATCGCAGTCCACAGTTGATACAGGCTCCTGGTTATTAATGACAGATGAAAATTGATTAAAAGATACTTTGATATGAAGAAATATATATTAAGTTTTGCTACAGCGTTGCTGTTGCTCACGGGTTGTAGCAACTCAGACTATGAGTTACAAAATCTTGTACCAGGTCAATACCACAAGATTATCGTCCTCAAGAATAGTGGCAAGGTGGAGAAAACCTTGCTAGATGTGGAAGATGATGATGTGACTAGTCTTACGGTGCTGAAAGTGGGCAGCGATCCTTCGCTGACAGCTGATGTTCAGGTTCGACCTCTCACGGACGAGGAATTGAAAGAAGAGTATAGTGACTTGGATGGTGTTAATTATAAGCAGTTGTCTTCGGATTGCTATAGCTTGAGTTCGACAGATCTTTCTTTCTCTTCTTCTGATAGATATAAGACATTTACACTGTCGGTTCACCCACATGAGACGAAGACTTTGATGGCCTCTGACAAAACCGCAACTTGGGTGGTGCCTTTGACTTTGGACAGCAAGAGTGATTCCATCAATGCAGAATCAAAAGAATATGTTTTGATTGTTAAAGATGTGGTGTCTCCATCTGTGGGCTTCTCTTCTGAGACCCCTGCGATGAAGTTGGTGGAGAAAAGCAAGGCGGCGGATTACACCGAGACTTTAAAGTTAGGCCTTGATACGGATAACAAGTGGGGCTTGGAGTGCAAATTGGCTGTGGATGAAAGTTATGTTGCCACCTATAACAAGGCGAATGGAACAAATCTTGATATAATGCCTGTAGGATATTACGAGATTCCTTCCACCATAGAACTTGCTAATGGCAGTAATTCCGCAGATGTCCCTGTGAAGATTAAAGCAGGTACGCTTCCTGCTGGTGATTATATCTTGCCTATAGCCATCACGGAAACTTCTCGCTTTGCGGTCTCTAGTAATAAGATTGTTCCATTGGTAGTGAGTGTCTTGGGAGACCAGTTGGACAGAAGTTCATGGACAGCCACGGCTAACACTCAAGAGTCTTCTGGTGAAGGGGCTGGAAATGGTGTTCCTGCATGTTTGTTTGATGGAAAGAAGAATACGTATTGGCATTCTCAGTGGTCGGGTGGCTCTCATGCCATGCCTTATGTTATAGACATAGATATGAAGAGTCTGCATACGATAGACCATGTTAGTTTCATACAGCGTCAATATACTTGGTATGCCGATACCAAGACTGTGGAAGTATATGTAAGTGAAGACAATTCTACTTGGACTAAAGTTGAAACTCTTAATTTGGCACGAGTCATTGATGCTCAGCTTTTCAAGGTACCAACGGTTAAGGCTCGTTACATTAGGTTGAATATCACGGCAAGCCATCGTGATAATAATGCTTCACTTGCTGAGTTCTATGTTTATGGAGAATAATTGTCTCATGCGACAAGCGTGATCCTGTACTTTTATATGATAAGGGATGTGTCTATTATAGGCACATCCTTTTTTATGTATCTTATAAACAAGAAATACTGTCATGGTAATTTATGGCAGTTGCCAAAAGATATGCTGACAATTGCAAGGAAGTTTTATGGCAATTGTCAGAAAGGTAAGTGATAATCGTCGTAATATCCATATAATTACGTTTTATACCCTATCTAATGAGTTCTTATCTCGTTTCTATACAGGAAATGAATGTACTATAATTTTGAAAAGAGCAGAATATCTTTCTTATAGTGCAAAGCAAGAATGGTATAAATGAGTGTAAATTCGTCTGTTTGTACGATTTTACTACATAAAAAAGAACTTTTTTTTAGTATTTCTCTCTTTTTTTTTGTTACTTTGCACAGAAAATAAATATTACTTTTAATTATGACTAAACAATTATCATTCTTATCTTGGGCATTATGCAGTGCAGCTTTTGCTGCGATGCCTCATGGGGCAAGAGCAGGGCTGACAAGCGAAATGCCTGTTTCTCCCAATATAACCAAGGTCATCAAACGCCAACAAGCTAAGCCTCGTACCATCAAGGAGGTGACTCCTGTCAAGGTGGAGTGTCCAAAAGGCACAGCTCCACGACTTCCTTTTCTGGTTTGGGTAACTTACTCTGACGGATATGCTGAGTTCAGACAGGTGAGATGGAGTAACTCTGCTTTGGCTGATGAGCAAAGCGAGGCAAATCTTCAAAATCATCCTGTCGGCACGGAATACACCGTGGCTGGTTATGTCATTGGTGATGAAACCACCGACAATGGTTTCCCCATTTTGGCACAGGTGAAGGTTGTGGATGCTCCGTATGAGACTCCTTCACAGGAGAAAGCACATACATTCTCGCTTTCGGATGTTACTGTCAATGGCGATAATCGACTCACCCATAACCGTGATGAGGCTATCCGTGAAATCTGCTCTTGGGATGTCACACAACAACTCTACAATTACCGTGACACTTATGGATTGAGTACGGAAGGCTATACCAAGAGCGATGGTTGGGATTCTCCCGATACCAAACTCAAGGGACATGGCTCGGGACATTATATGTCAGCGATAGCACAGGCATATGCTGTAGCTACAGACCCCGCTCAGAAAGCGATTCTTCGCAAGAACATCATACGAATGGTGAATGAACTGAGAGAGTGTCAGGAACGTACCTTTATATATAATAAGGTGTTGAAGCGCACTTGGGAGGCACGTGACTTCGCTCCTGAGACTGAACTCCGGGAGATGAAGGGCACATGGGCTGCCTTCGATGAATACAAGAAACACCCTGAGCAATATGGTTATGGCTATCTGAATGCCATCCCTGCCCAACATTGCGCTCTCATCGAGATGTATCGTGCCTATAATAACTCAGATTGGGTATGGGCACCTTATTATAGTGTACACAAACAGTTGGCTGGTCTCATCGACATCGCCACCTATTTTGATGACAAGGCCATTTGCGACAAGGCTCTCTTGATTGCTAAGGATATGGGACTGTGGGTCTGGAATCGTATGCACTATCGCACTTATGTGAAGGCGGATGGTACGCAGCAGGAGAGACGTGCCGTGCCTGGTAACCGATATGAGATGTGGGATATGTACATCGCAGGAGAGGTAGGCGGTATGAGCGAATCCCTCGCCAGACTCTCTGAGATGGTTTCCAATCCTGAGGAAAAAGCCAAGCTCATCGAGGCTGCCAACTGCTTCGATGCTCCTAAGTTCTTCGACCCATTGAGCAAGAACGTGGATGACATTCGCACCCGTCATGCCAACCAGCATATCCCGATGATTATTGGTGCTTTGCGCAGCTATAAGTCTAATCATAAGCCTTATTACTATAACCTGGCGGAGAATTTCTGGGAATTGATACAGGGTAGATATAGGTATGCGCCTGGAGGCGTGGGCAATGGAGAGATGTTCCGTCAGCCTTACTCGCAGATATTGAGCATGGCTACCAATGGTGTGCAGGGTAACCAAACGGTCGCCAATCCTGACATCAACGAGACTTGTTGTGCTTACAATCTCTTGAAGTTGACCAAGGACTTGAACTGCTACAATCCTGACAATGCCAGTTATATGGATTATTACGAGCGTACCTTGTACAATCAAATCGTCGGTTCGCTCAATCCTGATAAGTATGAGACCACCTATCAGTATGCGGTAGGTCTGAATGCCACCAAACCATTTGGCAACGAGACCCCACAGAGCACCTGTTGCGGTGGTACGGGTTCGGAAAACCACACCAAGTATCAACAGGCTGCTTATTTTGCCAACTCTAGCACCCTCTGGGTAGGACTCTATATGCCAACCACTCTTCATTGGAAGAAGAAAGGGGTTACTATCAAGCAAGAATGTCAGTGGCCAGCCCAGCATTCTACTATCAAGATAGCGGAAGGCGAGGGGGATTTTACCTTGAAACTCCGTGTGCCTTATTGGGCAACCCAAGGTTTTGTGGTGAAGGTGAATGGAAAAGAGGTTGCCAAAAATCCTCAGCCAAGTAGCTATGTGACACTCAAGCAGCATCATTGGACGGTGGGTGATGTCATCGAAATTGATATGCCGTTCAGCAAGCACATTGAATATGGTGCCGACAAGCTCTCTAGTGATGTATCGAGTCTTGATGGTACTCCGCTGAAAACCTCGTGGGTGGGAGCCTTGATGTATGGTCCGCTTGTGATGGCGGGCACTGGCGCGCAGACTTGGAACCAGGCAACGCTGAATATCGACTCTAAGTTGAACAAGGTGACAGTGGGCGAATCCAATGGTGTAAGCACTGGCGCGGGAGCCAATCTTCTAACATTGAAGATGGACGGTAAGGAGTTCCAGCCAGACTATTATCGCAATGTGAATAGTACGCACTATTATCGCATCAATCTGACAGATATCCAGGGTAAGAAAGGGAATAAGAAAGTAAAAGTTGACTTTACGGAATTGAATGCTCTTCTCGGTCTTGCCCAACAGCGCAAAGCTGAACAAGAAAAATGGAATGCGTTATCGCAGAAAGTTCCTGAATATGCACCTTGGGCTCCTTATGGTTATGAACGGATGACCAACGCCATGGAACAGTCACAACAGTTGATAGCCAAAGGCAAGAAGAAGGTTACTCAAGATGAGTTGGAAGGTAACATAGCTATATTGAATCGTGCCATCAATACGATGCGACCTGGCAATTTGGCTGAAATAGAGGATTTGAAACCTTTGTCAGCTTTGCTTCGCAGAGCAGGTTATCCTGACGAAAATACCAATAAGGAATTGCGTGAGGCGATAGACTATGGCATGATGGTTATGAAATATGTGACGGATGGTAGTGGTACGAAAGATTTCATCAGCGAAGCTGTGAAACGATTGAAAAAAGCTACTGGTCAATAAAAAACTATTGGTCAAAAAACTTCTAGTTGATAAAAAAATCCTTGGAACGGAATTCCGTTCCAAGGATTTTTTTATTGATATTGATTTATTTCATTATTTGATCATCTTCTTTCCATTCTGGATGTAAATCTGACCCTTGACAGGGTTGCTAATTTCCATACCTTGGAGATTACACATCTTTCCAGCCTTGCTGCTGCCGTTTACCTGAATGTCCTTGATACCTGTGGTGAATGACTCTTGATCCATCAAGGTTACATTGAATACATATTTTTTGCCATCTACCTCGAAGCAGAATGTTGTGGTGGTAGACCAAGTTTCGCTTTCAGGTGTTCTGCCAATGTATGCTACCCAATAGCCTTCATTGCAAGCGATTCCGAACATACCATCACCACCCTCGTTGTAGGAGCCATCTTGGTTGAATGTGTAACCACTAGAAGGAGTAATGTTCACGTTGGTAAAGATACCCGATGGTGTCATTACCTTGAAGTAACCAGTCACATCATTCTGAAGATCCTTTACGGTAACACCCAGTGCTTCGGCAGCCTTGGTCAAGTCAATTTCGATAGGACTGTCTTCACCATTGTCTGCAGCGGTATTGTGGCTTTCACCATCCATCCAATATCCGTATGTGCCGGCATCGGTATTGCCTGGATAGATCGTCTTGTGCAACCAGAAACCTGGAGCGTTGGCAGTGCTTTCGTTGGTCAATGTATCTTCTGCGATACCACCATTGTCAGCATCATAATGATAGGTGTAAATCATCTTACTGAGATCCATGGTCTTGAACTTAGTCAAGTCTAAGCCGGAATACAATGATTATTATGTGTATCCAGAAAAGGAGAGTCTACAAGAGGAAGAGGATGCCGTGGAAGACCTCATCATCGATGAGGATGCCTTGGAGTTTGCGTTCGAGGGTACTCGTTTCTACGACTTGATGCGTGTAGCTCTTCGTCGCAATGCTCCATCTTATCTTGCCAACAAGATTTATGCTCGCAAGGGTAAGGGCAATGAGGCAGAGGTGAGAAGTCTGATACAGACAGACCTCAACGATACCCATAACTGGTATCTGAATTGGGATGGAAAAATAGGACTAGGACAACTTTTCAATAGTGAAAAGTAATCCATGAAATAATGAGAAAGAGTGTGTGTCAAGGCTTGAAGACACATACTCTTTCTCATTTTTGATGGTAAAAAACAGGTGCATTTTATTTCTCAATTCACCAAACTTTCGGGCGATGCTTTGTTTATAGGGCGTAGATTTTCCAGTCGTCTATACTTCTGCTGTCTTCCGAAAAGTTGATGCCGACCATCACTTTCTTACGCTTGTCATCAGCAAAGGCAGAAATATATTTCTTATCTTCGATTTGAGCCAATGCTATAGTTGCATCCTTTTTATATTTCAGTTCAAAGACGTAGATAGTATCGGTTGTCTTCAGCACCATGTCTATTCTTCCATCAAAAGTCGGCAGTTCCGCAGTGACCTCCAAGCCTAGCAAGGCAAATATGGTGTACATCACCGCTTGGTAATGGCGTTCATTGTTATTAATCAATGTATAAGGAAACTTATCATAGAAAGTCTTTAGATGAGGCAGGAACGCCGACATGTCACCATCCCGAACCACGCAGTCGTAGTATGCGCCACACAAGGCATCATAGTTTCCCATTCCATCTGGTGAATAATAGCGGAAAAGACTTGTGGAGAATCCCTGTCGTACCTCTTCGTTAGGGAATCCCAAACGATATTGCCTACGTCTCTTGTCGTACTCCTTGATGGTAAGATAACCACTTTGGTACAAAACTGGCACTGGGTCTGAAATCTTTTCCGTAGGTACGTCAAAGCGCTTGTCGGATGCCCAAATGTCATCTAGTTGGAGCATATCATATCCTTTCTTTTGTAAAAGCTCAACCAAAAAAGTTGGAGTACCCGATGAGAACCAATAGCTATTGAATTCCTTGTCATCCAATGCATTGATGATACTGAAAGGGTTGTAAATCCCTGGTGACTTAGATGAGAAATGATAACCGTCGTAATGATAACGCAACTCCGCCACCGCTTCATCATAAGTCAAATCATTTTCGTTTGCCAATTCCTGGATGTCTTCTTGATAATTGGCAAGGAGTTCTTCTTCTGTGAAACCGCAAATGGAGGCATACTCATTCTTCATCGTAAGAATCTTGAGATTGTTCAGCTCACTGAAAATGCTCAGTTGGCTGAATTTTGAGATACCCGTAATGAAGACGAAGCGCAAGTTGGCATCCTGCTGTTTGAGCGGGCTGAAGAAATCACGCATGATGTCACGTATCTGATTCTGTAAGTTCTCATCTTTTACGGAGTCGTGCATCGGACAATCGTATTCATCAATGAGTACTACCACATTCTTGCCAGTCTGTTGATGTGCGGCAGATATGATATTAGTCAATCTCGAACTGTAAACATCAGGATTGACGGTGGGAGTGTCGATGTGGTACAAACGTTCGTATTCAGACAATATGCGATGTAGGTTGGTATGCAGATTCTGTAGTTGATAATACTTACCACTGCTCAAGTCGATATGGATGACTGGATAAGTTTCCCATTCGGTCTCAAGTTTCTCGATGGCAAGTCCCTTGAACAGTTCCTTCTTGCCCTCGAAATATGCCTGTAGGGTAGATACAAGGAGAGATTTTCCAAATCGTCGAGGACGACTCAGAAACAAGTTTTTTGCATAGTGTGCCAATTGATAAACTAGGGCAGTCTTGTCAACATAAGAAAATCCGCCTGTTATTATCTGTTCGAATGTCTGTATTCCTATAGGATATCTCATAATTGCCATCGTTTAAACTTTTCGACTGCAAAGCTAATCATTTTTTTCTAATTGGCAAAGAAGATATCTTAAAAATACGATATTTTTATCCTTTTGTACGATATTGTGCTTATATTACAAATATAATGCGTACTTTTGTCCCCAAAATATAAATAACGAAAATCATAACCGAATGAAACGATTCCTCTTTTCGCTGCTTCTTGCAGCCGCAACCTTGCCGATGGCTCAGTCTGCCTTGGCACAGCAGGATCCTTCTGAGGTTCCTGCCACTCGACCAACTAATCCTGTTTCTGCACCACAGAAACTCATCTTTGTGCCAGACTCATTGAAGCCATACAACCTTAACGATGACAATGCTCGCTGGTGCTGGCGACACAGTGCGCAGACCCAGAACATCGTCTATTTTTGGGAGAAGCCTTTCGGGGATAATACCCAAAATCCACCTTCCTTAGAAGGAAAGCCTATGAAGTTCGATTTGGGCAATCTTCAGACACAAGTGGAGAGATTCTATCATTTCTTTAGGGATACCTTGAAATTCTCCTTGCCAGGTAGCATCTGCGATAAATATAAGATGATGGTGATGGTGAACTATTCGCTCGAAGGTACGGCTTATGGTGGAACATACGATGACTTTATTGGCGCACTTTGGGTGACGCCTAACCGCATACAAGACAAAAAACTCAACTGTTTGGCTCACGAACTGGGACATAGTTTCCAACTCCAGAATATGGCCGACCGAGCTGGCGAGGCTTGGGGTGGTAGTGGCTTCTTCGAGATGACCTCGCAGTGGATGCTCTGGCGAGTGAATCCAGACTGGATAACCGACGAGAAATATCACTTCGATGCATTCAAGCAACTCACCCACAAAGGCTACTTACATCTCGACAACATCTATCATTCGCCATACGTCATCGAATGGTGGGCTGAGAAGCATGGATTGGAGAGCATTGCCCAGCTTTATCGAGAGGGCAAGATGGGCGAAGACCCTGTCATCACTTACAAGCATAAGTATAAGATGACCCAAAAGCAGTTCAACGACGAGATATTCGATTGCTATCGCCATCTCGTCAACTTCGATTTCGTTTATGCTCGCAAAGAGACTCGTCCATACGCTTGCACCTTTGATACCAAAATGCAGAAGATGGCGAATGGCTATCTGAGACCAGATACAGCCTTGGTGCCTGAGAACTATGGCTTCAATGCCATCAAACTGGAAGTACCAAAGGCAGGCAAGAAAGTGGTGGTAGATTTTAGAGCGCTCGATGCGGAAGGAAAACCTCTGGTTGTTGCCAAGGACAAGATGGCTCGAACCATCGGCTATCGCTATGGCTTGGTGGGTGTCACCGCTGATACAGACAAGTGTTTCTATAGCACTATGGGAGAGGCTACTTCGGGCAAAGTTTCCTTGATGGTTCCGAAAAATCAGCCACTCAAGGCTCTCTATCTTGTAGTGATGGGCGCACCGACGAATCATTCTCTCGACCCATCTTCTCGCAAGTTCCCATACGAGGTGAAAATCAAATAAAAAACAATGATGGAAAAAATGAAACACAAAGGATTATGGACTGCCTTCCTCTCCCTGATGATGGCGATGCCGATGCAGGCCCAGAAGTTTGAGGACAACTTTGAGGACAAGACGCTGCGACTCGACTATATCGTGGCTGGTGACAGCGTGAATCAAGCCATTTACTTTGAGCAAGCTTATACCAATCCTACTTGGGCAGGACGAAAGACTCGTCTTGCTGAGAAATACCTCAATGGAAATGGACAGGTAACTGTTTATGAACATGGTACCAACAAGGTGCTCTATGTGAACACTTTTTCCACGCTCTTCCAAGAGTGGCAGCTTACGCAAGAGGCGAAGCATCTAAAGAAATCTTTCGAGAGTAGTATCTTGGTGCCTTTCCCAAAGAAACCTGTGGATGTGAGCATCACGTTGAGCGATACCCACCAGAAAGTGACGGCGGAATTGCGTCACACCATCGACCCAAAGGATATTCTTATCCGACCATTGGGCGAGAACGGCATTCCGTATCGTTACATCGTGAAGAGTGGAAACTCTGCCGAGTGTATTGACCTCGCCATCATCGCCGAAGGCTATCGTCCAGACCAAATGGATAAATTCTATCAGGATGCACAGCGTGCTGCCGATGCCATTTTCGAGCGTGAGCCTTTCAAGTCGCTCAAGTCTCGATTCAATGTGGTGGCGGTGGCAGCTCCATCACTCGACGAGGGACCTAGCATCCCACACGGGGGAAAATGGAAAAATACGATGGCTTGTTCACATTACGACACGTTCTATTCCAACCGTTACCTTACCACGAGCAAGGTACACCGCATCTATGATGCCTTGAGCAATGTGCCTTTCGAGCAAATCATTGTATTGGTGAACTCTCCGACGTATGGCGGTGGAGGTATCTACAATCAGGTGACGCTCTCCACCTCAGACCATCCTACCTTCAAGAAGGTTTTGGTACATGAGTTTGGGCATGGTTATGCGGGATTGGGCGATGAGTACAGCACTGATGAGTATGACCCGATGTATCCGAGTGATACCGAGCCTTGGGAGCCAAACCTCACGACTCTGAAGAATTTCCAGAGCAAGTGGGCGGATATGATGCCTAAGAACGCCAAGATTCCTACGCCATTGGCAAAGCTTCCTGATAATAAGCATATCAAGAACGAGAAGGAACAGAAGAAACTGAACGAGGCGGTCTTCAAGGTCGGTGTGTTCGAGGGAGCTGGCAACCAAAGCAAAGGATGTTATCGCCCAGCTCAGGTTTGCAGAATGCGCATCAACGAGGTGGATGATTTCTGTCCTGTTTGCCAACGTGCCATCCTGCGCATCACTGATTTCTACACAGGAAAGTGATCTTAAAGGTGAAAAAGTAAAAAGGTAAAAAATAAATAATAACTATAGATTGTTATGAAGAATCAGATTTTAGCCATGTCGCTGTTGATGGGTACTACTTTGACGATGCCCGCCATGACAGCTTCGGCACAGGGAACATTGGAGGATTATAACCGAGCATACGCTCTGAGACATACATTTCATGTAGATTCCGTATATCATTGGGCGCGCTCCACGGCGTGGTGCGACTCTAGCCACGTGTTGCATTATCAGATTTCTACACCTCAAGGCAAGAAATACATTGCATACGATACCGATAAGGACGAACTGAAAAGCTATGACTCGCAGGAGGCGATGGAGAAGGCTCTTGGCATCAGGCCTCGTCCAGTGCAGAAGCCTCAGTTCGGTCGTCCTCACGAACGTCACTGGATGGAGGTGGACGAGGAACACGAGGTTTATCCTGTGACATCGCCCGATGGTAAGTGGGAGGCCTACATTGAGGGATACAATGTGGTGTTGCACGAGGCGGGCAAGCCTTATACCCAGGCAAAACGCATCTTGACACAGGACGGCACCATCGGATGCTATTATTCGAACCGCATCCAGTGGAGTCCTGACGGCAAGCACCTCTTTGTCTATAAGCGCATCCCCGTAGAGAAGCGTTATGCTTACTATGTGGAGTCGTCGCCATCCGACCAGTTGCAGCCTATCCTCCACAAGCAGGAATATGCCAAGCCTGGCGACCAATTGCCTCAGCGTCTGCCTGCAATCATCGATGTCGCTACAGGCAAGAAGGTGGAGGCAGATATGCACCAGTTGGAGAACCAGTACGAATTGGGATGGATGCAGTGGACTCCAGATGGAAAGGAAGTGACGATGGAGTATAACAAGCGTGGACATCACCTGTACCAGATGTTGGCGATGAATGCCGAGACAGGGAAGCTCCGCACCGTGGTGGAGGAACACTCTGAGAAATTCGTAAACTATGGAAGAATCTGGCGACAATTCATCAACGATGGCAAGCAATTGCTCTGGACCAGCGAGCGAGACAACTGGAACCACATCTATCTTTATGATGTGCAGAAGGGTAAGGTGATTCGCCAGATTACCAAGGGAGCCTGGTTTATGAGGGAGGTGCAGCGAGTGGATGAGAAGAAAGGGGAAATCTACTTCTCGGCTTGCGGTGTGAATCCGAAGGAAGATCCTTACTTGGTACATTATTATAAGATAGGTATGGACGGCAAGAATATGGTGACTCTCACCCCAGAAGAAGGCAACCATAGTGCACAATACAGCTACGATTACCGCTATCTGCTAGATACTTATTCCAAGGTGGATGCCGCTCCTGTCACCGTATTGAGAGATGCACAGACGGGTAAACTTGTCAAAACTTTGGAATCTGCCGATATTTCCACCTTGAAGAAACACGGTTGGATTGCTCCCGAGGTTTTTGTGGCTAAGGGCCGTGACGGCAAGACGGATATGTGGGGAATCATACAGCGTCCTACCAACTTCGACCCAAATAAAAAGTATCCTGTTATCGAATACATCTATGCTGGGCCTGGCGATGCCTATACCCCAAAGAGTTTTATGAACTACAACTGGTGGACTACCTCACTTGCAGAGCTTGGTTTCATTGTGGTGCAGCTCGATGCGATGGGCACATCTTATAGAGGCAAGCAATTTGAGGAAGTTTGCTACAAGAACTTGAAGGATGCTGGATTTCCTGACCGTGAATTGTGGATTAAGGCTGCTGCCAAGAAATATCCTTATATGGATGCCGACAATGTGGGCATCTATGGCTGTTCGGCTGGTGGACAGGAGAGTACCACTGCCGTTCTTTTGCATGGCGATTTCTATAAGGCTGCCTACAGTGCCTGCGGATGCCACGACAACCGTATGGACAAGATATGGTGGAACGAGCAGTGGATGAGTTGGCCTATCGACTCAAGCTACGTGGAGTGCAGCAATGTGGAGAATGCCCATAAGTTGGAGCGTCCATTGATGCTCGTGGTGGGAGAAATCGACGACAATGTGGATCCTTCCAGCACCTATCAGGTAGTGAATGCCTTGGAGAAGGCTAACAAGGATTTCGAATTGGTGGTCATTCCTGGGGCTCATCATACGATGGGTGAGCTTTATGGCGAGCACAAGCGTTACGACTTCTTCGTGAAGAACTTGTTGGGTATTAATCCTCCCAAGTGGAGTGAGGTAAAGGAATAAACTAGCATTAAAGCCAGATATGGGTCAATCGACTTGTATCTGGCATGATGCGTTTTTATATAATCAATCATAAATGTTCAATCAAATGAAGAGAAAGTTAGTCCTCTTGTATGGGTTGTTGCTGAGCCTGATGCTTTTTACTTCTGCCATGAGCCATTCGCAAGAGAATGAGGGCAAGAATGTGAGAAACATTACGATGAACGACGGATTGCCTACCAATGCCGTCAGATGTATTGTGCAAGACAAACAGGGCTTTATCTGGTTTGGCACGGACAATGGTCTGTGCCGATATGATGGATATGGGGTGCAGACATTCACGATACCCCTAAACAAGTATGACCAGTTTATCAGCACCCTGAATGTCTTAGATGATGGATTGTTGGTGGGAACAGCCAAGGGAGCTTACATCTTTAGTTTTCGTACCGAGCAATTCACTTTATTGAGTGATAAGATTACTTCGCAAATTAATAGTTTTGCTCAGGATGGTGATGGTAATATTTGGATTTCAACCCGAGAACAGGGAATATTCCGTTACAATCATCGCAACCAGAATTGCAAAAACTATCCTTTCTCACAGTTAAAAGGCTACGTAGCATTGGTTTTCGTTGATGCTAACAATCAGGTGTGGGCGATGAGTAATCTGGTGTCAGCGGGGCCTTATCGTCTCAATAAGTCAACCGACAAGTTTGAACGGGTTGCCTTGAAGTCCTCTTTCCCATTGACAGGGATGAGTATGTTGCAAATGAATGATGGTACGTTGTTGGTGGGAACTTGGGAAGACGGTTTAGTAAAATTGAATGGCGATGGCAGCATAGAACAGCTCATCAATCCTTCTATCACCAATGTGGCTCATCATATCCATTGTCTTTTCAAGGCATCGCCTACAGAAATTTTGGTGGGTAGCGATGATGGACTGTTGGTATATGACATCCAGCAGAAGAGCTGGCGACAGATATCAGAATTGAACGACCCCTTGAAATCCATCACTGAGCGTTTCGTCTACAGCATTGCCAAGGATAACGAGGGTGGTTTGTGGATTGGTACCTTCTATGGTGGTGTGAGTTACTTCTCACCATTGGGGGAACGATTTCATACCTATATGAATGCTTCCGACCCGTCGGGCTTACATGGTAATGTGGTGGGTAGATTCTGTGAGGATGCGCAGCATCGCATTTGGATAGCCACCGATGATGGAGGTGTCAACTGCTATGATGCTGCCAACGACCGATTCTTGGATTATCCAGGAAAACAGGTATTGAGCAAGTATAATGTACATGGATTGTTTGTGGATAACGGTAGCTTGTGGATTGGTACTTACGGCAACGGCATTATCAAGACGAACTTGACCACTGGTGCCTTGCAAACCTATAATTTTGCAGAAAATCAAACAAACTCCAGTTGTTATTGCATCTTCCGTGACAGTAAACATCGCTTATGGGGGACATCCATGGAAGGGGTATATATCCTCGATGAATCATCCGACCAATTTAAGCCTGTCAAGTCATTCAAGGCTTTGACGATAGACATTGATGAGGATAGGCAGGGTAACCTGTGGTTTGCTACCCAGGGACAGGGACTTTGGCGTTTGTCATCCACAGCATCTTTGGGTTCTTTGCAGACTGCAAAAGTATGGAAGCAATACTTAGCCGATGAAAATGACTCAACCTCCATCCTTGGCGACCAGGTGAACTGTGTGCAGCAGAACGCACAGGGCAAACTCTTCGTTGCCACAGACCAAGGTCTCTGTGAATATCTACCAGGCAAGGATTGTTTCCGAAGCGTCCATCTAATTCACCCTTCCGTCTGTGTGAATAGCATCGTACTCAATCAAGACGAGATGTGGCTCTCTACCAGTCAGGGAATTATCCGTTATATACCAGGTGAAAAGATTCAGATGTACAATCGCTTTGACGGATTGACTTCCGAGCAGTCTATCGCCAATTCGGGCTTGATGGCATCGGATGGCAGAATCTATTTCGGAACGACAAGAGGTTTCAATGCCTTTTATCCTTACCAAATCAAGGTGAACCAAACGCCACCCCCTGTGTTTGTCACCTCATTAGAGTTGTACAACAAGCACGTCAAGGTGGGTAGCGAGAAGTTGCCCGAATCGTTGGGGCATATAGAACAACTCGACTTGGCTTATGGCGACGATATGTTCAGCATTTCCTTTGCCGCCCTTAGCTATATCTCTCCGGAGAAGAATCAGTATGCCTATATGCTCGAAGGTTTCGACAAGGACTGGATATATTCGGGCTCTGGTCATAAGGCTACCTATACCAATATTCCTGCTGGTACTTACACCTTCCGTGTGAAAGCTACCAATAACGATGGTGTCTGGTCAACCCAAGAGGCACGGCTCAAGATAGAGGTGCATCCTCCGTTTTGGTGGAGTTTGCCTGCCAAACTTATTTATCTCCTCGCCATCGGCTATCTTATCTATTTCTACACGCAGATGAGAGTCCGCAAGGAGAAAAGGCATCATCAGCGAGAGCTTCAGCAGCTCAGCGAAAAGAAGGAACAGGAGGTGCGCGATGCCCGCCTACAGTTCTTCACGATGATAGCCCATGAGATACGTACACCGGTATCGCTGATCATCGGACCTTTGGAGAACCTGAAGGCGGAGTGGGCTAAGCTACAGCTATCAGCAAGAGATGGCAAGGCGATGAATGCCACCATCGATGTAATAGACCGAAATGCGCAGCGATTGCTCAATCTCGTGAACCAGTTGCTCGATTTTAACAAGGTACAGCAGAGTGGTGCTCAAATACATTTCAAGTTGCAAAACCTCTCCAAACTTATCCACGCTGTTGCTGAGCGCTTTGAGCCTACCTTGCTCAAGCACAATGTTCGTTTGGAGGTAATATATCCTACAGACGATTTTGTAGCTGTCATTGATAACGAGGCAATCACCAAGGTGGTCAGCAACTTGATGACCAACGCCTCTAAGTATACCAAGGACTATATACGCCTCAGTTGCAAGGTGGTGAACAGCGAATATTTCCGCATCGAAGTGAGCGACAATGGCGACGGAATCCCAGCCGACGAGCAGGAGAAAATATTCGCAGCCTTCTACCAGGCAAAAGACAATAAGCCTGGAACGGGCATCGGATTGAGCATTGTCAAGAATCTGGTATCTGCCCATCATGGCAAGGTAGAGGTGAAATCAGAAGTGGGAGAAGGTTCCACCTTTATCGTTACGCTTCCTATCAAGCAGCAAGATGTATCGGTAGGAGAAGAACAGGATGCCTTCGGACTGAACCATCAGGTGGTGGATGCTGAAAGTTATGAATCCGAAAAGGCCGAGCAGGATGATACCCATTCCGAAGAACAACCGGCATTGGACAAGCCTACCATGCTGGTGGTGGAGGATGATGAGGATATGCGCCAATTCATAGCGTCTAACTTTGCCGAGAGCTACCAAGTATTCACGGCAGAGAATGGTGTGGAAGGCTTGAAACAACTGAGCCTGCATAACATCACCTTGATCGTGAGCGACTGGATGATGCCTGAGATGGATGGTGCAGAGTTCTGCCGTAGGGTACGACAGAATCCCAATACCAGCCATGTGCCATTCGTGATGCTCACTGCCAAGACTGACGACAACAGTAAGACCGAGGGTATGAATTGTGGTGCCGATGCCTATATTGAGAAGCCTTTCTCCATGAAATACCTGGAGGCTTGCATCCGCAATCTCATCGAAATGCGACGTCTCTTGCAGGAGAAATTCTCTCATACTCCGTTGGAGCCTATTACGCAGGTGGCAACCAATACGGTGGACAATGACTTCTTGGTCAAGATGAACCAACTGATAGAGGACAATCTTACGAATCCTTGTCTCAGCGTGATTTTCCTTGCCGAGCAAATGGGAATCAGCCGAAGTTCCTTGTTCACCAAGATAAAGGCTCTGGTAGATGTCACTCCTAACGAAATGATCCAACTGGTGAAATTAAAGAAAGCCGCTAGTTTGTTGCAAAGTGGAAGTTATCGCATCAATGAAGTATGCTATATGGTAGGTTTCAGTAGCCCTAGCTACTTTTCCAAGTGCTTCCAAAAGCAATTTGGCATGAAACCTGGTGAATTTGTGGGGCAAAATAACACCTCGGCAGAATGATAATCAAAGAGGGTGTATAATAAGGTTCTTCCGCTTTTCTCGTTGTTAGGACTACGTTTGGTCGACAAGTACAGTTGAATTATAAGATTTTTTTTCTTGATTTTCCTACCACTGCTACCACACGGTAGGATAATCCGCTGATAATAAACGATATAAGACGTGGTAGGAAATGAAATTTTGCTGCCACTTGCTTCCACTTCCTACCACGCCTTTTTCTTCTCAGAATGCTTTGGATGAACGAGGTGCTATTTTCTAACTATCAGATACTCAGTTCCAAATCTTGTTTTTCTGCTTTCCAACCCCTCGATTTTCTGAAATTTCCTGCCTAAGTGGGAGAGACTCGTAATCTTCAGCGAAGAGCCGAATTTCTGCTTCAAAACACTAAAAATGGCAGCAGCCGTCATATATTCGCCCTTCTCTTTATCGCTTGTAGGCTCGAAAACGTCCAAAAAACACTGTTTTGTGACGGAAATCTACTGGAATTGCAGGTTGCTCTGCATGATTTCGGCGTTCTCCTTGGCATCGAAATAGGACTTCTCGCCTCGCTCCAAGGCTTGCATCGCCTGGGCGTAGAGCTGCTCGTAGTTGATGCGCTGGCTCACGTCGATGGGACCCGTCAGTTCCACACCCACGAGTTGTAGGAGCGATATTCCGTATATTTCATCACGGCATTGTAGCGGAATTGGTAGCGACTTAGCAAGTGTTTCTTCATCTGCAGGATGTCGGCTCTGCCCTTTCTGCCAGAAGCCGAATTCTTGTTTCCCTTGTTCTTCTTGTCTTTGGAATGGGTGGCATATGCAATCCTGAAGTTCTGCACGCTCTGCTTGGCATCGTCTTTGGCGATGCGCTCCAGGATGCGCTCCGTGGTCTTCTTGCTGACGTGCAGTTTGTTTTGTTTATTGATTCTTGTGATTGTGAATTTCATCCTTCTGATATTTGTTTGTAGTTATTGGTGTGGATGGTGAATTGTGCCCGATGCGATGAGTACTTTTGCCCGGAATAGTCGGTTAATAGTACTCGATATTCCGGGCATAAGTACCCGACATTCCGGGCAAGAGTGCCCAACGTCATGGGCAATCATTTTTGATAGGAATATAGCTTTATTTTGAGCAAAATGTCATTGTTTTGTAGTGTATGTGTGGTGTTTTGTGTCTTGTTATTCGATAATAACTTTCAAAACGAAATAAATTACGGGGGCTTTGCTTTCAGATTGTATGAAAAACTTTCTTCTATGTTGATAGATGATAAGATGATGTAAATTTGTATAACAAAAAGTAATCAATATTAATCTTATATTGGCAAAAAGTCGTACCTTTGCACTCGAAAACAAACAATATGCTAGTTTTACTGGTTGTATTGCGTAATTGTGTTAGATTATTAAAATATTCATATAATAATAGGAGAGATTCGTATGAAAAAGATCGAAGCTATCATCCGTAAGACTAAGTTTGAGGATGTAAAGGAAGCATTGCTTGCCGCCGACATCGAGTGGTTCTCTTACTACGATGTAAGAGGAGAGGGCAAGATGAGACAGGCCCGTATCTACCGTGGTGTCATGTACGATACCAGTAGTATCGAGCGAGTATTGCTAAACATTGTCGTACGCGACAAGAATGTGGAGAAAACTATTAATGCCATCCAGCAGGCAGCCCGCACAGGCGAGATTGGTGATGGTCGAATCTTTGTAATTCCTGTAGAGGATACCGTGAGAATCCGTACAGGTGAAAGAGGCGACATCGCACTTTATAATGCTGAGCAGGAGAAATAATTGTTGATTGATAACTAAACATTGATGATTATTTGCTAGATGATGGGAGGAGAGATAGTTTTCAAAATTAAACAACACTTAAAAGTAAAAAGATTATGAGTGTACAGGATTTAGGAATTTCAGTAGATACCGTGTGGATGCTCCTTGCAGCCATGTTGGTCTTTTTCATGCAGCCGGGATTTGCCCTCTGCGAGGCGGGTTTCACCCGTAGTAAAAACACCGCGAACATCTTGTTTAAGAACTTCGTCGATTTCATGGTCGGTTCCGTTCTCTTCTGGTTCGTAGGTTTCGGATTCATGTTTGGTAGCGATGGACAGGGCTTCATCGGAATGCCTAACTTTGGCGACCTTTCTTTCTATCATGGCGACCTTCCTACCGAGGGCTTCTTGATGTTTGAGACTGTGTTCTGCGCCACAAGTGCTACCATCGTTTCAGGTGCCATGGCAGAGCGTACCAAGTTCTCCATGTATTGCATCTATTCATTCTTTATTTCATTGATCATCTACCCAGTTGAAGGTCACTGGACATGGGGTGGTGGTTGGCTTTGCAACAGCGAGGCTGGTTCTTTCATGATGAACACCTTTGGTGCTGCCTTCCATGATTTCGCAGGTTCTGCCATCGTTCACTCTGTTGGTGGTGTCTTGGCTTTGGTTGGCGCTATCTGCCTTGGCCCTCGTCTTGGCAAGTATCGCAACGGCAAGAGCGTCGCTATCCCAGGTCACAACTTGATGGCTGCTGCCCTCGGTGTATTCATCCTCTGGTTCGGATGGTTCGGATTCAACCCTGGTTCTCAGCTCGCTGCTTCTGGTGAGGTTAACCGTGTAGCTATCAGCCACGTATTCCTGACTACCAACTTGGCTGCTGTATGTGGTGGTCTCGGTACCATGTTCACATCTTGGATCAAGTATGGCAAGCCATCATTCTCATTGACCTTGAACGGTATCTTGGCAGGTTTGGTAGCCATCACCGCAGGTTGCGACTTGGTTAGCCCATTGGGTTCAGCTATCATCGGTCTCTTGGCAGGTATCATCCTTGTGTTCTCTATCGAGTTCATCGACACCAAGCTCCATATCGACGACCCAGTTGGTGCAAGCTCAGTACATGGTGTATGTGGTATCTTCGGTACCTTGATGACAGGTCTCTTCGCCATCGACGGCGGTGCCTTCTACGGTGGTGGTTTCGGATTCTTCGGCGCACAGTGCTTCGGTATCCTTTGCATCGACCTTTGGGCAGCAGTTACAGGTGTCATCCTCTTCTGGAGCATCAAGAAGATTTGCGGTCTCCGTGTTGACAAGCGAATCGAGGAGGAAGGTCTCGACATCTACGAGCATGGTGAGAGCTGCTACAACTAATTTGAAGTACGAGAGAGATAATTTATAAAAGTTTTGGTGCGCAAAGGAAAATTTTGTACCTTTGCCATCCAAAACTTTCCAAAGATGAGAGAGAGGAGTTGAAAACCCTTCGGTGAAGGAAGGGCGATGTCTAACATAAAAATGAGAGATTATGAAGAAGGTTTTAGATATGAAGAAGATGGGTGCCTTGGCACTCGGTTTGATGGCTTTTGCTCCTGCTGCCATGGCACAGGACAAGGTGGAGACTTCCATCGGGGCTGACATCGTGAGCCAGTACTATTGGCGTGGTCAGGATTTGGGAAGCATCTCTTTGCAGCCTACTCTCGGTATCGGTTACAAGGGATTCTCTTTGAGCGCATGGGGAAGCGTTGGCATCTCAGAGCCATCCGATACCAAGGAGTTCGACCTCACTGCATCTTATACCACAGGTGGTTTCCATATCGGTGTTACCGATTATTGGTTCAACTCTCCTAACGAGAAGTATTTCGCTTACAAGGCTCATGAGACCTCTCATGTATTCGAGGCTAACGTAGGTTACGACTTCGGACCGGTTGCCTTGAACTGGTACACCAACTTCGCTGGTAACGATGGTTATAACAAGGATGGCGATCGTGCTTACTCATCATACGTTGAGGCTACTGCTCCATTCAAACTCGGTGGTTGCGACTGGGAGGCTGCAGTAGGTGCCGTACCATTCGCCACAAGTTTCTATGGCGATGCCAATGGTTTCGCTGTAACCAATGTCTCAGTGAAGGCAACCAAGGATTTGAAGATTACCGATTCTTTCTCTGTTCCTGTCTTCGCTCAGGTAGCAGCAAATCCTAGCACGGAGAAAGCTTACTTTGTAGTAGGTTTCACTCTCCAGCCATAAGGAAGGTGCCATAAAATAGATTGGGTTTAAGTTTTTTACATATTCAGCCGAAGGTTCCGTGATGGAGCCTTCGGCTGTTTTCAATTCAGGGCAACAAATAGAAACAAAATATTTGGCTAATTCAAAATAAAGTTGTATATTTGCCGCAAATATTCACAAAAGCAACAGAAAAGCTATTCTAATGGCAGCAAAAATAAAATATCCTATAGGAATACAGAGCTTCGAGCAAATCATAGAAGATGGTTATGTCTATCTCGACAAGACAGACTTAATCTATGATTTAGTCCATAATGGCAAAATTTATTTTCTGAGTCGTCCACGTCGATTCGGAAAGTCATTGCTCGTATCCACCTTAAAATGCTATTTCGAGGGAAGAAAAGAACTATTCCAAGGACTTGCTATTGACAAACTGGAGAAAGACTGGAAGCAATATGCCGTCTTCCATCTATCTTTTGGCGGTCAGAACTTTGTGGAGCCTTATACCTTGGACAAGGTGTTGGAACAGTTTGTGGCTCGTGCTGAACAAGCATACGGAAAAGACCCTTTGGCCATGACATTGACCAGCCGTTTTCAGTCTGCCTTACATTATGCACATGTCAAGACGGGATTAAGAACCGTGGTGCTTATAGATGAATATGACAAGCCTTTATTGGATGTGATGGATTTGGATATTTCCATCAAGAATGAATATGGAAAGATGACATTGGAGGATTACAACCTCAATCTGCTCAGGGGATTTTATTCTGTGTTTAAGGAAGCCGACCCCGACTTGCAATTTGTGTTGCTGACTGGTGTCACCAAGTTCTCGCAAGTAAGCGTGTTCAGTGGTTTCAACCAGCCAGACGACATCAGCTTGGACGAACGATACGAGGCGCTTTGCGGTGTTACCAAGGAGGAACTACATACAGTTTTTGAAGAGCCTATCAAGGCGATGGCAGCAAGATACAAGGTTTCAGAGGATGAGATGAGATATAAGTTGAAACGTAAGTTCGATGGTTATCACTTCAGTCCCAACATGCTTGACATCTATAATCCGTTTAGCATTTTAAATTCGTTGAGCAAGAAAATACTGAGTGATTTTTGGTTTCGTACAGGTACGCCAACTTATTTGGTTCGCTTGCTTTCCCACTTTAAGGAGAATCTGAATGAACTGACGGGCAAATATTATCCGACAAGTAGTTTCGTGGACTATCGCGCAGATGTCGAGGCGCCATTGCCAATGATTTACCAGAGTGGCTATCTTACCATCAAGGATTGGAATATGAACACGGATTCCTATCTTTTGGATTTTCCGAACGATGAGGTGAAAAATGGCTTCCTTACTTTGGTGGCCACAAGCTATTTGCAGCCAAAAGAACCAACAGATGCTTTTGTGCTACAGGTGGTGAATGTGATGGAAGCTGGCGACTGCAACAAATTGGAAAAGTTGCTTACCTCTTTCTTCGCCAGCATCCCATATAGCCAACGCCGCAAGGACGACGAGCGAGAGAAGGAGCGATATTTCCAATACACTTTCTATCTCGTTTTGAGAATGATTAGCTGCTTCACTGTATTGATTGAGAAAGAGCAGAGCGAGGGAAGAGTAGATTGCGTCGTCGAGACACCAAAGTACATTTACATTTTCGAATTCAAGCGTGACGGTTCGGCTCTCGAAGCCATCGACCAGATAGAAAGAATGGGATACGCAAGAGAATATGCCGCAGACAACAGAACTATTTACCAGATAGGTTGCAACTTCTCATCGAAGACAGGAACCATTGATGGATGGAAAGTGAAATAAAAATCTCCAAAGGCTGCTTCTGTAATGGGAAGCAGCCTTTGATATTTAATCAAGAAAGCCTAAACCAAATCATTTTTACTAGAAAAACTAAAATAATAATCAAAAAATTTGGAGAAGTAAGATTTTATTTATATTTTTGCAAATGATTCTTGGACTTCAAGTAGTCTATAAGATTGCTGAGACTCGAACTGCTTAGGATGTCGGGTCGAGAGGTATCAAGCCCAACGCCGATGCTGAGTACCTATATATAATAAGGTGTAAGCAGAAATAAGCAATGGGTGGGTAAAAGGAATCATGACATTTGAGAAGGCGTTTACTAACGCTTTGTTCTTGGCACTTCGAAACTTCGCAAACTTCAAAGTGTTGTCACGAACATAGCAACGGTAGATGCCCCGGGTATGTTTATTCATATCCCCGTGGCTCGTAGGTGGCATTGTATCCATATACAATGTTGCTACTGCGTTCATAGGGAATAGTATATCCATATCGGCGTGGGCTTCGACGTTGCTCGTTCAACAACACTGGGCAATGCGAAGGCCTCGAAGCGCGGAACGAGTAACAGACTGGTTCACGCTTTTTTTGTGTCCTAAATCTAAGGTTTCTAGTATTTTTTAACTTAATAAGAATAGACAATGAAAAAGTTTAAGTATTTTTTGATGGCGTTGTTGGCGGTGCTGACTTTCGCTTCGTGTGAGGAGACTGAGGATGAGAACAAGGAGCCTCAGTTCTTTGATTATTTCAGTATGCAAGTTACAAAATGTGAGCGTGTGGGTGCAAACCTAAAAGTGGATTTCAACCTCAAGAACATCACTGGCAAGGATGTACAGGGCGTATGTTTGAATGGCGGAACTGTTTGGGACATGAGCCAGGACGATTTGGGTGGAAAGTACTATTCTGACGTTTCCTTATCGGGTGGAAACTGGAAGACAAGCGTTGAATTCAATATGGCAAAAGGTGCTTCAGTTTCAGGTTCTTTCTTGATCGAAAACTATGATGCCACGAATACTTCCAAGAAATTCAATCTGATTTTCAACGGTCGTTGCCAGACGGTTTCATTCGACGGTCGTGCAGAAGTAAGCAACATCCCTGTTGCCGACAACCGAGTCTTGCGGAATGGCTTTGATACCAACGACCAGATTTTGGAATACAAGGCAGTAAGCTGCAAGATGGTAAGCGAACCAGAAGGTGAAACTCCATATTACAATATATACTTCACCTATACCGTCAAGAACACTTCATCAAATGACATTTCTCGTTTTGCACAGAACTTTGGAGGTTACGACCAAGTGAAGGACAACACCAACGAGCAGTATAATGCCGGAATTGCCATAGAAGGCGGAGAATATCGTGATGGTCAAGAGGTAACCTTGAAAGCTGGCGAGACCAAGACTTACGTGGTAAAAGTAAAACACGTACGTGCCAATGCCACATCCATCAGTGGTTATGCTGTATGCCCTCGTGAGTCTTCTTATCCTTGGGCAGACACTTCTGCTCGTTTCTACGATATATCTATCACAAAATAAATATTTAAATGACATTCTACTTTTGCATCCTTTATATGAAGAGTGTGAAAGTAGAAGTTATCATTACCCCTATGTTTTCTATACAATTAAAGAATTTGACTTATGAAGAAATTATTTTTAGTATGGATGCTATTGGCATTCTTTGGTGTTTCTCAGGTTCATGCGCAGAAGTGGCTCAAAGTATTGGGTAAGGCTGCGGAGAGTGTTCTTAATCAAGCTGCCAGTGGCTCTAGCAGTGCAGCAGGCGGAAGCGTAACTTGCACACTTCCTGACTTTTCGGTCAAGCTGGAGAGTTGTAAGCGATATGGTACAAATGTAGTGATGGAGGTTGTGTTTAGCAATAATAGCAACAAGGATATGTCAATAGACACTTCTGGAAAGACTACCGTAATAGACAATAATGGTGAGAGTTGCTGGCTTGATGGCAATAGTTCTCCTATTGTTGGCGAAGACACTTGGGGACAGTTTTCTGCCATTACTTTTCTAAAGGATGTGCCTGTCAAAGGCAAGCTGGTTATTCGTAAGGTTCCTGAGAATGCCACGAGTTTTAGAATCGTGAAGATGGAGTTCGGTAACAACTACTATATCCAGTTCCGCAACATTCCTATAGCAAACGGCAATGAGTAATCTATTCCTTTTGTGCCCTCAAGCTTATTGCAACAAAGTATTTTAATTAAAATCGGAAAAGTATGAAAAAAACAAGACTTTTGTTCTTATTGTCGCTATTCTTGACATCCATCCCCCTACTAGCACAGACGGAGGAAGATGCCAAGGCTGCGGCGATGAAGTTCTTGCAACAGAAGAAAGGTAATGTGTCTCTCCATCTGACATCGATTAAGATGATAGACGGACAAGCCGTTGCCGCCAGGTCAAAGAGTAAGTCAGCCAATGTGCAAGATAAAATGGGCGATGTCTATGCCTTCAATGCCGATGGCGGTGGCTTTGCCGTGGTCTGCACGGGCAATGGCAATACGGCGGTGGCAGGATATTCCGACAAGGGAAAGGTGGATGTGGAGAACATGCCTGATGCCATGAAAGAGCTGCTTACCACTTATGCTGCGGCAATGGCGAGTACCAAGGAGGAAAAGACGGATGCCAAGGAGAGGTTGACACAAGACCCCACATGGATAGGACCGTCGGTAACACCAGTTGCTCCGCTTCTCAAAACCCAATGGGGGCAGGGTGCTCCCTTTAATGGCAAGTGTCCTTCTAATGGCAAACAGACCACGCTAGCTGGTTGTGTGCCTGTAGCACTAGCACAAGTAATCAATTTCTATCGTTCAGACCACAAGGGGACAGGGCAACTCTACTATGCGCACCAAGAGGCAGAGATGGAGTATGACATCGACTACGCCAACGTGTCGTATGATTGGGGCAATATGCTCAACACTTATGAAGAAGGCAAGTATACCCAAGCCCAAGCTGACGCAGTGGGCAAGTTGATGGTGGAATGCGGTGTGGCAAGCAAGGCTAGCTATGGTTATGACGAGACATCGGCAAGCATTCCGTTTGTGGCACTCAATAAGTATTATGGTTTTGACTGCATCTATCTGAAACGTGATTTTAAGGTTTCTGGCAGTAGTATGGTGTGGGGATCTGACCAATACTTCTACCAACCTACCGCCAAATGGATGACGGTTATCCAAGATGAACTGACCGCTGGTCGTCCCATCATTTATTCAGCTACCAATCGCAAAGGGTCCGGTGGCATTTATGAATTCCCGGCTATGGCGCATTGTTTTGTCATTGATGGAATTGATGCCGACAATTACGTACACTGCAATTGGGGATGGGGAGGTTTGGATGATGGCTACTTTGACGTGGCCTTGCTTCGACCAGCCGACATGGAGTTCTTGCACGATGAACAAGGATTCAAATGCCATCACGAAATGATTGTGGGCATTCAGCCAAGTACTTCTCCATACGAAGAAAGACTCTATGTGGCAGCCCCGCCTTTCGGAGATTACAACTTTGTGGTGAGCAACTCTTATGATTCTGGTAAAAAGATGTTTTCTGTTTTCCTGATGAAGGAAGGGCAGATAGCAAAGTACGTGCGTACTTATTCAGCTAATGTCAGTGGTTGGCCTTATCTTAACAAGTTTAACTTATCCAATAGCTTGGACTTCAATACCCAAGACTTGGAGGATGGCACTTACGAGCTACGCCTGGCTAGTGTGAATGCCGCAGGTAATGGCTATAATGTTTGTCCTCTTCCTAAATCTTTGATTCCAAAAGTAACCATAGCAAATCAAGGCAAGGATGTGACCTATCATGGATTGGGAGACTTTGACTTCGTAGACGGTTTAACAATAGAGAACATCAGTCCTGCAAGCGACATCTATGCTGGTACCACTTTTTATTTGGCTATCAAGGGGCATGGATTCAAAGGAAAGTCTAGTTTGGTTTTCCGTAATGTAGACACGGGCACAGTATACAATAATGACAACAATGGACAGACTTCATTCAGCTTCGAGCATATTTATGATGATTATACATCAACCCAGGTGGTAAGATGCATTCCTAAAAATGCCAAGAACGGTTTCTCCATGCCTGCTGGTCGTTATAAGATAGAATTGCCAGAAGGAGAAGAAAATGTCAAGATGAACGGCGAATATTACATCGACGTAAAAGAGCGCCCGGCTTATCCTGTCATGGACGGAAGCGATTGGGGCACTCCTAATTTTGACATGTCCAGTTGGGGCGATAATCGTTATTCCACCGAGCGTGGGTATGCTATTGTTGGTCTAAATGGAGATTATAGAATTAATTCCGTAACGCCTTCTTATATTTACGCCAACAAGGTGGAGGAGCCTGTGACAGTCAAGGTATATATGGTGAACATCGATACTGGCGAAGAAATGGTAGTGGGCGTAGACAAGGAATGGATTCCAGAAAAGTCGATCCCACTCAATTTCTACACCTATCCGTTTAATGGCAACTTTAGGTTCAGGTGTCAATATGAGACTGCGGATGGCAACAGAGGGGGACTCGTACAGTATCGTTCTGCCGACCAGTATAAGTACTATATGATTCCTTATGATGTCTATGAACATAAAGTCTATCAGTTGGTGTCGGCGAACACCCAAGAAGCCAATGGACAGAAAACTGTGGACTTGACCCTCAAAAACATCAGTGGAAAATATCTGAATGGCACTCAATTGAAAGCGATATTCTATGACAAGGAAAACGATGAGGTAAGTGTCAAGACTTTATCTTATGACGAGGTGTCAAAGTTGGAGCCAGATGGTTCGTGCCATTTGAACATGGCTGCTGACCTCAAAGATCAGACTGAATATCAGGTATGGCTCTTGGCATCAGAGTTGGAGCAACAATCCCTGTGTTACGTTTTGGATGAAAATCATAAGATTGCCTCTTTTGTTATCAGCAAGGATGGTTCTACGGGCATCTCATCTGCATCTCTTGGCGCAGACATCTTCAAGGATGGAGAGAAGGTGAAGGTCTATGACATGAAGGGTATCTTGATAAAGACGATGACGGCTACAAGCAGTCTTTGGACAGACTTGCAATCGCAATTGCCGGAAGGCAACTACATCTTGAAATCATCTTGTAAGAGCATCAAATTTAGAAATTAACAAACGGGTATCAGTGGGAGGAATTTCCGCCCACTGATACCAATATATTCATTTACTTTAAAACGATAAGACTATGAACAAGAAAGTTTTTAATTTCAGTATGGGGGCTGCCTTGCTCCTTTTGGCTTCCTGTGGTAGCTCGGGAAACGCAGTATTGGAAGGCTATGACTTCACTGGCAAGGGCGTCTTAGGCAAAATTCCAATGGGCAAAGCCATCCAGATTGCCACCGCTAGAGAAATTTGCTATGACTTCGAGGCTGAAGGAAGCAAAATCTCAAATAAGAAAATAACGGAAATCAGCAAAGAAGAGTATATGGAACTGGGCAAAAAAGTTAACGAGATGGCTCAGAAAGAGGAGGATAAGTTCAACCATTGCCTGGACGATATTCAAGATGACTTGAAGGCTGACTCCGCTAGACTGCAAGCAATGAAGGACATCAACTGGGAGGACAAGACGAATTGTGGCTTCAAGTTGAATGGGGTTCAGTTGGTAGAGAATGAGAATTCGCAATTTTTGGAAAGACATGACATCTTGCTCATGTTTGAGGTAAATGAGGAACGTGTGAAACAATTGCCAACTGGCTCTCCTTATTATGTTTTTTTGGATAAAAATGACAAAATGCTCATTGGCGAGGGCATGGAATGGGGAAATGGCAACCTGTATAAAGTAAGGTTTAAGCTTGATCCTGTAACAAAAGACTTGAGCAAATTGATGACTCTCGCTAGCTCGGCGGAAACTTATCATGACGCCATGTCGCATTGTCTGTACCTTGATAGCATCAGCAAAATATTGATCTTGGATGCAGACGAGATGTTGGATTACAAGCCTGCTATGACTATTACGGGTGTGGGACCAGTGCAGTTGGGAGCTGACTTGACAAAGTTGCCTAAGTCTTTGCCTGGCATTTACGATAAATGTTACGACGTGCAAGCTCCGGAGGCTGATAAGTATTATTCATTTGAAACCAACAAAGATGAGGCTTTGTTTACAGCTGTTGGTACCCCTGAAGGTAAAATCAAATACATAGAAGTGGCTACCGCATTGCTGCCTATTAAGTTCGACAATGTTGTCTTAAGAGTTGACGAACCATTTAGCAAAATCGTCGGAAAGTATGGCAAGCAGATTTCATGGTCGTATAATCCAGAAACTATGTCAGCTATAGCTTCATTCGAAGCCGGTAAGGTAACTTTCGAGGTCTTCGGTGATTTCTTTACCGAGACTGGAACACAGAAGTTCTTACAGTTACAAAATGGAGCAAAAAATGTTTCTCTAGTAGCTTCCGACATCAATCCCGAAGAAAAACTTCAATATTATAAGGTACAACCTGCCAAATAATCGTAATCAAGACAGCCGAAAGTTCCGTGATGGAGCTTTCGGCTGTTTTTCGTTTGGAACGGCAGGAAGATGAGCATAGTAAAAGGCAAAATGCTTCTTTTTATCTTAAAATCTAAAGTAATTTACAAACTGTAATGTAATTGTGCTTTTTCTCTTATAAAATGTATGGTTGAATGCTTTTATATCTGTTAATTTGTTATATATAAGTTAAAGCTAGTACAAAATGTTAGTAATCTTTTCCTTATTCTAGCAAAAAGTTGTAATTTTGCACCCGAAACATAGCAAAAAGTAAATTAATAAAGCTTTAAGCTTGGTTTCCTTCGAAAATATTGGTCGAAACATACCAAAATGAATAAGTGAACAAGTAGTTATAAATAACCGTAAAAGAAAGGAAAAGATATTATGTGTGGAATCGTATCTATCTTCAATATTCAGGAACAAACTCCTGAATTGCGACAGCAAGCGCTTCGTATGAGCCAGAAGATCCGCCATCGCGGACCAGACTGGAGCGGCATCTATTGTGGTGGTTCCGCTATCCTGGCACATGAGCGTCTGAGTATCGTCGATCCTGAGAGTGGTCGCCAACCTTTGTTTGCTCCTGATAAGAAACAGGTGCTTGCCGTAAACGGTGAGATTTATAATCATCAGGACATCCGAGCTCGCTTCGCTGGCAAATACCAGTATCAGACGGGTTCCGACTGCGAGGTGATTCTTTCCCTCTACCGTGAGATGAGAGAGGATACTGATTTCGCCACCTTAATATATAAAGGTGAGGATGCCGTACACGAGCGCATCTGCAAGATGCTCGAAGAACTCAATGGCATCTTTGCTTTCGCCCTTTACGATGTAGAGCGTGATGAGTTCCTTATCGCCCGTGACCCTATCGGTGTGATTCCTCTCTACATCGGCTACGACAAGGATGGAAAGGTGATGGTTGCCTCTGAGTTGAAGGCACTCGAAGGTCAGTGCGACCACTACGAGCCATTCCTCCCTGGTCATTATTACTATAGCAAGACTCCTGGCATGAAGCGCTATTATACTCGCGATTGGTTCGAGTATGCTACCATGCAGAAGAAATATCAGATAGATGATAGTAAGAAGGCTGCCGAGCAGTTGGCAGATGCTGAGGCTCAAGAGAAAGCTGCGGTAACAGGAATCCACGATGCACTCGAAGAGTCTGTGAAGCGCCAGTTGATGAGCGATGTACCTTACGGTGTACTCCTCAGTGGCGGTCTTGATTCATCTGTCATCTCAGCCATCGCCGAGAAGTATTCCACCACTCGTGTGGAGAACGGCGGCGAGACCAAGGCTTACTGGCCACGCTTGCACTCCTTCGCCGTTGGCTTGAAGGGTGCGCCAGACTTGGCGAAGGCTCGTTTGGTAGCCGAGCACATCGGTACCGTACATCACGAAATCAACTACACCATCCAGGAAGGTTTGGATGCCATCCGTGATGTCATCTACTTCATCGAGACTTACGATGTAACTACCGTTCGTGCCTCTACCCCAATGTATCTCTTGGCACGTGTCATCCGAAGCATGGGTATCAAGATGGTTCTCTCAGGCGAGGGTGCCGACGAAGTGTTCGGAGGTTATCTTTACTTCCACAAAGCACCGGATGCCAAGGCTTTCCACGAGGAGACCGTGCGCAAGCTCGGCAAACTTTACCTCTATGACTGCTTGAGAGCCAACAAGAGTTTGGCTGCTTGGGGCATCGAAGGTCGTGTGCCATTCCTCGACAAGGAGTTCTTGGATGTGGCAATGGGCATGAACCCAGTCTTGAAGATGTGTCCAGACAAGGTTATCGAGAAGAAAGTGGTACGTGAGGCTTTCGCCGACTTGCTTCCAGAGCAGGTGGCTTGGAGACAGAAAGAGCAATTCTCCGATGGAGTAGGCTATTCTTGGATTGACACCTTGAAGCAAATCACCGCTTCCGCCGTGAGCGACGAGCAGATGGCACATGCCGCCGAGCGATTCCCAATCAACCCTCCACAGAACAAGGAGGAGTACTATTATCGCTCCATCTTCGCCGAGCACTTCCCAAGCGACAGTGCCGCCAAGAGTGTGCCTAGTGTACCAAGCGTAGCATGCTCTACCGCCGAGGCTCTAGCCTGGGATGCTTCCTTCAAGAACCAGAACGACCCAAGCGGTCGTGCAGTGGCAGGAGTACACGAGCAAGCGTATAAGTAAGTGAAAAATATAGTTATATAAATAACCGATAAAACGAACAAGAAATGGAAAAAGGATTGTACAGTTCAGCCTATGAGCACGATGCGTGTGGCGTAGGTATGGTGGTTAACATCCACGGTAACAAGAGTCATGAGCTGGTCGATAACGCCTTGAAGGTTCTTGAGAACATGCGCCATCGTGGTGCTGAGGGAGCCGACAACAAGACGGGTGACGGCGCAGGTATCATGCTCCAGATTCCACATGAGTTTATTCTTCTTCAGGGTATCCCTGTGCCAGAGAAGGGAAAATATGGTACGGGCCTTGTCTTCTTGCCTAAGGACGAGAAGAAACAGCAGGACATCCTCTCCATCATGATCGAGGAAATCGAACGTGAGGGACTCCAGTTGATGCACCTTCGCAATGTGCCTACCAACCCTGATTGTCTCGGTGAGGCAGCCTTGGCGAATGAGCCTGCCATCAAACAGGTTTTCATCACAGGTGTTACCGATGACAAGGTGGATGTCTTCGAGCGCACACTTTATCTGATACGTAAGCGTATCGAGAAACGCATCACCGATCCAGATTTCTATATCTGTTCGCTCTCTAATTCGAACATCGTCTATAAGGGTATGTTGAGCAGCCTCCAGTTGCGTCAATACTATCCTGACTTGACCAATAATTATTTCACAAGCGGTTTGGCACTCGTTCACTCTCGCTTCTCTACCAACACCTTCCCTACATGGAGCTTGGCTCAGCCTTTCCGTCTCCTCTGCCACAACGGTGAGATCAACACCATCCGTGGTAACCGTGGATGGATGAAGGCTCGTGAGAGTGTGTTGAGCAGTGAGGCGCTCGGCGACATTCGTGAGATTTCACCTATCGTTCAGCCTAACATGAGTGACTCTGCCAGTCTCGACAACGTGTTCGAGTTCTTCGTGATGAGTGGCTTGTCTTTGCCTCACGCCATGGCTGTCATGGTACCTGAGAGCTTCGACGACAAGAACCCTATCTCCGAAGACTTGAAGGCATTCTACGAGTATCACTCTATCTTGATGGAGCCATGGGATGGTCCTGCTGCCTTGCTCTTCAGCGATGGCCGCTATGCCGGTGGTATGCTCGATAGAAATGGTCTGCGTCCTGCCCGCTACACCATCACCAAGAACGACATGATGGTCGTTGCTTCCGAGGTAGGTGTGATGGACTTCGATCCACAGGAGATTGCCGAGAAGGGACGCCTCCAGCCTGGTAAGATTCTCTTGATCGATACTCAGGAAGGCAAGATTTACTATAATGGTGAAATCAAGGAGCGCTTGGCTGCCGCTCACCCATACCGCCAGTGGTTGAACACCAACCGTATTGAGTTGGAGAAACTTCGCAGTGGTCGTAAGGTGGAAAACTCTGTTGAAAACTTGACTCGCAAGGAATTGGAGTTCGGTTTCGGCGAGGAGGACATCGACGGTACCATCATCCCAATGGCAACCAAGGGTCAGGAGCCTACAGCTTCCATGGGTAACGATACCCCATTGGCAGTGCTCTCAGACCAGCCACAGATTTTCTTCAACTATTTCCGTCAGCAGTTCGCCCAGGTAACCAACCCTGCCATCGACTCCATCCGTGAGAACCTCGTGATGAGTCTTACCGAGT
>ERZ808270.111-NODE-111-length-51247-cov-15.175457_pt1 | contig 51247 bp, 38 predicted proteins | sample MGYA00521082_ERZ808270 | MGnify/ENA primary metagenome ERZ808270 (study PRJEB31516, sample SAMN03275594) | gut metagenome | biome: mammalia-associated habitat; material: feces | host: Papio cynocephalus | place: Kenya | collected 2012-07-27 ... | reverse complement strand
GTTTTGGCTAGCGCAACACTACAGAAAAATTGCACTTCTAAATAGAACTTGCGGCAAGAAAGCCTGTCGGCAGTGAACATTCTTCACAACCGACAGGCTTCCTTCTTTATTTCCACCTATTGATATAAATGGAATTTAAATAAGTAAATGTTCAAAAATAAATTTATAAATCAAATGAAATATATAAACGACAATAGAGACAACAATAGACAACATTGTCTTCTATTGTCTCTATTGTCGTTTGTATTAAATTAATTTTGATTAGTTACTTATATTCTCAATGCTTATACCAAATGACCGATAAGTTCCTCGCGACTGCCGGCAAGCATGTCGATAACCGGAATCTCAACCATGGTGTAGCATCCAGGCTGCTGGCGCATAGAAGCGCGAGCCACGTTAACGAGCACCTGTCCGGTGAGTGCCGGGTTGTTGATGCTCATGTTAAACTCCATGCGCTGGTTCTGTGTCTTTCCGCTAACGCCCTTGCGAACGAGGTTAACACCATGTCCCATGTCGCGAACTTCGTCTACAGAGTCAACGGCAAATACATGAGTCTCGTCGTTTGCAAAATACGGGTCAGCCTTGATAGCCTTTGTAACTTCCTCAAGACTTGCTCCCTCTTCCAACTCTACGTATACCATGCGGCGGTGAAGTCCCTCGCCCTTTGGAATAGTCATAGACAGAGCGTTCTTCACGCCCTCTTTTGAACGAACGCAGACGCTGTGTCCCATAGACATACCCGGTCCGAAGTTAGTATAAGAGAGACCTTTAGGTGCGAGGCTCTGCATCAGAGTGCGCACGATAGAGTCAGATCCCGGATCCCATCCGGCGGCGATAACGGCAACGGCATTATTGTCCTTACACTCCTGCATGAGGGCAGCGCGATAGTCGAGGATACTTGTGTGGATATCGAAGCTGTCGACGGTGTTGATGCCGAGGGCAAGAATCTTCTTTGCATATTCCTCACAGCTGCGTGTAGGAGTGGCAAGAATAGCCACGTCAACGTCTTTCAGCTCAGTAATGTCTTTTACTACATCATACTGTGCCAGTTCTGCCGGCTTGTTCTCAGCGCCGTTGCGGCGTACGATACCTGCGATTTCAAAATCAGGTGCAGTTTCAAGAGCCTGAACTGCATAGTGTCCGATGTTGCCATATCCAACAACGGCTGCTCTAATCTTTTTCATAATCCTTTATTGGTGTTTATTTATTTTAGTAATGTTCTTTGCGGTTTGCAAAATTACATCTTTTTTGATAAACCAATATGATTTGTGATAAAAAAGTAATTGGGATATGAGTTTGATTAATCTTTTTTTACTAAAAGAGGGAAATATTTGTCGTTTAGTAATAAAATGAGGGGGAAGAGTGTTATTTCATTAGTTGGGGGGATTGGGAGAACTGGGAGAACTGGGAGAATTGGGAGAATTGGGAGAATTGGGAGAACTGGGAGATTGGGAGAGCTGGGGAATTTGGGAGAACTCGGAGTTTTCGGATGGCTCCGAGAACTCCGAGAATTTCTAAATCAGCTGTGGGAGGAATGAAGAGATTATCAAAACTATTATTCCGAGGATAAGCACGGCAATAGTTTTCTGTGAACATCCTTTCCATTCCTTCAAGATGATGCCCCATACATTGGAGAAAACTACGTTGAGTGCCATGAGAATGCAGAACGACAGGGTCATTAGCGTTGGCGACTCGGTGAGGAAGCCTTTTCCCAACGACAAACCGAAGAACTGACTGTACCACAGTCCGCCGGCGAGGGCGCAAAACAGCAAGTTGTTTATCCATACGTTGCCTTTCTTGTAGTCGCCCCATGTGCTGTTCCGCTTGTTCTGGTAGAAGCAGTAAACGGCATTTGTGGCGAAACCTCCGAGGGTGACGAGAAGTGTGGCAGGGAGCGTCTTGTACATATCAGGAGTCAAGTCGCCGAAGTTGATATCCTTTCCGAATTCCAGTCCTACGTTGAAGCATCCGCTCATAAAGCCGGCGAGCAATGCGATGGCAAGACCTTTCGGAAAGTTGAAGTCCTTTACCGCAGCCTTTTTCTCCTCTTCCGAGAGTGATGCCGACTTCATGGAACCAGCCACTCCGATGATGGCGATACCGGCGAGAGTAACCACGACGCCGAGGATTACGGCAAACGTAAGGCGGCTGAGCGCATCCTCTTCCGGGAAGAAGATATTAAGCAGAACAGGTCCCATGATAGTTCCGAGTCCGGCACATGTTCCGAGGGCAATACTCTGTCCGAGAGCCACTCCGAGGTAGCGCATGGACAAGCCGAAGGTCAGTCCGCCGACTCCCCACAAAGCTCCGAAGAGTACCGTCATCCACAGGTTGAAACCGTTAGCCCCGGCAAACAGTTCAGTCAGCGAATGACCCTCCGGTACGGCGAGCAATGCGCCGAGCAACGGGAATACAATCCAGGCAAATACACCCTGCACCAGCCAGTAAGACTCCCAGCTCCAGTTCTTTATTTTGTTGATAGGCACATAGCAGCTCGACTGGCAAAATGCGCCGATGGCGATAATAAGTAATCCGATAAGAATTTCCATAATGATTGATTAGAGTTGATGGTTTATGGAATAGAGATTATTTGTGTTACAAAAGGAAAAAGGGATTAAGGGATTTTTGTGTTGAGCAGAACAAATAATCCCTAATCCCTATTCTTTAATCTCTAATCCAGAAAATTATCTCTTAGACAGAACCTCGTTTTCGTATTTCTCCACATCGGCGAAGTACTCCTCGCCAACAGGCACGTTGTTTTTCATGTTGAAATAGTCGTAAACGGCACCGAAAGGCATAGTCTTAGCCTCTTCGAGCAAAGCGAGACGCTGGAACAGCTTGCCCTCGTCCTCATACTTGCGCAGAGTAGCCGTTGGCTCGAGCAATGCCGAGAGCAATGACTTCTGAGCTGCACGCACGCCGATGATGTATGCACCGATGCGGTTGATAGAAGCGTCGAAGTAGTCGAGACCGATATGGGCGCGGTCGAGAGCGTTGGCGCGTACAATCTCAGAGAAGAGGTTGCGGGTATTGTCGTCGAAGAGTGTAACGTGGTCAGAATCCCAGTGCATTGGACGGGAAACGTGGAGCATCAACTCCGGAACATAGAGCAACAGTGCAGAGATAGCGTCAGAAACATTCTCTGTAGGCTCATAGTGACCGGTGTCGAGAGTGTACATCACGTTGTTCTTAGCGCAGTAGCCAGTATAGAAATAGTTAGAACCAACGGTGTAAGCCTCGAGTCCGATACCAAACAGCTTAGCCTCGAGACAAGACTTCATTCCCGGCAGTTCCTCAGCGAGAATCTCGTCGAGACTGTTCTTCAGGATTTCGCGGTAGCGCAGTTTCTCCACCGTCAGGTCCTTGCTTCCGTCGTGAACCCAGATGTTCATGATACAAGGGTCGTTCTGGAACTTACCCATAGCATCGGCGATGCGGCGGCAACGCTTTGTATGCTCAATCCAGAAATCACGGATCTCCTTGTCAGGATTTGCAAGAGTAAGGTTTCCGCTCTTAGGGTGAGAGAAAGAAGTAGAGTTGAAGTCGAGTTTCAGGTTATGCTCCTTTGCCCACTGCATCCAGCCCTCGAAGTGTTTCACCTCAACCTGGTCGCGGTCAACAAACTGTCCACCGAATTCTCCGTAAGTCTCGTGCAGGTTCAAGCGGAAAGTTCCGGCGAGCAGAGATTTCACCTTATCAATATCTTGGCGCAGCTCATCGATATTGCGAGCCTTTCCAGGATAGTTACCGGTGGTCTGAATACCGCCAGATGCTGCCACGTTGCGCTCAAAGCCGACAACGTCGTCTGCCTGCCAGCAGTGGAGAGATATAGGGGTTTTCTCGAGAGTCTCGATAGCCTTATCTGTATCGATACCAAGAGCGGCGTAGCGCTCTTTAGCCATTTCGTAGGCTTTAGTGATTTGATCTGTTTTCATTTTCCTTTAGGTTTTATTTTGTTGTTGTTAATTTTTGATGGGAGAAATGGGAGGACTGGGAGGACTGGAAGTTCTGAGAGTAATAATTCCTAATTCCTCTTTCCTAATTCCTAATTTTTAGAATTTCCAGATACCTGTCGTAAGCCTCGTCCCATTGCTGCTTGTCCTGAGGCTCAAAGCGCTTCATGATGACGCTGTCGGCGATGATGTGGCGCATGTCGAAGATGCCGTCGACATCGCCAGCTGATTTAGCCTGCATCATGATATTGCCGAGAGCAGTGCACTCCTGAGGACCGGCAAGAACCTCAACGCCAGTGGCGTTAGCCGTAAACTGGTTAAGGTATTTGTTGAGTGAGCCTCCGCCGATGATATGCAGAGTGTTGATAGGGAAAGAAGCCATTTCCGTGAGATATCCGAACACCTGACGGTAGCGCAAGGCAAGACTTTCGAAGATGCAGCGGCAAATCTCGGCATATCCCTCAGGAACATGCTGTCCCGTTTCCTTACAGTAAGACTTGATAGCCTCCTGCATGTTCACAGGGTTGGCAAACATCTTGTCGTCGGGGTTGATGATGCTCTGGAACGGTTTTGTCTTCATCGTTTCGGCAAGCAACACGGAGTAGTCTCTTGGAGCGTCTTCGCCCCATTCCTTGCGGCAGCGTTCCAAAAGCCACATGCCGCAGATATTCTTCAGAAAGCGTGTGGTTCCCTCTATGCCGCCTTCGTTGGTGAAGTTGCGTTCGTAACTCAAGTCGTTGATGATAGCATCCTGAGTTTCGATACCCATCAGACTCCATGTTCCACTGCTCAAATAAGCAAAACGCTCATCCTTTGCCGGAACGGCGGCAACGGCACTACCCGTGTCGTGTCCGGCTACGGCAATGACAGGTATAGCACCGAGTCCGGTCATCTCCTGCACTTCTTTGGTTAGAGTGCCGATACATGTACCGGGGTTAACCATTATTCCGAATTTGTCGCGGGTCAATCCTACACTTTCTATAAGCTCCTTGTCGAGGTCCTTTGTCCTTGGGTCGAGCATCTGACTTGTAGAAGCGATAGTATATTCGCAAACATCCTTCCCCGTGAGCATCCATGAGAGGGCATCCGGGACGAACAGAATTTTCTTGGCATTATTGAGAGCAACATTGTTTTCGCGTCTCATAGCATAGAGCTGGAAGAGGGAATTGAAGTTCATAAACTGAATACCGGTCTTATTATATACCGTCTTCTTGTCTATACATTTTTCGAAATATTCGTCCATAGCCTCGAAGGTGAACGGATCGCGGTAGGCGATAGGATTTCGGAGTATGGCATTGTCTTCACCGATGCATACGAAGTCAACTCCCCAGGTGTCGATACCGATGCTGACAATAGGGATATCTCTTTTTGCAACGAGTTTCAGTCCTTTGATAATCTCGTTATACAGAGCAAAGATGTCCCAATAGAAGTGTCCGCCTGTTTCTATGAGATTATTCTCGAATCTTGTAAGTTCGTCGAGTTGAATCTTGCCGTCGGCAAGAGTACCGATAATTGTTCTTCCGCTTGTGGCGCCCAGGTCCACGGCAAAGAAATATCTGTTATTTTCCATTTATGTTTTTTGTATTAAATTTCTGTTGGCAAAGATACTTGTTTTCGCAATAGGCAAGCATAATTATTTGCGAAATAATCTGAAAGTTTTGACAATATGCATATTCTTATAAGTAACTAATCAGAATTAATTTAATATAAACGACAATAGAGACAATAGAAGACAATGTTGTCTATTGTTGTTTATATATTTCATTTGATTTATAAATTTATTTTTGAACATTTACTTATTCAAGTTTCGGGTTTATAATCTTCCCCTCCCCCGCCTCCCCCTCCGGGGGCGGAGCAGTTACCTTTAAATGTCATAAACTTACATATTTGTCATTACAAAAATCTGTATCATTACTAATTTTACCCGTAAACATTTAAGCTTTTAGCAGAAAGAGTAACTGCTCCGCCCCTGACAAGGGGAGGCGGGGGAGGGGAAGAAGAACTAAATCAGAAACTTCATTTACTTATAATATGCAGTTGTGTTATGGATTACAATAAAGGCGAAAGCAGTCTGACGAGGGATTCCCACAGACGCTTTAAGAACGGTCGCTTTTGGGAAATCATTCTCAGAGTTACATAAGTACTGTTTTTTATGTCGTCCATAAAAATCTGCTTAAAGCGCAGTGCCGTCTTCTTGTCGTAGATAAAGGCATTAGCCTCGAAATTGTTCTCGAAACTTCGGAAATCGATGTTCGTCGAACCGCAAGTGGAGATACTGTCATCGCAGACAAGGAGTTTGGAATGGTTAAAGCCACTACGGTAAAGATATACCTTAACTCCAGCCTGAATGGTTTCGAAGACATAAGAACGGCTCGCCCATTCCACGAACTTGGCGTCACCCTTGCGTGGAATCATGATGCGCACGTCGACTCCGGCGAGGGCAGCGATACGCATTGCCGACATCACGGTTTCGGTGGGCAGGAAGTATGGAGTTTCCATATAAACATAGCGCCGGGCTTCGAGCAGAATGCGCACATAGCCTTGCATGATGTCTGGCCATGGACTTACCGGACTGCTTGTTACAATCTGTACTATAATATCATTCTTTGTAGTGCTTTGCAGTTCAGGATAGTACTTGCGGTCGGATATAAGATTGCCGGAAACGAAATACCAGTCGACGAGAAACGCCCTCTGTATGGCATAAACAGCTCCGCCGCGTATACGCAGATGGGTATCGCGCCATTTCTGCTTGCCGTCTCCCGTGATGTATCGCTTGGCGATATTCATGCCTCCGATGAATCCCGTCTTGCCGTCGATGACACACAGTTTGCGGTGGTTCCTGTAGTTCACCTTGCTCGTGAAAGCCGGGAACAAGACAGGCATGAACGGTTTGATGGTAATTCCGGCATTGCGCATGCGCTTAAAGAAGTCGTCTCTAACGTTCCAGCATCCTACATCATCATATATTACTCTAACTTCAACCCCCTCCTTAGCCTTGTCGATAAGGATATCGGCAAGAATACGTCCCAATGCATCATTCTCGAAGATATAGGTGTCGAGATGTATGCTCTCCTTGGCTGCGCCGATGTCGTGGAAGAGAGAATTGAAGAAAGAATATCCATCGGTGAAAATATCGATGTCGTTGTCTTTAAACGGCAGCGCCCAGTTTTGCGAGGCAAAAAGCTTTACGAGAGTCTTGTTCTCCTCGGGAATAACAAGGTCTTTCTGTACGGCAAATTCGAGCATAGAACTTTTCGTGAGCAGGTCAAGACTGTGTTGACTGATAAGTTTCTCCTTCCTCGTGTCCTGTCCGAAAAAGAAATATAGTATAATTCCCACTACGGGCATGAACATTACAGCCATGACCCAAGCCATGGTCTTCACCGGTTGTCTGTTGTCCATAAGCACCGATATGATGGTGCCGACAACAGTCAGCGAGTATATGATGAACAATATCCAGTAGAGGTATACCATAATATAAAAGTTTTTATACTATAATTTCGCTGCCGAGTTCTTTGGCAATGGCGTTTCGTATAGTCTGCGCCTCTTGATATTCCTTAATCAGAGAAGTAAGCCGTTCGTTGTCGCCATTACATTTAGCAATCTCTATTTGCAGTTTTTTCAGTTTCTCTTTCACGAAATCCATGCGGAAGTCGAGGACCAGATGGATAATCTGTTCGCGCAACACTTCTTCGCCAGTTCGCAATTTAGCTCCCTTGCGGAGTTGGAACCTGTCGGTCGACATCTCTGTGGCAATCTTGCTGATTTCTATATCGGGGTGTTTCATGAAGAAGTCCTCAGCCTTGAAATCCGGATCAGAACTGTGTTCTACAGCCTCTTCGAGAATCTTGTTGTATATGGGCACAGAGAAAGTAAGGTTGTCGGTGCTCAGGTCATAGCTTATATATTGTGCAACATTTAGCGTTGTAGTGCCGCCATCATCGGTCTCCACATTGTCGAAGATGATTTTCTCACCGTTGCGCACCACGCTTTGTATCAGCATGTATTCCACTTCCTTAGCCTGTTGCTTTGGAGTCGGAGTTAAAGAAGGAGCAGGAGTAACTTCCTGTTGTACCTTCTGTTGTTGCCTTTGCTGTTCCTTCAGTTGAGTGTCCTTGCCGCTTCGGATAAACTTGTTCATCGTGGCAATGAGTGTCGCCTCGTTTATTCCTATGCGGTGGGCAGTGTCCTGGAGGTAAGTGGCACGCACAATCTGGTTTTCAATAACAGAGATACTCTTCACGATACTGCTTATGGCTTCGGAACGCTTTATTGGGTCGTTTACGCCGCGAAGAAGGAAATCGGTCTTGAATTCTATGACGTCCTGCTGGTGTTCTTCTATATATTGGCGGAAGTCCTCAGCGGTATGCTTCCTCGCAAAACTGTCTGGGTCGTCGCCGTCGGGCAGCAGTAATACCTTCACTTTCATCGCCTCTGCAAGAAGCATGTCGATACCTCTCATTGCGGCATGAATGCCGGCGGCATCACCGTCGTAGAGCAACACGATATTGTCGGTGAAGCGGTGGAGCAAGTGTATCTGGTGGTAACTTAGTGCGGTGCCGGAGTTTGCCACTACATTCTCTATGCCACACTGGTGCATCGAAATTACGTCGGTGTATCCTTCCACCATATAGACACAGTTCTCTTTGGCAATGGCTTTCTTTGCCTGGTATATTCCGTAAAGTTCCTTTTCCTTATGATATATGTCAGAGTCAGGGGAGTTGATGTATTTCTGTTGCACTCCCTTCGTACGGGCATCGAGCAATCGTCCGCCGAAGGCTCTGACATTTCCGTTGACACCAATCCACGGGAACATTACCCTTCCGGAATATTTGTCGAGGAGCTCTCCGTTGTCGCGTTTAAAGCAAAGACCGGTAGAGACGAGAAATTTCTCGTTGTATCCTTTTGCAAGAGCCGCTTTTGCAAGGTCGTCGCGTGAAGGCAAGGCAAAGCCGAGATGGAATTTCTCAATGATGTCGTCGCGGAATCCACGACTTCTGAAGTATTGCATACCGATGGCTCTGCCGTCAACGTCGTTGAGAAGAATGTTATGGAAATATTCCATAGCCCATTTGTTAACGATGAACATGCTCTCGCGGTCATTCTGTTCCCTTTTCTCCTCCTCGCTGAGTTCCCGTTCGTGTATTTCTATATGATATTTGTTGGCGAGCCAGCGCAGGGCTTCAGGATAAGTCATCTGCTCATGCTCCATGATGAAACTCACGGGGTTGGCAGATTTGCCGCATGAAAAGCAGTGGCAGATACCACGAGCCGGAGAAACATAGAATGAAGGAGTCTTCTCGTTGTGGAAAGGGCACAATCCCTTGTAGTTTGCCCCGACTTTCTTCAGCGTGACAAACTCGGAGACGACATCCACAATATTTGCAGCGTCTTTAATCTTCTCTATGGTAGCGTGGTCAATCACTCGTCGATTTCCTTTCCTATATTCTTGAAGATGGAGAAATTTACACTTCCGTATTCGCGGTGTTCCACAAAGTGCGGGTCATCAGAAAAGTCATCCTTCTTGCCGTGTTCGAATACGAATACCCCATCGTCTTTCAGCATATTTGCCTTGAATACCCGTTCCGGTATGGAATGAAGTTCAGGCAGAGCGTATGGCGGATCAGCAAAGATGAAGTCGAATTGCTGTTTGCATCCCTTTATGAAGCGGAAAACGTCGCCGCGTATCGTAATGCAGTTGTCGATGCCGAGTTTTCCCACGCATTGTTTTATAAAGGCATGATGGTCGCGGTCTGCCTCCACGCTGATAACCTGCTGGCAACCTCTCGATACGAGTTCGAGCGAAATGCTGCCAGTACCGGAAAACATGTCGAGAGCCGTGCAGCCCTCAAAGTCGATGTATCCGTTGAGCACATTAAAGATGTTCTCCTTGGCGAAATCGGTAGTAGGCCGTGCTTTGAAAGAGCGTGGCACTTCAAAGCGCCTGCCTTTGTATATTCCAGTTATTATTCTCATAATCTTAGTTCTACAATAAAGTTGTAACAAGGTCGAAGTTTACCCCCTGTATCATAGTCAGAGGATGTCGATTGAAATCGGCAGATGCCTTTATGCGATAAATGTTTCTCACGAACTTCGCCAGTTCTCCGATAAGAGAGTCGAAGTCGTTGAAGTCGCCAAGCAAGTAAATATCGTCCTTATCTGCGTCCATCGCCAGTTGTTTCCATACCGACAGGATGAAATATGCTGCATCTTCACTGCGGTTGGTCTTAAACGAGTTTGCAAAGCGGAAACGGTTTCTTCGGAAACTGCAAATGTCGATTTTCCCATCGTGGAAGTAGGCATACAATTTTTCGCTTGTGCCCGCCAGACTGCGTCGCTGCAGATACTGCCATATCGAGGCACAGACAGGGTTGATTTTTATATCCTTGAAATTATCGGTAAGTACAAGTCTCAAGTCTTTATTCATGGAATACAGAGCCACAGAGCTTACCGACGGCAATATAGTGGCGAGCACGGCATTGTTTTCTTGACCGGTGATGGAGTAGTTGTACAGCAGTTCCTTCGACTGGTCAACATATTCGTCAATTGGTACGAGAACCACAGGAGAGTCGATAAGCACCATAGTCTTGCGCCATTTCCCGATATTCATTTCCTCGTCCTTCAGCGCCTCCCTAAGGTTTGCAGCCATCGATATTCCGTTTTTTATCTTGTATGGCAAGAATACGAACCCGTTGTCTTCGCCGTTCTTATATGCGAAGTCAAGGGAGTTCTCTCCAATCCTTATTGTCAGTCTCTCATCTTTCTGTTGTATGTTATTCCCAATTTCCTGCATTGTCGTTAGGTGTTGTAATGTCGCCAATTTTCAGTCCGGGATATTCTCCCGTACTGTTAGCCGTTTCTGTAATTTCGTTGATACGTTTCTCGCTCAGTCCGTCAAGGTATGCGGCGTATGGTGCACGGCATTCCATCAGCGGTGTGGTACCACCAGATTTACCCGTATATATCGTAGTGGCGAGTTCAAATTTCTTTTTGTCGCTAAAAGGAATATATTGCATCTCCTCTTTGAGCAACTTACTGTCGGTAAGCTGTTTGAAGTCTGCGGTGTATGAACCGTGGAGTTGCCGGTATTTTAGTTCTGCTTTCCGTATGGCATAGAGCCTTTCCTTAACGGCAGTCTCGCGATGTGCTTTCTCGTTGTTGAAGTGTACAGGACCGTAGATGCTTGCCGTGCATAGAATAAGGAGCACTGCGACTATTGCCGACAGAATATAATTAAGTTTTATTTTTATCATATCCTTTGCTGAACCATCAGTTATTATATAGTTTAATGGCACTTGATGCCAATTATTGCAAATTTACGGTATTTTATTCATAATATCAAAAGATTTTGCCAAAATGATTAATGCCGGTAGATTAAATTACAAAATATTGGTTATATTTGCAAAAATATTCAATGGACTATGGCAAAGATCGTAAATTATTACCCAGTAGGCATACAGACTTTCGAAAATATTCGGGAGGACAACTACCTTTATGTGGACAAGACAAAGTATATTGTTGATTTCAGACAGAAGAAAATGAAATACATTTTCCTGAGCCGTCCCCGTCGGTTCGGCAAGTCGCTCTTTGCCTCAACTCTTCATTCCTATTTTGCCGGAAAAAAAGAACTCTTCAACGGTCTTGCCCTCGGCGATTACGAGAAAGAATGGATTGAACATCCCGTGTTGCATTTCGACATGAGCGGTGCCAAGCATTTTGATGAAGCCCGTCTGTTGGATTATCTTGATTTACAGCTGTGCCAGTTTGAGGATATATATGGCAGGAATGAGAGGGAAAAACATCCTAACGACCGTCTGGACGGTATCGTGAAGAGAGCCTACAAGCAGACCGGTCAGAAGGTGGTGATAATCATCGACGAATATGATGCCCCGCTGCTTGACGTGGTCCACGAGAAGGAAAATCTCAAGCCTTTGCGTCTCGTCATGCAAAACTTCTACAGTCCGATAAAAAAGCTCGACCCTTATCTTGAATTCGTATTCATCACAGGCATCACGAAATTCTCACAGCTCAGCATCTTCAGCGAGCTGAATAATCTCGACAACATCAGCATGTTCGACCAGTACTCAGCCATCTGCGGCATAAGCATGACGGAACTTACCACAGTGATGAAACCCGATGTTGAGGCTCTTGGCGAGGCTCTCGGCATGTCGTACGAAGATTGTCTTGCCGAATTGCAGAGATATTATGATGGCTATCATTTCAGCAAAAATTCCGAGGATGTGTTTAATCCGTTCAGTTTGGTAAAAGCCTTGAATGCAAAGGATATAGCCCCATATTGGTTTGGCTCCGGTACTCCGAGCTACCTTATCAAGACTCTTCAGAAATATCATGTCAATGTTATGGATATAGAAAAGAAGAGTTGCGATGTGGATGATTTCGACGTGTCGCCAGAGCAGATGGTGTCGCCTCTTCCGTTGCTCTATCAAAGCGGTTATCTCACGATAAAGAAATTCAATCCAATGCTTCGACGTTACACTCTTGAATATCCCAACAAGGAGGTTAAGATTGGAATGCTGAAGAATTTGGCTCCAAACTATCTGTCGCCAATACAGCTTGACAATAGCAGTTTGGTGGGTGATTTCCTCGAAATGCTTTACGACCATGATATCGATGGCGCGATGAAACGTCTGAAGGCTTATCTTGCCGGAATATCCAACAGATTGAGCAACAAGAACGAGCGCGACTTCCAAACCGTGTTCTATCTGATATTCAATCTCATGGGGGCTTATATGCGGGTGGAGGAAGACAGTTCCGTGGGCAGAGCCGATGCCGTGGTGTATATGCCGGATTCCGTATTCGTGTTTGAACTGAAATACGACGGTTCGTCGGAGGAGGCAATAAAGCAGATTGACGACAAGGGATATCTCATACCGTATTCTGCCGACGGCAAACGACTGTATAAAATCGGTGTGAACTTCTCCAGCGAACAGCGCACCATCAGCGACTGGATTATCAAGGAGGGATAGAATTATGACGTTAGATGAGTTTTATGGTATAATAGTAACTCATTTCGGCTTCGCACCAACAACAGAACAGAATCAGGCAATCCGAACTTTTTGCCAGTTTATGGCAAGCCGTGCAGATCGTCCGGCTATGATTCTTTGTGGGTCTGCCGGAACGGGAAAGACGTCCGTTTCGTCTGCAATGATTAAGGCTCTTGTGTCGCTCCGACAAAAGGTAGTGTTGCTTGCTCCAACGGGACGTGCTGCCAAGGTGCTTTCTTTGAATGCCGGAATGCCGGCTTTCACCATACATCGCAGGATTTACCGGCAGAAGACTTTTACTGGCGACATGACTGGCTTTAACCTTAATTTCAATAAGCAGCGCGACACTCTATTTGTTGTTGATGAGGCTTCGATGATTGCCAATGATTCGCTTGCCTCAGGCGGTGGACAGTTTGGTAGTGGCTGTCTGCTCGATGATCTTATGGAATATGTTTATTCTGGCGAGAACTGTCGGTTGATGCTTGTAGGCGACCGTGCACAGTTGCCGCCTGTCGGGGAGGAAGAGTCGCCGGCATTGATGGGCGACGTTGTTGCCGGGGCTTACGGACTTGAGATGTTTTCTGTAGAGATGAACGAGGTGTTGCGCCAGGCTGCCGACTCCGGTATCCTTTATAATGCCAACGTTATCCGGCAAATGATAACTCACGACGAGATAACGCAGTTGCCGCGAATCCGTTTCAAGGGCTTTGCCGATATCATTATGGTGCCGGGCGACGAACTTATAGAGTGTCTTGCCAGCAGCTACAGCGAGGTGGGAGAAGATGAGACGATGGTGGTTACAAGAAGTAACAAACGCGCCAATATATATAATAATGGTATAAGAAATATGGTGCTTGGCAGGGAGGAGGAACTTACACCGGGCGATATGCTCATGGTGGTGAGAAACAATTATCATTGGATAACACGGAACTCCCATTCCTCTCATAACTCTCAGTTCTCTCATAACTCTCAGTTCTCCCAGTTCTCAAATAAAAAGCCTCTCTCTCAAAATATTTCAGTCCAGCCTCTCTCCCCCTTGAGGGAGCCGGAGTGGGCTGAACCTGAGACTTCTTCATTCTCTTTTATTGCAAATGGCGACCGTGCCAAGGTGCGCCGTGTGCGCAACGTTCAGGAGCTTTATGGCTTTCGCTTTGCCGACTTGTCGCTTGAGTTTCCCGACTACGATAATTATGAACTTGACGCCACGGTCATACTCGATTCCCTGCAGTCGGAAGCTCCGTCGCTCACCCATGAGCAGAGCGAACAGCTCTTCAATGGCGTGCTTGCCGACTATGGCGACATCCCGCTGAAGGCAGATCGCATGAAGCATGTGCGTGAAGACAAATACTATAATGCCTTGCAAGTGAAGTTTGCCTATGCCGTAACCTGCCACAAGGCGCAGGGCGGACAGTGGGCACATGTTTATCTCGACCAGGGATACATGACCGACGATATGCTTACTCCCGACTATATCCACTGGCTCTATACGGCCTTTACCCGTGCCACGGAGAAACTCTTCCTCGTAAACTGGCCAAAGACGCAGACGGATGAAATATGAATTTTATAAAAATCAGCTTTTTTATTTCAACAAAAAATAAAAGCACAGTAACGTTCAGGCCAAACACTGGGAGCGTTTGGGTCAAACAGTGGAAGCGTATTTATGTACAATAATATTTTGATACATAAAGTTCTTCTACTGATTTTACTCTTCTGTTTTTATGAGCTATAAAAGGAAACTGCTTCGCACCTGTTAATGGAAGGTGGGGATGGGAAAAACTAAATCCGAAACTTGAATATAAAATAAAAAAGATGCGTTCCCAATTTTGGGGCGCATCTTTTTTATTGTGTTATTGTGTGGATAAAACTTATTCAGCCTCTTCCTTCTCTCTAACGATGATGTTCTTGAACTCGTAAGTAGGAGCCACAGCGTCAGTGCTCTTGTATACAAATGCGATGTGGACTGTCTTTCCAACGAATTGCGATAGGGATACCGGGTCTACAGTGTAGAAAGTCCATGACGCACCGTCTGTTCTGCCCGTGATGTTAAGCGTCTCCCATGTAGCAGCATTTACGTCATTGCCGTCGAAGTTTGTGGAAACCTTGACAGAGAGGAAGTCCTCGATATTGTTGGAGCCGAGGTAATTCATAGCCTCGTCGAACACCAACTCCGGATTCTTGCCTTTCTTCATGTTGAGAGCCGGAGAAACGAGCCAGCTCTCTGAAGCCGTGTTTGTCTTGTTGGCGTATGCTGAAGCCTTCCATCCATAGGATGTCGTGTTCTGCCATACATAGTTCAGAGTGTTCAGGTTCACGTTGTATATTGTGAATCCGCCCTCGTCGCCACAGAGCGTGCTGTTGAGATATGTGCTTATCTGCTCCTCGAATCCGTTTTCTGTCTTGGCGAATGTAGAACTTTCCTTCTTGTACTCTTTTGACTCTGCCCATCCCTCGGTTGCGCTGAATGTGTATTCTGCAACAGCCAGTGCAGACGAAGACTTGCGGTAAACCACGGCAACCTTCTGTCCGTCCTCAGCAAACGGATATTCGCGCTGCAAGAGGGTAGGGAAGTAGTTGTTAGGTTTGGCAACAGTATTGGCTCCAATCATGTTGTACCATTCCGGCTGGGCTGCAATTACCTTTGCTCCGTCGGTAGAATAGATTTTCCACTTTCCTTCCACATACTGGTATACCACCGTTTTGTTTGCCCCGTTTGATGCTGCGCGGGCAGCTCTTGCCTTGGCCTTTGCTGAATTGGTAGCAGAAATAACGTTGGTTACCATGGTATTTACATACTTCTTGTTGTTTGGTGCACCGATGGTATAGCCGTATACGATAACGTTCTGACCATTGAGCGAAGCGTCTACCATTCCTTCCGGAACATACGACAGACTGCCCTGTACGGTGGCTCCGTCTACGGCAACATTATAGTATGTGCCGTTGATGGTCAGTTTGCCGGTATATGTAACGTATTTCACGTATGGCGCATTGACATAGGCATCTATGTCGGCAGCAGTCAAGGCTGTAGGATTAGGCTGCTTATAGTTTGGCTCCTTGCCTGCCTTAGTCAAGGTCACTTCGGCAGCATTGGAATACTGCATCAGTCCGGCATACTGTGATGTAGTTCCGGCAACGGTTACCTCGTCACCAATCTTCACGTCGCTTGTCTTGTAGACAAGAATGTATCCCGTCTTGTCGGTCAAGAGAAAGCCGCGTGCATACACGGCACATACGATACCCTTCACTGTATACTCTCCGCCATCGGTATTAGCTACCACGTCGGAAATCTTCGTGTAGCTTTCCTCCGGAGTGTCGCTGCCGCCGGCAGGTTCAAACTCTTGATAAGCATAGTTGACAGCATATAGATAGCCCTCCTCAGCATCTGGCAGGGCATTGTCGAGTATAGTCTGCATCTTGCCGATAGTGGCAGGAGTGAGGTAAGTCGCTGATGATTTGCCTTCCCATGCGGTATTGTAGTCGTCTGCGGTCAGAGTGTATTCTCCTGCGAGATTGTTGAAGTCGGCGAGATACTCCGACTTTCCGCAATACTCGTTGTATGTTACCTTGAACGTAGAGTTAATGTCTGACTCCGGGTATTTGTTTTGCAGGAATGCCGGCAGAAAACGGTCGGCAGTAATCATGGTGCCGAAATACTTCTGGTTCGGCAATTTCTGCAAGGCTTCGGTATATGCCGTCGTGCCGGATTCGGCGTCAAGCTTTGCTGCAAGCTCCTTGTTGGCAGAAAGGTTGGCAATCGTAGAATAGTCGGCATCGGTAAGTTCGATGGTTGCGTTCTTCACGTCGCCAATCTGGTTGCCGAGATGAAACTGGTCGTCAAAGTCATCACAAGAGGCAAGTCCCATGAGAGCAACAGCCGACAATAAATATATCTTTTTCATAATCGATATTCTTATATATTAATAGGTGTGATTAGAAATTAACCTTCAGTCTTGTGCTGAAAGTGCGTCCGAAGGCATAGAAACCATATATATTATCCTTGTTGGCAGCGCCAGAACGAGGGTTCCAAACCTTGCCGAGATACTGGTAGTCGAAGAGGTTGTTCACATTTCCGGAGATTGTAGCGTTCAGTCCGGCAATCTTGAACTTGTATGATGCGTTCAGGTCCACCTGACTTGCGGTAGGGGCCTTCCAAGGGTCGGCAACTGTCGTTTCCTTGCCAAGCGACAGATTGCTTGCGCTAATCTGATAGTAAGCATAGTTGCGGGCATACAGAGTCCAGTCGGCACCGATACGAATCTGCTTGCCAATCTTCACCGTAGCGCCGAGAGCAGCAGTGGTCTGTGCAGAACCGCCCACGCGGATGCCCTTCAGCTTGATAGCCGCCCACTGGTGGTCGTCTGCCATTACGCCGCTTGCCACTTCGCCGTCTTTAGTAAGCGGCTGCCCGTTGGCATCATATACATATCCCTTTGCGTTGCTGTCCCACTGCCAGTCGCCGATAGAGAACATTCCGTTGAGGTCGAGCCAGTATAGCGGACTTGCCTTAACCTCGAGTTCGATACCCTGGTGGCGAGCGTCAACACCAGTCATGTTGATATATCCGTCTACCTGTGCAGTTCCTACAGACACCTGCTTAGCCATCGTCTTGTCCATCCACTTTGTCCAGTAAGCGTTCATGTTCACCTGCAGCCACTTTGTGCGGTAGCCGTAGCCGAGTTCGAACGAGAGGACTTTTTCGTTGCGTGCATCCGGGTTAGTAACGTTGCTCGTAGAAGAAGTGAGGAACACGCCTGTGCTGAACTTAGGAGCGCGGCTTATGTAGCCCATGTTGAAGAAAGCATTGTGGTGCTCGTTGAAATTATAGTTCACACCGCCCTTGATAGTTCCGCCGATGTAGCTCTTAGTCTTCGACTTGGCGTGGTCCTTGTCGTAGTAGAGGCGGTCGTAGCGCCAGTAAGAAGTGTTCGATAGCGATCCGGCGATGAAAGCCGAGAGGTTGTTCTTCGAATATTCGGTTTGGAAGAAGGCACCCTCCTGAATCACGTGTCCGTCGTAGTCGCGGTACATCACGTCGCCTACACCCAGTTTCTGGCTTACCCAGTCTGGGTTAGAGGCATTCACATTGTTTTCGGCCTTTGCGTTCTGGCGCGAAGAGTCTATATAGTATTTACCGTTATAGAGGTCGATAATCTCGTTAGTGTGCACGCCCTTGTATGCGCGGAAGTCAATACCGCCGTAGAAGTCGAAGTTGTTGCCGAGCTTGGTGTTGTATGTAGAAACCAGTCCGTACCAGTTATGGTAGTTCTTCAGCTTGCCCATTACGAGCATTGATCCGTGTTCGCTCTGCTCGTTGATGTCCTGTATTGCGCCGTAGTCGAACGTTCCGTCTGCGTTGCGGAATTTGGTCTGCAAAACTCCGTAGTTTGCTCCATACCAGTCGGTATAAGAGTATCCGTAAGTGCCGTTACCCTGTCCGCTGTATCCGTATCCGCGTCCGATAGACATGTATAATACGGTGCTGAGCGACGACTTGTCGTTTATCTGCCACTGGTGGTTCAGGCTGAACTGTGGCTTGTGGTAAACGTTGTATTCGGCAGTCTTGCGCTGTCCGTTTTTGTCGAAACCGTAGGAAGAGTTGTATTTATGGTCAGTGATACCCCAAACTTGCTCCGTCATCTTCCAGTCGGCAAGAGTCAGCGCACCCTTGCGCTGGTAGTGCTCCTGAGGTGCGCCGAAAGCAGTGAACGACAGCTGGTGCTGGTCATTGATGCGCTTGGCAATGTTCAGGAAGTATGTATATCCCGTGAAGTCAGTGCCCTGGGCATATCCGTCGCCCCATGTCTTTGATCCGAGCAGAGTCATTGCCCATCCGCTCTTCGACATACCGGTAGAAACGGTAAACATCACCTTGTTCATGTTGTCGTTGCCCATGGCATAGTATATCGATCCACCTTTCTTTGCCTCGAGAGCCTTTGTTATGATGTTGATAGTACCACCTACAGAAGGTGATGAAACCTTAGAGGCTCCCAGTCCGCGCTGGGTCTGCATGGTGCGGGTAACGTCGGTCAGTCCAGCCCAGTTAGACCAGTAAACGTTCTGGTTCTCCATGTCGTTCATCGGCACACCGTTCACCATCACTGCGATGTTGGTATTGTCGAAACCACGCATGTAAATCTCCGAGTCGCCGTAGCCGCCACCCTCTTTGTTGGCATGAACGCCAGGTGTAGACTTCAGGATTTCGGGAAATTCCTGTGTTCCGATTTTCTCTTCGATAAACGACATCGGTACTGATGATACAGCCACCGGCGTTTTGCGTGCCACGGCAATCTGTGATGTTACGATGACGTCGCTAAGCGTTCTTCCGTCGGTTTCAAGCTTTACTGTGCCGAGCTCACCCTTGCTGCGTGGAGAAGGCTTCACAGTTTTGGTCTTGAATCCGATGTATTGTATCTGCACCGGAGCATCAGGCTTTACGCCCTTTACAACAAAAACACCGTCGATGTCTGTTGCCGCATTGATTCCACCTACGGAGACTGTTGCACCGATAAGAGGTTCACCGGTTTCCGCATCAACTACCTTTCCTCTGAGTGTTGACTGAGCAACTGCAGATACTGTGCCAACCATGGCGAGCACTGCTACCAGAAGGAGATGTTTTAGATGATTCTTCATAAATAAAAATTTAACTTTTTGTTTTTTATTAATAAATCGCACTACAAAAATACAAATAAAGTTTAATATCACCACCTATTTATTAATAAATATTTCATCTGTAATGCGATTTTAACATGTTGGCAGTTTAAATAGGTAATATTTCTGCCTGTCAGTGCAGCAGAACGTGTCTATTGACGTTTTGAGATTTCTATGCAACCCTTTTGGCGTTTCGCCCAAACGCTCCGGGTGTTTTGCCTAAACGCTTCTCCCGTTCAGCTATCCTGTTTTGCCTTAATTCCCGTCAATAATTTTGCCATATGGCTTATATTTATTATTTTTGCATTGTCATTTCCAGAGAAAAACTACTAAACGATGAATATTTACGCAGCAAATAAAGAACAGACAGAAGAAATTGCCAATCTAATAATGATGGCAATGACTGACGAATGTTGCCTTTACTATACCGGCAACGGACAAACGCTCGATGACTTCCGAAAGACAATGATTCGTCTTGTTGAGGCAGACAATTCGCAATACAGTTATCGCAACACCCTCGTCGCCGTGGCTGACGACGGAAAAGTTATGGGAGCCTGCGTATCATACGACGGAGCTTTGCTCCATACCCTGCGCCAAGCCTTCATAAATGCCGCATTTAACGACTTCGGCAGGGATTTCAGCAATATGGACGACGAGACACAAAAGGGAGAACTCTATCTCGACAGTCTTGCCGTCTATCCGCAATACCGGGGCAAGGGAGTAGCCTCTGCCTTGCTGAGAGCATCAATAGAAAAGGCTCGCAAGATGAATCTTCCGGCTGCCGGACTCCTCGTGGACAAGGGAAATCCAAATGCCGAACGCCTTTACAAAGGCATAGGGTTCGAATATGTCGGTGATGCCGTTTGGGGCGGTCATCCGATGCGACATCTGCAATATCGTATAGATAAAAAGACAAAGTAGTATAAATAAAAGATAAAGCACTATGCAGGAAAGTAAATATCTTGTAGCTACAGAACGTGATGCCATGTGGGGACTTACCGTCAGTACGGTAGGCTACGATGAACTGTTGCCCGGCGAACACTATCCTACACCGGGACATGCCGGAGGCTATTATTTCGATGTGGATAAGGGGCGCACGTTGGATGAATATCAGATGCTGTATATTGTGGAGGGCGAAGGGGTGTTCTCTTCAGAACATGTAAAAAATCATCCTATCAAGTCTGGTGATATCTTTCTTCTCTTTCCCGGTGAATGGCATACCTATCATCCTCTGCCCGAATCTTGTTGGAAGAGCTATTGGATAGGCTATAAGGGCCGGAATATGGACGATCGCGTGAAATACGGTTTCCTTTCGCCCGAGAACCCAATATACCACGTGGGATATTGCCCGGAAATAATCCAGCTCTATGACGGAGCAATGAAGGCAGCCCGCGAGGAAGCTGCATATTCTCAACAGGTTCTTGCCGGAATAGTGAATAATCTTATCGGAGTGATGTATGCCAAGGAGAGGAACATTATACTTAACCGCGACCGTGCAAAGGTTGACATCATAAACAAGGCGCGCCTGATTATCCGCGAGAAAATAGAGAGCCGCATCACGATACAGGAGATTGCCGAGCAGCTTGGCATGGGATATTCCAACTTCCGCAAGCTTTTCAAGGAGTTTGCCGGAGTGTCGCCCGCCCTCTATCAGCAGGAACTGCGACTGCAGAAGGCTAAGGAATTGCTCTCTACAACAAATATCAGCATAAAGGAGATAGCCTATCAGCTAAATTTTGATTCACCAGACTATTTCTCGAGCAAATTCAAGATGAAAGTAGGATGCAAACCAAGCGAATACCGTGAGGCAATGCGCTAAAATAAGTGTAAAAGTGATATGCAATATAGTGTTAAATAAGTAAAAAGCGAAACATTCTGTCGCTATTGTTCGTTTTGCAACAATATTTTGTATATATTTGCACCTGAAATTATAAATAAAGAGAAAGACTATAAGTTAATGAAAAGATTCTACTTCGTGATTGCCCTTGCTCTTGCTGCAGCAACGACATGGGCACAGACAAAGGCTGACGGCACTATGCCGTTTGCCAAGGTAAACTCGTATGCCACCTCCGCACAGACGTTCTCTGCCACCGCAAAAACTATTGCCAAAGCATCGACTCTCCCTGATGCTTCGCAGATAATCAGCGAGCAGCCTGAGGGTACACTCTACAAGGCAATGTATCGTGAGTGTACAGCATTCAACAATGGTTACCGCAAGGAATACGACGGTATGGCTACCGATATCGTAGTGTCAAAAGACGGCAAGAAGCTGTATATCGGCAACCCGATGGGAGTGATGGATACTGGATGGATTGTTGGCGACATCGGTGAGGACGGTATTGTAAGCTTCAACTTCCCACAGGTTATCTACCACCAGGAAGCAAACGAGGCAATGGATATCCCGGAGATTACATACTATGCATGGAACAGCGATGTTGACATGGAGAACTATAAAGTGCCGCTCGCTGCATCACAGACCGTGAAGTTTACTTGGGACGGAACGACGTTGAAGCAGCAGACTCCAAAGGAGTGCATCTCTATGGGTGATGCAGATGGTAAGTTCAGCGGCTATGGCTCGTCCGACAATGTTATCAGCGTGATGACGGAAAAACCGGTTACCCTACCGGCTGGCATACAGAGCACGACATACAAGATGGCATATACCGACTATTATACCAAGACGGATATGCAGAAAAACGTGAGCGTTGCAATCGACGGCAACGACATTTATCTCGGCAAGTTCTATAACAACTACTGGATCAAGGGTACTATAAACGGCAGTAAGGTAACTTTCCCGACTGAATAGTATCTCGGCAGCGAGAAGATCAGCTATGCCAACCATGAGTATTTCTTGGTGTTCGACTCGCAGACATACCAGTCTGTCAACAGCATGGAATTCGACTACGACAAAGCTGCCGGTACTCTGACGTCTTCGCAGATTCTTGCCGTTAACCAGGGCAAGAAATATGCAGCACTTATTGAGGTATGGATGAACCCTACGCTTACCGATGCTCATTTCGTTGTTGCCGCTCCGGCTACTCCGGTTATCGTAAGCGTGATGCCTTATGGGGCAGAGGAGGGTTCAAACGTCGGTGCCATGGCTTATCAGCTTAATACTAAAACTGACGACGGACAGGAGTTGAACTCCGACAATATATATTATAATGTATATCTTGACGGAAAGCTTACCACTTTCTCATATCCTACATATCAGGCTCTTTCAGCATCTCTGACTGATATTCCTTTCGGATTCTACGACTATTATACGCAGCAGAGTTCGGGAGCTATAGGCTATGACTTCGCAGTGTACAACGGTATGCAGTATATCTATTTCTACAACAGCTTCAATACCGTTGGCTTAAAAGCTATGTATATCGACAACGAGACTGGCGCTAAGTATGAGTCGCCTACTGTTACCTATGATGTAACTACAGGCAATACTACAACCGGCATTTCTGCCACTGCTGCCGACAATGGCACTGTAAAAAGCGTTGTTTACCATGATCTTAGCGGTCGCAAGGTGTCGGAGCCTCTGAAGGGTATCTACATGAAGACCGTGGAGTATGCCAACGGCAAGGCTTCTACCATAAAGATTGTAAAATAATAGAATTTTCTGATTTATAATCATCCCCTCTCCCGTCTCCCCTTCCAGGGGAGAAGCGGTTTCCTTTATAGTTACATAAGATAATGTAGAAAAGGATTCGTAAAGAGCTTTATAGAAATTAACAACCTGTTAGAGAAAAAGGTAACTGGCTCCGCCCCTGGAAGGGGAGGCGGGGGAGGGGATGAATAAAATCTGAAGTTTGAGTGAAATAATTATGAAGTATTGATAAAACACGAAAAGAAGCCGGGAGTTGCAGCGTAATGCAGGCAGCTCTCGGCTTTCATCTTATAAAAACAAGAGAAAAACAAATATAATTATGAAGAAAATCTACACTTTGATTGCCCTTGCCATGACAGCGTCTGCATTATGGGCACAGACGACAGGGGAATCTGCAAAGGTAAAGAAGACTGCAGTAAATGCCGAGTCAACAACTTTGCCTTCTTCCGAGACTCTTATCAGTTCTACTCCTGAGGGAGTCCTGTATGAGAATATGTATCATTCTGCAAACGTATATGTGGCATACGGTGGAGCTACCACAAACCGCACCTATGACGGATATGTGGGCAACGTTGTCGTTTCTTTCGACGGCAAGAAGATTTACATGAAAGACCCTTTCATTAAACTTGCTCCCGGAACATGGCTCGAAGGCGACCTGAGTGCCGACGGTACTGCAGAGTTTAAGTTTCCGCAGATGATATACAATAAGGGGGGCGTTACCGGTTATGCATGGAAGTTGGTTATCGCCAACGGCAATATCGGTATCGACGAGACAACACAGAGCGTGAAATTCAAATGGGACGGCAGTAAGCTTTCTCTGGAGAATACCTCCGACCTCATCGGTATGCTTAACGAGAATAGTGAGTGGATGGGATATGGAGCATCGCAGGCTGTATATAGCGTGATGACTGATGTTGCTGCGAAGCCGGCAGATGAGAGTAAGGCTGAAACTTACCGCATGACGTATTATAATGCCGAAGGTAATGTAAAGACGGCATCGGCGAGAGTTGTCGTAGACGGCTCCGACATCTATATCGGCGATATCTACGATCCGGGCTTCTGGATGAAGGGTACGCTGAACGGAAACAAGGCTTCGTTCCCGATGCAGTATTTAGGTGTGCATGCCAATGCTTCGCATGCTTATATGATTCCGTTTGATGCTGATACATATCAGATATTGTCGTCGCTCGATTTTACATACAGCTCTACTGCCGGCTCTCTGTCTGCCGACAAGACGATACTTATAAACCTCGGTAATACCGGTCTTTCTGCACTCGAAATGTTTGTTGCCCCGTCGCTCAGCAAAGTGAGCTACACTGTTGAGGCTCCGGCAAAGCCTGTGATACTGCAGTGTGAGCCTATAGGATATGATGGCGGTGGCAATTATGGAGTTTTTGTATATAAGCTTACGACGAATTCCGTTAGCGGAAAACAGCTCAACCAGGATAATATATACTATAATATCTATCTTGACGACGAACTGTACACCTTCCCGACTTCGCTTTATGCTTATATCAAAAACGATATAACCGATGTTCCTTATGCTTTTACCGACAGTTACAGAAACTGGTCGGGCAGTCAGGGACTTGACTTTATTGCCGACAATGGTGAGCAAACTATCTTTGTTTACAAGGACTACACCAAACTCGGAGTGAAAGCAATATATGTTGACGGCGATCAGCGTCTTGAGTCGGAGCTGGCAGAAAAAACTGTTACTACCGGTATCGACAATGCTGCTGCCGAGGGCAAGGTTATAAAGAGCGTCAGCTATACTGACCTCAATGGAGCTCGCATTTCCCGTCCATCGCATGGCATCTATCTCCAGACTACCACTTATGCCGACGGTGAGACAAAGACGGTTAAGGTTGTGAAATAAAGTAAGCGGACTGAGCCATCAAGTGGTGGCTACAGTCCGCTTTTTTTTATATCGTATCCATTCCTAAGCCCCGAAAGACAGTCTTTCTCGGTAGGAAATGAAACTTCAGCAGTTTTACTTAGGCAGATTGAAAGCTTTTGTCATCTCAGCCATCTGCTCCTGACTCATACCTTCCGGTTCGAAGCCCATGCATTTAGAGTCGATATATATCTTGGCACTCTTCGAGAGCACGTCAATCTGGTCGAAAGCATCCATCACGTCAAGTCCTTTGGCAAATACACCATGCTTCTCCCACAGTACAACATCATAGTCCTCAAGTTCCTTCAGTGTAGCGTCGGCAAGAGTGTTAGAGCCCGGCAGCTCGTAAGGTACCACACCGAGACCTAACGGACAGAATGCCTTTGTTTCAGGAATCATGCTCCACAAAATATTAGTAAGCACATCCTTAGCCAAGAATTTGCGGTTATGGCTCATTGCCACGAGCTCAATAGGATGAGTATGAACCGTTGCCTTATATGCAGAACCGGTTTCGATGAGGTGTGCATGAACGGTAAGGTGTGATGGCAGCTCACTTGTAGGCATCACGGCATTGTCGGCAATGATTACATAGCTGGCGCAGTCGTCGAGGATACGTATCACGCTACCGTTGTCCATCGGGCGGCGTGCCAGGTCGCGCATGCGCTTGCCTGTTCCCTTGCAGTAGAAGTAGCAACCTTTCAGAGCAGGAAGAGTTACTCCAATCTGCTTTACGTCGCTGATTGCCGGCATTGCCTTAATCTCGTCGTCAACAAACTCTGTTACGTTTACTGTGATGTTTCCGCCATTACGCTCGGCCCATCCGTTCTGCCACAGATATCCGGCAACTTCTGCTATTTTCTCAACTTCAGTTCTCAAGCCCTGACGTCCTTCAAGAATACTTTTCATAATATGTTTTTGTTTTTATTAGTGTTTTCTGCAGCTTATCTTATGCAAAGATAATGCAAATCGAATGCAATACGAGCCAAACTTGTTTGGATTTATTGCTGAGATGCAGCTTATCTTATGCAAAGATAGTGCAAATAATCATACCATAACTTGTAGGAAATGATTTTTGTCCTGTTTTTTTTGAGAATAGATGGTTCTTCTAACTTATTATAGTCCTATTTCGATTTGCTTCGTCGTTTAGGCTTCTCCAACAATCTCCTTGGCCCTTTCAAGTGCAATGTTGATATGGCTGCAGATATTCTCCTTGCCTACAGAATCATAGAACCCTGCTTTCTCAAGGGCTGCATGAACCTCAGGGTTGACACCGGAGAGAACAACCTGAATACCCTCCTTTTGGCTCATTCCGCAGAGGTTGGTAAGGTTGTGGATACCTGTGGAATCGACAAACGGCACCTTTCTCATTCGGATGATGCGAACCTTCGGACGGTCGCCGAAGGCTGCCATTATCTCCTCGAAGCGGTTGCCGGCACCGAAGAAATACGGTCCGTTAATCTCATACACCTCAACACCCTTTGGAATAGTAAGATGCTCAAGGTTTCCCTTTATCATGTCGCTCTCCTCGTTAATCTCATCCATGATAAGCTTCACGTCGGTAGTCTCCGACATTCGTTTCATGAACAGCAGACAGGCGATAATCAGTCCTACCTCGATAGCCACGGTAAGGTCGAAGATGATTGTCAGGAAGAAAGTTATAAGCAATACCGACACGTCGCTCTTCGGGTTTTTCATCAAGGCGAGGAAGGAGCGCCATCCGCACATTCCGTATGACACGATTACGAGGACTCCGGCAAGACAAGCCATAGGGATATACTTGGCGAGAGGCATGAAGAAGAGGAAGATAAGCATAAGCACTACGGCATGGATGATACCCGCAATTGGAGTCTTTCCGCCATTGTTGATATTCGTCATGGTACGGGCGATGGCTCCCGTTGCCGGTATTCCGCCAAACAGCGGCGAGGCGAGGTTGGCCACACCTTGTGCGATAAGTTCGGTATTGGAATTGTGGTGGTCGCCGATAACACCGTCGGCCACTGTTGCCGAGAGTAGCGACTCTATGGCACCGAGCACGGCAATGGTCAATGCCGGTGCGACAAGGCTCTTTATCGTCTCCCATGTCAGTTCCGGCATGTGAGCCTCAGGAATGGCGTTGCTAACGGAGAAGCGGTCGCCGATGGTCTCGATTGTAGTAACTCCGGCAAACTGCTTCAGCAGCAGTGCGGCTACGGTCATTACGATGATTGCAACAAGGGAACCGGGGATTTTCTTGCTGAATTTCGGTGTGATGGCAATTATCGCCACACTGAGGATGCCGACAGCGGCACACCACCAGTCTATGGTGTTGAAATTAGTAATATAACACCACCATTTCTCAACGAAATCGCTCGGCACCTTGTCGATAGAAAGTCCGAAGAGGTCTTTTATCTGTGTTGTGAAGATTGTAACGGCAATTCCGCTCGTAAATCCCACAACGATAGGGTAGGGAATGAATTTTATGATTGTTCCGAGATGCAACACTCCGAAGAGGATGAGGAATGCGCCAGCCATGAGAGTGGCAATTGTCAGTCCCTCGAAGCCATACTGCTGTATGATGCCATAGATGATAATGATGAAAGCTCCGGTTGGTCCGCCTATCTGCACCTTGCTGCCGCCGAGCAACGAGATGATGAATCCGGCAACGATAGCCGTGATGATTCCTTTTTCTGGAGTTACGCCAGAGGCGATACCGAAGGCTATGGCGAGTGGAAGTGCCACGATGCCTACTATTATTCCCGCCATGAGGTCAGACATGAAAGTCTTCTTGTTGTAGTTCTTGAGTGTTGAAAACAACTGTGGTCTGAAATCTAATGTACTGTTCATTTTACTTTATTACTGTGAAAAAATAAAAAAGGCAGTTCTGCTGTCTCCGGCAGAACTGCCCATATCCTGAATGAAATATTGGGTGCAAAAGTAATAAAATATATTGAAAGGACAAAAGAAAAGTTAAGAAAGCTGAATTTTTCTTTTGTCTATTTCTTTAGTGTGAAATCAAACACCAGTCCTCCGTTGTCGCCGTTCTTTACGCTTATTGTGCCTCCATGCAGCAACACGGCATTCTTTACGATGGCAAGTCCGAGTCCTGTTCCTCCCATCTTGCGGCTTCTGCCCTTGTCCACACGGTAGAATCGCTCGAAAAGTCGGGCAAGATGCTCGTGTGGCACTCCCACACCGTTGTCGCTGAAAGTAAAATGCCATTTGTCGCCTTCGTCCCTTGCGCTCAGCGTTATTGTTGTTCCCTGTCCGGCGTATGCAATGGCATTGTCGGTTAGATTGCGGAACACGCTATATATCAGCGACTGGTTTCCTCGTATCTTCAAGCTTTCGGGCAGACTGCATACAAAGTTCATTTTGTTCTCTTCCATTTGCAGTGCCGTTTCCCGCTGGATGTTATCTACGAGCTGTACCACGTCTATATCGTCGAAGTCGGTGAGCATCTCCGAGGCATCATCGAGACGGTTGAGTGTAGAGATGTCGCGGAGCAGCGATGACAGTCGCTGTGCTTGTGCATAGCAGCGCTGCAAGAACTGTTCCTTCATCTTCTCGTCAATCTTAGGATTGTCGAGAATGGTTTCCAAGTATCCCATGATACTCGCCACGGGAGTCTTTAGCTCGTGGGCGATATTCTGAGTTAGCTGTCGTTTTAGAATGTTCTGCTCCTGTTTAGTATGCTGCAACCGCTTGTATATCTTGATAATTTTTTCGGCAATTTCGCCCAGCTCGTCGTTCGGGAAAGCCACGAGGTCTTCAGTCTCCAGGCTCTCGTTGTGGTCGGCGCGGTTGGCAAAGGTTCGCAGTTTCTGTATGTTCATTCCCAGCCGGTGGGTGAAGCGGTATAGCAACACCGTCAGTAATAGCATGGCAACGAGCGAGAACCATACATAATGCTGGTCGGTCTGGAGCATGCGTGCCAGACTCGTGTTATACGGCAGGGCACTCCTTATTATAAAGTTCTGCTTCGGAAAACTCGTGGCGGAATAGAAAAACGACTGTCCGAGAGTGGAACTCTTGCGGTCGATGTCATATCCCGAACCGTTTTTCAGTGCTTCGCGAATCTCGTCTCTTCCGAGATGGTTTTCAAAAGTGGCGTAGTTCTTGAACTTATTGTCGTAGAACACTCTTCCTTTCATATCAATAAGTGTTACACGCAAATCCGGCTCGTAATGAGTTCGTACATAGCGGTCGATGCTGCTCTCCGACATGTTTCTGTTTAGTTCCAGCACCTCGGCCATACGCTCGTTGTAGTCCTGGAGCTTAGTGTCGAGCACGTCAATCTTATACATCTTTTCGCGTTCGTGCTGGAAGACGATGAACGAGGCGGCAAAAAACAGAAATACCGCAACTACACCGAAATATAATTTTTTTCCTATCGACATATGCTAATGATAAATAATTAACTATTCCCTACGCATCAAAATAATACCCGAATCCAAGACGGGTGACGATACACTTTGAGAAGCGTCCTATCTTCTTTCTCAGTCGGGTGATGTTTACATCCACCGTTCTGTCGAGGACGAGCACATCCTTAGGCCAGATGCGGTCGATAAGTTCCTGGCGCGAGAACACCTTACCCCTTTCGTCGAGCAGTAGGTGAAGAATTTCAAATTCCGTTTTGGTGAAGGGTATATCCTCGCCGTCGATACTGACAGTCTTCTTGTCGAGATTAAGCTCCAGTCCTTGATAGTTGATTATATTAGACTGTTGCCTGGTTCCGCCATCTTGAGTGCGTCGCAACACAGCCCTGACTCTTACAATAACCTCGCGGATAGAGAAAGGTTTGGATATATAGTCGTCGGCACCGAGGTTAAAGCCCGTTACGGTATCATTCTCCGTGTCTTTTGCCGTGAGGAAAATGATAGGGATATGTTCGGTCAGTGGTTCCGACTTAATTTTTTTTGCCATAGCAAATCCCGACATGCCGCCCATCATAACATCGAGCAGCAAAAGGTCGTATTTCTCCACTTCCATGGAAAGTGCCTCCTCGGCAGAGTTAGCCGTGTCCACGGTGTATCCTTCGGTTTCGAGATTGAATTTCAGAATCTCGCAGAGGTCTTGCTCGTCGTCTACAACAAGAAGCTTATACTTTATATCCATAATTCATATACTTTTATAGTTTCGGTTGCAAAGATAAGAATGTTTTTGTTCATAACTATTGCATGTGTGTTACAAAGTTGTTAAATAATTTCAAGCTTTGGTATAGGCAAAAAACGAAAGATGATATTTTTAGCCTCGAAATAAAAAAGAATAACATGTAAGTAACAAGTCAAAATTATTTTATACAACCGACAATGGAGATAATATAAAAAACAACAAGTACAACTTATACAACAAGTACAACACGCAGCGTGCGTGACAAGCATGAAAGTTGTTTGGGTTGTATATGTTGTAAAGGTTGTTTTAAATATAAATGTTTTGTTGTTTGTATAAACTAATTATGAATAGCTACTTATAACCAAAATAACTTTATTTATTGAAAGCCATTACATTAAGTTTATGCTTGAAATATCCTTGTTTAAACACGAATATGAGGGTTTTGTGCTTGAAGAAAAAATATTTTTTGAAAATAATTGAGAAAAAGTTTGTACGTATCAAAAATATCACTAACTTTGCAACCAAACAATAATGACTAGCAAAAGTAAGGACATCAAAAACTGACAGACGAGACATTTACAGCGGACGGGTTCCGCAGAATATTTGTTAATCGTTAAATCAACATGAAACTTTATACCTTATTATATATAATATAAGGAACCTCATTCATAGGACATAGAATCATATATGGTGACTTCGCCCAATTGCCACGATAGACCAACCGTAGGCATGACAAGGGATGATAACATCAAAACTCAAAAACTGGCAGAAAACATGAAAACCAGAAAACTTAATGATTATATGCCAATCTTTAACTTCGTAACTATACAGATGCGTCAAGAAGGAATATACCTTTAACAACGTGTGAAAATATATAAACTAATGTGCCGTTTCTTTTAAAGAAATACGGTGTAATAATAGGGAGATAATCACAAAAGTAATAAATCTGCCCTGTAGGTAACTATGGGCATAATAAAAATATACAATAAATGAATAATATTAACTTCAAAACAGACAAAACCGCATATAGGCTTGCAAAATTTCGAGATTTTTACCGTAAAATTTGTAAGTTATAATAAATTCTCTTATCTTTGCCGACGCAAAATGCAAATCTCTCTTTTGTAGAGTATGCAAATATGGTGTGTAGGTGTAAATTCTTAAAAGACCTTAATCCATTAAAACGTGTCAAAAATCATTCCAAAGATAGACATATACAAATAAGCATATAAGTTTAATTTAAAGTTTAATCAAATGAAAAAGAAGTTTATTGGTTCGTTGCTTTTGGCATCGCTTACGCTTGCCTCTACGAGCACCTTCGTGTCTTGTAAAGACTACGATGATGACATCAACGGCTTGTCTCAGAGAATCGACGATTTGGCTAAGATCGTTGACGGACTGAAGGCACAGATTGAAGCAGGTAGCGTCATTACAGACGTAACCTCTAATGGTAATGGTGTTACGGTTACTTTGAGTAATGGTAAAACTTATACTATTTCAAACGGCGCAGCCGGTGTTGACGGTAAGAGTGCTGATGTTTGGAAGATTGGTACTGATGGTTATTGGTATTGCAATGACAAGAAGACTGATTACTATGCTCTTGGAACTAAAGGTGACAAGGGTGATAAAGGTGATCAGGGCGAAGCTGGTACACCAGGTACCCCAGGTACTCCAGGCGCAGCTGGTTCTAATGGAACAAATGGTAAATACTATGTTCCGAATCCTGCAACTGGTACATTCTGGGTATACAACGATGGCGACAAGGATCCTTACGACTCAAACATTGCTTACACTGCAACTGCAGAGAATGTAATCACAGCTGTTTGGGACAAGGAGAACTTGACTCTTACCGGTGTTAAGGATGCTGAAGGTGGTACTATTGTTATCAGTCTGTCTTCTAAGCTGAAGTCTCTCGTGTTCGATCCTGATTTCTATTATGAGGGTATCGAGGCATTTGATTTGGCTACATTCGAATATTATCCAGAGACAGTTAACGAAAATGTTGATGCAAATGGTAACTACCAAACAGATAAACCTACAACAAGTAGTGATGTATTTGTTTATGCACCGGATTTGGCAGCTTCATATTTCTTGAATCCTTCTAATGCAAAAATTGCTTTGGATGCTAAGAATTATGGTTTTATTGCTTACAATAAAGACTTTACACGTTCTGCAGGTGAAGATATCTCGAAGAAATTCAAGGTTGAGTCTGTTGATAAGAATGATGGTCAGATAACTGTTCATGCTAAATATAATGGTGATGTTTTGAAGAGCATTGCTAACGACAGCAAGGTTTCTGTTCTCGCATTGCAGTACACAACAGGAGACTCTGTAATTACTTCAGACTTTGCAGCAATCAAGTCAAGTAAGTACACTAACCTTGTGCTCAACAATCCTAAGTATGGCACACAGTCTCACTCAATTCCTTCACATCTTTACAGAACTGCAGCTTCAGCTATTGCAGCAGCTCCAACAGTTCCTGTTGTTTATGACAAGACAATTGACCTTCGTGAGTATGTAAATACTGACCTCGTTAATTCTAAGGATGCAGCAAGTGGTTGTACAAGCTATGATGTTAATGCTGCTGAGGGTAAGGTAGAGAAAGTTGGTTTCAAGTATGAGTTCAAACTCGTTGGTTATACAGAGGGTACTAACGTAACAAAGCAGAGTGCACATGCTGCAATTGCTGCTGATGGTTATACATTGCGCCCACAGATGACTAAGGACGGAAATCAGGCTAAGTATGGTGAAACTGAGCAGACTCGTGCAACTCTTGGTCGTATGCCTTTGGTTCGTGTCGTCCTCAGAGATACTGTAAATAACAAGATTGCTACTGTTGGTTACATGAAGCTTGAAATCGTTGATGGTGATAAGGTTGATCAGGAAATTACTGCATCATACTCTACAGACAAGGCTTATACTCTTGCTTGTAACGATAACATCGAATTGATGAAACTTTCTTGGTTCCAGGTTGAGGAGAGATTGATCAACGAGCTTGGAATGTCTAAGACAGAATTTGAGACCAAATATGCTCTTGACGGAACTTTGGCTGATGCCGACCAGTTCACAAGCAATTCTGTTTCTGCTGTAGCTGTTTCTGCTGCTGATAAGATTGGTGTTGTTTCTCAGACAACAGCTGATGTTGATGGTAATGAGACTCAGGTTATTCTTTGGAATATTAACTCAAGACAAGCTTACAATCTCTTCAAGCAGAATGGTAAGAAACCTCTCAAGACATATGTTCGTTATACTCTGAGGTCTGGTGAGACTGCAGCTCACAAGTATGTATATGTAGAATTGACATGGACTCCATCTGCAATCAATATCGAGCCTGAAACTGCGTTCGGAACAGGAAACAAAATTAAGGGCTACTGGTATTCTTCAAATAGTAATGTGGCAGGTACAGGTTATGACGCAATTGCTGGTAATGTTGAGGTTGTTGGTACAACTGACAATATTGCAAAGAATGGTTGTGTTACAGATGCTGCTGACTGTGAGTATACTTTTGATATAAGAAACACTCTTAGATCTAATACTCTTTCTGTTGATCCGTTTATCGGTGCTTATGCAAACTTGACAAGTGGTCTTGCTCTTGAATTTACATTCGAGAATGGACATGGACTTTATGCAAATGCTGCTGGTGACAAGGTTTATTCAGATCAGGTTGCTGCAAAAGAGGATGCTACAAAGAAAGCTAATTATGCTGACTATTTGGTAGCTTCTATGGTTAAGTCTACAGGTATCGTTACTTTAGCTAAGACTGATGAGGCTAAGAGACTGCTCAATAAAGTAGGTCACGATGATTATGAGAACACTCTTACTGCTATTGTTGGTGTAAACGCTAAGCTTTGCGGTGACATTGATGTAAAACTTGAATATAGAACATTTGATGTAAGATTCTTGCGCCCAATTAATGTTAAGGCTGGAGAACTTGATACATTGACAGATGCTGAAACAAGTGGTTCAAGTGCAGCTCTTAAACTTACATTCACAGACTGGCGCGACCACGACTTCTTGAATGCTACTCAGACTAAGGGTCATGACTACTTCAGGTACTATGGTGTAAAGAAGATTACTGTCGATACTGCAAATGCTACAACTGACCTCAACGGCAATCCAAGCGATAAGCTTAGTGATGTAACAAACAAGATCAAGTTCGAGTATGTTCAGCCTGCAGGAAACGGTACACAGATTGTCGCTGGCGACTATGGTTCAATCCGCTACCAGAACAATGGTGTTACTGTAGGTAAGTTCACTGTTAAGTTCAAAGCTACTGTTGAGTACACATGGGGTAAGATTGAGAATATCGAGATTACTGCTAATGTAAATAAGACTGTTAACAATGCAAAGCGTCGTTAATTAATATTATATTAATTCGAAAATAAGATTGAGGGCAGGTATAAAGATGCCTGCCCTCTTTTAATTATAAGACATATAAAATAAATAATTCCGACATGAAAAAGTTTTTTTCGATAGCCTTAGGGCTTGCTGTTCTCTGTATAATGACACTGATGTCAAGTTGTGGAGATAAGCCAAAGCCAAAGAGTCCTCTTACAGGTTTTGAGCAGTCTTTGACGAATAATGATTCAGTTGCAGTAGTGAAGCTTATCGACACTTTCTTCCAGTATGCGGAGAGTGGAAAATATGAAGATGCTGCGGCTATGTTGTATTTCTCAGATCCTGATTCTGTTTACGCAGAACCTCAATTGCTGGATAACGAGAAAATGAAAAGGGTAGTCGGAATATTGTCATCCTTACCGATTAGATCGCATGTGATCGACTATATCAAATTTAAGGATGCATATAAAAACGAGGTGAAGTGTACAGCTCTTATCGAGCCTGCACATGATAACTTCCCGGAGGTTAAGACAGTGTTTTATTTCAAACCTATTTGCGATATGGGCACGTGGAAACTCTGTATGACCGACAGCCATAGTGGCGACCATACGGTTGTCGGGCATAACCAGAAAGACTCAATGAAGAATGAGTATCAAAAGGAAATGCGTGAGAAAAATTTGCAAAAGGTGAAGAAATCGGCTGTTGTGGATTAATGCTCTTTTAGTTCTTTGAAATTTCTTTTTCAATAGGAGCTTATAGTCTTGGCGATGGATGGAAAAAAACATTGTTGTGTAGACTTGATGGCTTCATGATAAAACCTTTAATTCCCGGTTGTGTGGCTTTCGGAAGGTGGCGGATGCTTGGATTCTGAATGCTGGATTGTAGAGCAATGTCGCAGACGGCAGGGTACTAGGACGAATGTCGCACTGCCTTCACGTAAAAACGACGGAATTCTGAAAGTGGGTTCCGGCGAGAAGGACTTCCGATAGCAGCACAACAAAAGCCCCTCCCCCGTGCCGCTCCTTGAGCGGCTTCCCCCTCCCCGCAGGAGAGGGGAGTGATTACCTTGAGAAGTGAAGGTGGTGAGAGTGATAAAGATAAAGATGGGAGTGATAAAGATGGGAGAGATAAAGGTGAGATAAAGGACGAGGGAGGATAGTTTATACTACAATATAAAAGGAAAAGTTAAATATAAAATATGACAATGCTTATGAAAAGATCATTGAAAGCCACTTTGATGGCAGCTGTCATGCTGACAAGCGGCATGACGGCAATGGCACAGAGCGATACGACGGCTGTGAAGTTCCATTCGTATCCTTATATTCAGTTGCAGGGCGGAGCACAGTATACACTGGGCGAAGCTAAGTTCGGCGACTTGATTTCACCGAACGTTCAGGTTACATTCGGTTATCAGTTCCGTCCATGGTTTGGCGTTCGCCTTGCGGTGAACGGCTGGCAGAGCATGGGCGGATGGAATGGCTATAAGCTCACTCCAGAATCTGCACCAGCCAACACGACTTATAAATATAAATATGTTGCTCCGGGTATTGACTTCATGTTCAACCTGAGCAACGCCATTTGCGGTTACAACCCTAACCGCGTAGTCAATGTTAGCGCCTTCGTCGGCGGTGGAGCAAACATAGCATGGGCAAATGATGATGCCAATGCTCTTGCTGCTCAGGGCTACGAGATGCGCTATCTGTGGAGCGGCACAAAGGTGCGCCCAGTCGGTAGGGGCGGTGTTGCCGTAGACTTCCGCTTGAGCAAGAGAGTGAGCCTCGGTGTTGAGGCAAACGCCAATGTGCTGAGCGACAAGTACAACTCAAAGAAGGCAGGAAATGCCGACTGGTATTTCAACGGACTCGTTGGTTTGAAGATAAACTTGGGCAAGAGTCATAAGCCAGTAGCAGCCCCGGCTCCAGTAGAGGAAGTCATCGTTCCGCAGCCAACGCAGGTCGTAGAGGAGAAGCGTGAGGAGAAGAAGGTTGAGAAGATTCGCCGCGACGTGTTCTTCACCATCAACAAGTCGACAGTTACCGATGCTGAACAGGCAAAGGTAAAAGAAGTTGCAGAGTTCTTGAAGAACCACGACGGAGCAAAACTCGTTGTAACGGGTTATGCCGATGCCGGCACCGGTACTGATGCCATCAACGACCGTCTGGCAAAAGAGCGTGCAGAGGCAGTAGCCAACATGTTCGTTGCCGACTACGGAATCAGTCGCGACCGCATCGAGGTGAAGTCGGAAGGCTCTCGCGTTCAGCCATTTGCAGAGAACGACATGAATCGTGTCGGCATCTGTGTGGCAGAGTAAAGCTACAGACAAAACAGAATTTTTGATTATTATAGATATACCATTTCCCGCTTTTTTGTGTGTGGCGGGTATGGTTTTTGATGCCGTTGTGAAACGGTGAGGTTAATAATTTTTCATGTTGGTCTGTAGTCCTCCGGCGCTGTAGCGATACAGCAAAGGAGGCTACTACAGACATGTTCCTTACAGATATGTCTATTGTGTGACGGGGATGATGAAAAACTATTTGTCATTCCCGTCTTTGCTTGTGTCTCGACACAAGACGCATAGGCATAGATGACGCTAAATGGAAGAGGGGCAGCCTGAAGTGATTTCAGCCTGCCCCTCGATTTTTTTAGTATTGAATATGTCTTTAATTTGAATTATATACTACTATACCTCGTCTGTCAATATGGTCTTTAAGTTCTTTGTTCGTAATATTCTTGTAGATACAGAAATCAAATTCGTAAGGCAATAGCAAATCGTCAATCTCTGTTTCAAGTTTCAGCAAATCATCTGTGTTCATATCATTCCCGATGAGCGCAATGTCGATATCTGAGAATTTCTTGTGTGTTCCTTTTGCACGAGAGCCGAAAAGTACAGCCTTTTCAATGTGTGGGAAATGCGACAATGTTTCATTAATTTTATTCCAGTATTCAGCACTTATCCCGTTGTCTAAATTATTGCTCATTGTCTCTCAAGAATATCATTTTATTACAGAAATCTATAAATATAGGAAGAAAGTCGTTTATTATTTTAGATAGAACACTGTTGAATTCCGATTCGTCATAGCAATGTGACGTAAGATTTCTTGAAGATATGGTATCCATCCATGCATGACTTTCAATGATTCCCATTTGCAGGGCTTTGCGGATAGCGTCTCTTGATCCTTGTATGTCAGTAAGACCTTGATATTCTTCGTAGTCTTTCATTACCTTCCATGCCAACTCTTGGGTATATTCAAACCTTTGAATCAAACCTTCTTTAAGCAAATCGTCGACTTCGCCGCTGAACATCTTTGCTGCAGAAATAATTTCAGCAGCTTTTCGAAGTCTTTCGAGAGCTTTTATGTAATTTTCCAGCCTCTGGATCCACCGTATGTCTTTATTGTTTGTCATATTATACTTATCTTATGCAAAGGTAATGCAAATCGAATGCAATAAAAGCCAAACTTGTTTGGATTTATTGCTGAGATGCAGCTTATCTTATGCAAAAATAATGCAAATCGAATGCAATATAAGCCAAACTTGTTTGGATTTATTGCTGAGATGCAGCTTATCTTATGCAAAAATAATGAATATTAGGCTAAGAAACAAGCTTTTATAAAACAAAACGACAATGGAGACAATAAGAGACAAACAAAATAAATGATGTCTCCATTTTTCCTCCATTGCCGTTGCCGTAAATTTGTATGTTTTTACTCAGCGCGGAAGTTCACCAGATCCTCAGCGATAAAGCTCTTTACGTAGCAGCTGTGGCCGATTACTTCCTCTTCAGCCATGCGAACGTAAACTTGTGCGCTCTTGGCGAAGAGTTCCGGAGCGGCAGAAGCGTCGCTCACGATGAGCAGCGACATAAGAATGTCGGCAGTCATGTCGTATAGGCGACGAGCGAGGAAGTCCTGAACCTCCTGGTTCTCAGCCTGCTTAACATACTCCAGCGACTGCTCGTAGAGCTCGATCATCTTCTGGATGCGAACCTGCAGCGACTTCATATCCTCAGAAACCTCCTTCTCAACCATCTCCTTCATTATAGAGAGATAAGTGCCGTTGGTGATGTAGCGGATAGCGGCAACCACCTGCAACTGAGTAGTACCCTCATAGATAGAGAAGATGCGTGCATCGCGGTACAGACGCTGACACTTGTATTCCATGATGAATCCCGAACCGCCGTGAACCTGGATGCAGTCGTAAGCATTCTGGTTAGCATATTCCGAGTTCATACCTTTGGCGATAGGAGTGAAGGCATCGGCAAGACGAGCATACTTCTTCTGCTCCTTGCGCTCATCTGGAGTAAGCTTGCGCTCACGGGCGATATCGTCGAGAGCCTTGTAGATGTCAACGTAGCGAGCCGTCTGATACAAGATGCTTCGTCCGGCGTCGAGTTTAGCCTTAATCTTGGCAATCATGTCGTAAACGGCAGGGAAGTTAACGATAGCCTCGCCAAACTGCTTGCGCTCGCGAGCATAGGCAAGAGCCTCGTTGTAGGCAGCCTGGCTCACGCCGACACTCTGTGCGGCAATACCCAGACGAGCACCGTTCATCAGTGCCATTACATATTTTATAAGACCCATGCGAGTGCTTCCGCAGAGTTCAGCCTTAGCGTTCTTATATACAAGCTCACAGGTAGGAGAACCGTGAATACCGAGCTTGTTCTCGATGTGGCGCACGGTAACGCCGCCCTGATTCTTGTCGTAGATAAACATCGAGAGTCCGCGTCCGTCGTGGGTGCCAGCCTCAGAACGAGCCAGTACGAGGTGAATATCCGAGTCGCCGTTGGTGATGAAACGCTTCACACCGTTGAGCAGCCAGCATCCCTCCTCCTCGCTATAAGTAGCCTTGAGCATAACGCGCTGCAGGTCGGAACCGGCATCCGGCTCCGTGAGGTCCATACTCATCGTCTCACCGGCACAAACACGCGGGATATACTTCTGGCGCTGCTCCTCGCTGCCGAACTCATAGAGAGTCTCGATACAGTCCTGAAGGCTCCAGATATTCTGGAAACCGGCATCCGCCGTGGCAACAATCTCCGAAGCCATAGAATAAGGAGTGATAGGCAGGTTCAGTCCGCCGTATCTGCGAGGCATAGAGATACCCCAAAGTCCAGCCTTGCGTGTAGCCTCGATATTCTCGTAAGTCTTCGAAGCATAGTGCATGCGTCCCTCCACGAGGTGTGGGCCCTCGAGGTCAACTTCTTCGCTGTTTGGTTCGAGGATATTGGCAGCAATGTCGCCAGTAATGTCGAGCACACGCTTGTAGTTTTCGATAGCATCGTCGAAATCTACCGGTGCGTCTTCAAACTTGTCTTTATCTGCAAAGTTGCGCTCTTTGAGCTCAACGATTCTCTTCATTTCCGGGTGATTAAGATAGAAATCAAACTCCGGATGATCTGTATAATAGTTTGCCATTTATTTAGAATTCTGCTTATAGTATTTTATCAGTTTCGGAACAACCTCCTCCACGGTGCCGTTTATAACATAGTCGGCAATCTTGTTGATAGGAGCGTCAGGGTCGCTGTTGATGGATATGATGATGCCGGAATCCTGCATTCCTGCGATGTGCTGAATCTGTCCGGAGATACCGCATGCGATATACACCTTAGGATGCACTGTAACACCCGTCTGACCAATCTGGCGGTCGTGGTCAACCCATCCCGCATCAACGGCAGCACGGCTTGCGCCCACTTCTCCGTGAAGTTCCTTGGCAAGCTGGAACAGCTGGTCGAAGCCCTCTTTGCTGCCCACGCCGTAACCGCCGGCAACAACGATAGGAGTGCCCTTCAGATTATGCTTGGCAGCTTCCACGTGGCGGTCGATAACCTTCACGATATAGTCAGTGGCAGGCACATACTTAGCCACATCCATATAAACCACCTCGTGTTTAGCCTCGCCCTCATAGAGAGCCTTCTGCATAACGCCGCTACGCACGGTAGCCATCTGTGGACGATGTTCCGGGTTAACGATAGTAGCCACGATGTTTCCGCCGAAAGCCGGACGGATTTGATAGAGCAGATTGTCGTAGTGAGTGCCCGTCTTCTTGTCGTCGTAGTCGCCAATCTCCAGCTGCGTGCAGTCGGCAGTAAGTCCGCTGGTGAGCGAAGAAGAAACCCTCGGTCCGAGGTCGCGTCCGATAACGGTAGCTCCCATAAGGCAAATCTGCGGTTTCTCCTCCTTAAAGAGGTTCACGAGGATGTCGGTGTGCGGAGCCGAAGTATAAGGGAAGAGTCCCTCGGCATCAAAAACGAAGAGTTTGTCAACGCCATAAGGCAGGATCTGGTCCTCCACCTTGTTCTTAATGCCCGTTCCGGCAACGATAGCGTGGAGTTCCACTCCAAGCTGGTTGGCGAGTTTACGTCCCTTGGTAAGTAATTCCTGAGAAACCTCGGCAACCGTGGTGTTCTCAATCTCGCAATATACAAAAACGTTGTTCATCTCTTATCCAATAATCTTTTCGTCCAACAATTCCTTTACCAGTCCCTCGATATCCGTGTCGGCAGCAGTGAGCGTCTTGCTCTCCTTAGCCTGGAACACGATATTCTTTACAGCCTTCACCTTAGTAGGCGAACCGGCAAGTCCGCACTGCTGCGGGTCGCCGTCTACATCAGCCACCGACCACTGGTTGAGCGTCAGATACGGGCGCTCGTTGTATAGTTCGGCATAAGGCATGTCGGCAGTACGCTCCAACGGCACGTTGGCACGCTTGTATTTCATCACGAGTTTAGCGTTGCAGGGGCGGCAAGGTGCAGCACTTCCGTTCACGGTGATTACGATAGGCATAGGAGCCTCTACCGTCTCCACTCCGCCGTCGATATGTCGGCGAATGGTGAGCACTCCATTCTCGCATTTCTCTATTTCCTCAGCGTAAGTAACCTGCGAGAGTCCGAGCTTCTGAGCCACCTGCGGACCAACCTGTGCTGTATCTCCGTCGATAGCCTGACGTCCGCCGATGATAACGTCGGCACCGCCGATTTTCTTTATAGCCGTAGCGAGAGCGTAAGAGGTGGCGAGTGTGTCGGCACCGGCAAAGAGTCTGTCGGTGAGCAGCCATCCGGTATCCGCTCCGCGGTAAAGTCCCTGTCGGATAATCTCAGCCGCACGTGGAGGTCCCATAGTTAGGATACCCACGGTAGAGCCTGGATTCTGGTCTTTCAAACGCAGCGCCTGTTCCAGCGCATTCAAGTCTTCAGGATTGAAAATAGCCGGTAAGGCAGCACGGTTTACGGTGCCTTCTGCCGTCATGGCGTCCTTACCCACATTTCGTGTGTCTGGTACCTGCTTGGCAAGTACGATGATTTTTAAACCCATATTATAATTTTAATTATGTGAAATTCAAGTATCTTTCCCAAAGATTCGCCCCTCATGATATCCGTTAGGCGAAAGGTCAGTAAGTATGATACGTGCAAAAATACTATTTTTTTATTTTGCAGCAAAGAAAAGTGTGAAAAAGCTAATTATTTGGCTCAAGTTATTTGATAAAATGTTTTCTCAGTATCGCCCATAGTAATATGTTTTTTTTAATTGCTTTCCGTTCATTGTACTTGATACTGTTTAAACTTGTCACCATCCTATTGACGAATTTGTGAGACAATGTCTCACAAATCTTTAATTATTCATCAATGTTGTTTTCCTCAAATTCTGCAATCCATTCCTTAACCTTAGCTTGCAGCAAAGCCTTGTCTGGCAAATATAATTGATATGCAGAAGCATAGACATGAGAGTCTTTTGGCAAAGTCAACTCCACAAGTGCATCGTTCTTGCTCTCACAAAGTAAAATTCCGATGGTTGGCTTCTCGAAGTCTTGCTTCACAAAGCGGTCATAATAGTTGACATACATCTGCATCTGCCCAAGGTCTTGATGGGAAAGCTTGTCTGCTTTTAGGTCAATGAGGACATAGCATTGCAGCAATCTATTATAGAAGACCAAATCCACATAATAGTTGTCTTCATCGAAAGTGAAACGCTTCTGGCGTGCCTCGAAGAGGAAGCCTTTCCCTAATTCGAGCAAGAACTGCTGCATCTTGCTGATAATGGCATTCTCCAACTTCGATTCAGAGTAAGCTACATCTGGCTTCAATCCTAAAAACTCCAAGGTCAAAGGACTCTTGATGACATCAGAAGGCTTCTCTACCGTTTGACCTTCCTTTGCCAAACGCATGACCTCATCCTTGTCACGGCTCAAAGCCAATCGCTCATAGAGACAACTGCCCACTTGACGCTGTAACTGTCGAACTCCCCAATGCTGGCTTGCACATTCTATCTCATAGAAATTACGTTCTGCTTCATTTGTAATGCGCATCAAAATCAAATAATGAGACCATGAAAGAAGAAAGTTTGGGGCTTCCGTCTCTGTCTTTTCAAAAATCCGCAACGCTGTTGCGGATTTGCCCTGTTTTTCTAAATTCCGCAACAATGTTGCGGAATTTGAATACACCAAGAACAATTTGCGACACTTCTCCAAAGTATCAACAGACCACCCTTCCTCAAAATGAGCAATTAGTTTCTGTGACAGATCCTTCAATACTCGCTTCCCATATTGCGCACGGACATTTCCTTTCTGTTCATACTCCACTATATATTTGCCAATATAATACTTGGTATAAACCTCCGCTATATTGACAGAAGTCTTCACGTAAGACCTTGCCTGTTCTATAAGACCAGACACTTTATTATATAAGCCCGCTATACTTTCGGATGTTTTGATAATTTCGTTTGCCATAATTCTGTGTCTTTGTTATCAGATTATGGGGACAGTCCCCATAATTCCAGTTTCAAATAAGTGAGACAGCGTCTCACCTTTTATATCAACCACAAAAATGTGGAACACCGTCCCGCATTTTACAATTTGTCAACATTTATCCCCAAGATACGTTGTATCTCTGCCAAAGTCTTGTCTATTTTATGGTCAAGAGCCTCGCTCTTCTTGAAATAGTCAGCAAGCAGTTCGGCAGGATGTAAGTTTTCTTCATCCTCTTCTGTTAAATCTTTGCTTATGCCCATGTTCAAATAATATTATGCTGCAAATATACATTAAATTTTGTGATAATCGTTATTGATAGCTATTTTATGTCGTTTATTCATATTCAGATTTAGGAAAATAAAAAATAAACTTTTTTTCGGGCGTTTTACCCTCACACCCTCACCAATAGCCTTGAAAGCCCCTGTTTATCGAGGTCCTGAGGTGTGAGGAATAGGGTGAGGGGTGTGAGGGTATATTAGGAATGTGGAATTAGATTAGATGTTTTACAATTTATTGCCTTATATCTGCACCTTTGGTGCAACTATCAAGCACAAAAGGTGCATGATAGAAGCAATGCTTGCAAAACAGTACAAGATTTTCTTGTGTTTTACTTTGTATAGCAAATAAGTTTTGTATCTTTGCATAAGATAAGCTGCATCTCAGCAATAAATCCAAACAAGTTTGGCTTATATTGCATTCGATTTGCATTATCTTTGCATAAGATAAGCTGCATCTCAGCAATAAATCCAAACAAGTTTGGCTTATATTGCATTCGATTTGCATTATCTTTGATAAGAACGTTTTATTATGGAAAGGTATTTATAATGCTCATTTGTAAATAAAAATAAAGATTTTGAGAAAGGATTGATGAATGAACTTGAAACTAAACGAATATCACAAGATGACGAATTCCATAAAAATGGAATCAGTGGAATCTTGGAGCAAGCTGAAATTGTCGCGCGAGGAGTGCTCGAATCAGTTCAGACGATTGCGGGAACAACGGCTTGCAAGGGAGTCCAAATCGCTCAATTAGAAAAATGGTCGAAAACTAATAATTGTTGGTTAGATGCTACAAAATTAGGTAGCTATGAAGATAGAGGTTCCGAAAATGAGGTGTATCTGTCATATACAGAAAATTGTGTATACAAATTGAATGACTTTCGTTATTCTGACGACAATTTAAGTCCGTTCTTTGAACGTATAAAAGCGCACAATACATACTTTCCTTATTGCGCATATTCACTTATAGGTTTTTCTGTCAATAAGAATGGCAAAACATGTGCAGTATTGCGTCAGCCTTATATCATATCAAATCGCGAAGCTACGCAAGAAGAGATATATACAGAGCTGAAGAAACTGGGATTCAATTCCCAATTGAATGGAGAGTATTATACTAATGGTTTTCATGATATATTTGATGCTTCACCAAACAATGTCTTGGTTGGTATTGATGGTAATCTGTATTTTATAGATACCATAATATATAAGACAAATGCAAACAACCTAAATACATATCAAAGTCAATCACCGAGATTTAACCACAAAATTTAAAATTCTTTTCCTTTCGTTGCTTCTTATCTATTGTGTATTACACCGTGGTAAGTAGCTGTTTCCATGGAATTATTGAATAGGAATGTGTCATTATGTCAAATTAATGTGGAAAGATTTGGAGATAATCCACATAATAACTATATTTGCGGCATAAATCAACCCTTATCTAATAACACTTTAATACTACAACTATGAATAGCGAGGAACTTATACTGAATGCAAATGATGTGGTAACCTATTTGCAGAAACCGGCATCAGACTTTACAAAGGCTGACATCATCAATTTTATCCGTAACAACGATATCCGGATGCTAAATTTTATGTATCCGGGTGGTGACGGCAAACTCAAGACACTGAATTTCGTTATAAACAGTCTTAGTTATCTCGACACGATACTCACTTGTGGAGAGAGAGTCGACGGGTCGAGCCTTTTCCCGTTTATCAGTGCGAGCAGCAGTGATTTGTATGTTATACCGCGTTTTCGCACGGCATTCGTAGACCCCTTTGCCGAGATTCCTACGCTTTGTATGCTCGCTTCCTTCTTCGATAAAGACGGCAAACCGCTGGAAAGTGCCCCGGAAAGGACACTGCAAAAGGCTGTAGCTGCATTTAAAGAAGTAACGAAGATGGAATTCCATACCATGGGCGAACTGGAATACTATGTAATAACTCCAGATTCGGGCGAATTTCCAGCTGTCGACCAAAAAGGCTATCATGAGTCTTCTCCCTATGCGAAGACAACGGATTTTAGAACAAAATGCATGTATTATATCGCTCGCACGGGCGGTCAGATAAAATATGGACACTCTGAAGTGGGAAACTTCAGCATGGGAGGAAAAGTCTATGAGCAAGGCGAGATAGAGTTTCTGCCCGTTCCGGCAGAAGAGAGTGCCGACCAGCTGATGATTGCAAAGTGGGTAATAAGAAACGTGGCTTACCGCATGGGACTGAATGTTACTTTTGCTCCTAAGATAACAGCCGGCAAGGCTGGGTCTGGATTACATATCCACATGAGGATAATGAAACACGGCAAGAATATGATGATTCATGATGGAAAACTGAGCGAGCAGGCACGTACCATCATTGCCGGAATGATGGATCTGGCACCGGCTATTACGGCATTCGGCAATAAGAACCCTACGTCGTATTTCCGTCTGGTGCCGCATCAGGAAGCTCCAACCAATGTTTGCTGGGGCGACTGCAACCGCTCGGTGCTTGTAAGAGTACCACTCGGATGGACCTCAAATCAAGACATGTGTCATGAAGCGAACCCGCATGACGTGGCTTGGCATTACGATACTTCGCTCAAGCAAACAGTAGAAATGCGCTCGCCAGACGGCTCGGCAGATATCTACCAGCTTATAGCCGGTCTTTGCGTGGCTTGCCGGCATGGATTTGAGATGGAGAATGCTCTTGAGGTGGCAGAGAAGACATACGTGAACTATAATATCCATGATGCGGAGAATGCCAGCAGGGTAGAGGCTCTGGAACAGTTGCCCGACAGCTGTGCCGCTTCAGCCGACTGTCTCGAAAAGCATCGCAAGGTCTTCGAGGAACACGGAGTGTTCAGTCCGGCAATGATCGACGGCATTATCTCGCAGCTTCGTGCTTTCCACGACAGAACGATGCGCCGCAATATCGAGAGCAACTATGAGGAAATAGAGAAACTCGTGAACAGGTATTTCCATTGCGGATAATATCTTTACCCTCACCATCCCTCACACCATCCCTCACCATCTGAAACGCCGATAAACAGGGCATTTCAGATGGTTGGGTGAGGGTGTGAGGGTAAAATTACCGAAAAACTTTTTTCTGTTTTTTTCGCTCATTCGAAAAAAATTCAATGTTAATTTATAATATTAAATAGGTAAAACATTTGCATCATATTGATTTAATACATAACTTTGCAACCTGGATTTTGCAAAATAGCAAAAACACAATGTAATCTAAGCGAAATTACTAACAAACTAAAACAAAATAAAAAATGACAACCTTAACAATGTGTATTGTCGCGGTCTTCGTCATCGGCTATTTCTTCATAGCCATCGAGAGCGTGACAAAGGTGAACAAGGCAGCAATCGCACTCCTTATGTTCGTAGGCTGCTGGACAATCTTTATGTGTGATCCGGGACAGTATCTCGCTACCGCCATTGGCGACAAAGTGGGAACAGTAGTGAGCGAGGCGATAGAGCATCATCTCGGCAGCACGGCAACAACGCTGTTTTTCCTCATGGGTGCCATGACTATAGTGGAACTCGTAGACCAGAACGGCGGATTCAACTTCGTTCGCGACACGCTGAAGACGAAGAGCAAACGCGTCCTTTTGTGGCGAATAGCCTTCATGACCTTCATTCTCTCGGCAATCCTCGACAACCTGACAACATCTATCGTGATGATAATGATCTTGCGCAAGCTTGTCAGCGACCATAAAGACCGTATTATATATGCAGCCCTCGTTGTCATTGCGGCAAATTCCGGTGGTGCCTTCTCGCCAATCGGCGACGTTACTACCATCATGCTGTGGAACAAGGGCGTTATTACAGCTGGCGGCGTGATAAAGGAGATACTCCTGCCGTCTATCGTTTCTATGGTAATTCCGGCTTATATCCTTACCTTCCATCTGAAGGGCGAACTTGCCGTTCCGGAGAATAAGGGCGGAGAGCTCGGTTCAAGCGATTTTACAGCCTTCCAGCGCAAGGTGGTGTTCTTCCTCGGAGTAGGCGGACTCATCTTTGTTCCTATTTTCAAGTCTATAACACATCTTCCTCCGTTTGTAGGCATTCTGCTCGTATTGGGCGTTCTGTGGACAGTAACAGAGGTATTCTACAGCCGTTTGCCTAAGTTGGCTACAAAGAGCACGATGCAGAAGCGTGTCAGCAACATGCTGTCGCGTATAGACATGTCGACAATCCTGTTCTTCCTCGGTATTCTGATGGCAGTGGCTTGTCTTGAAACAATCGGAGTATTGACACAGCTCGGACAGGGACTCAACGTGGTGTTCGACGGCAACCACTATCTCGTTACCGGTATTATCGGTGTCTTGTCGAGCATCGTAGACAATGTGCCGCTCGTTGCCGGATGTATGGGAATGTATCCTGTTGACCCGTCGATTGGCGGTGATATGTCGGTAGACGGAATCTTCTGGCAGCTGCTTGCCTACTGTGCCGGAGTCGGCGGTTCGATGCTTATCATCGGATCTGCAGCAGGTGTTGTAGTTATGGGACTGGAGAAGATTACCTTTGGTTGGTATATGAAGAATATCTCGTGGATTGCTTTCGTGGGCTATCTCGCAGGTATCGGTCTCTATTGGGTAGAGAAAGCTGTTATCGGACTGTAAGGAATATTGTCCACATTCGAATGTGGTAATATATATTATAGGAAAAATATATTTTAGACAAAACCGACAAAACACCCTCACCAAGTAAAACCCTCGTTCCTCGGGTTTGCCGATGTATTATCATATTTCCTTATGAGAACAAGTTCTCAACGGAAATCCGCTAATCCATCGTCAATGCCTATGGCATTTTTACTTGGCAAGGGCGATAAACAAAAAAAACAAAGGACAAAGTCTGCTGTTATAAAGCAAAACTTATGTTTCCTTTGTTTTTTTTGTTAATCGCCCAATGTCGTTTTGCAAGAGGCACGAAGTGACTCTTTGTATTATGGCTGATGTGGACGGAAGAGAGCTTGCTCTCTAAAGGACACATCTGACGTAATACAAAAGCCGAAGGCTTGCAAAACGGCATTGGGTGTTTTATCGGTTTTTGTCTAAAAAACGCCCCAAAAGAGTTCTTCCTAATATATATTATTACTCAAAATATGAGATGAATGGAAAGATGCTATCCCTTGATAGCCTCCCTCAGCTGGTCAAGAGCTTTCTTGAGGATACTCCTCGGCGTTCCGACGTTCATACGCATAAAGCCTTCACCGCCCTTGCCAAACATTTCACCGTCGTTCAGTGCCAGATGAGCCTTGTTGACAAACAGGTCTACGAGCTGCTCGTGGTTGAGGTGAAGCCCGCGGCAGTCGAGCCATACAAGGAAGGAAGCCTCTGGGCGCAGTGGCTTAATCTCCGGCAAGAACTCCTTGCAGTAGTTTTCCACAAAGATGATGTTGCTCTCGATATATTTAAGCATCTCCTGGCGCCATTCCTCACCGTTCTTAAATGCAGCTATAGTGGCTATCGGCGAGAAGAGCGGAGCCTCGTTAAGTTCGTTGGCAGTCAGCCATGAATAGAATTTCTTTCTTATCTCATCATTTGGCACGATAGAGTAGGAGCTTACGATACCGGCGATATTAAACGTTTTCGACGGAGCGCCGAACGTGATGCTGCATTGCGCTGCCTTCTCAGATGCCGTGGCAAACGGCACGTGCTTGTTCCCCCAAAGAGCCATATCACAGTGAATCTCGTCGGAGATGACAAGAATATTATGGTCGTAGCAGAAGTCGGCAAGCTTTGCCAGAGTCTCCTTGCTCCATGTTATTCCTGCCGGGTTATGAGGGTTAGAAAGGATAAGCACCTTGCACTTGTCGTCGGCAACTTCAGCGAGATTGTCGAAATCCATAGAGTAAGAACCGTCTTCGTTTTCCTTCAGCGGATTATACACCACTTCCCTGCCGTTGCCCTCGGGAGTGAGACGGAAGGGATGATATACAGGCGGCTGGATGATAACCTTCTCGTCGGACTTGGTAAACACGTTTACAACCATACCTATACCTTTCACGATGCCGGGGATATAGCTTAGCCATTCGCGTTTCACATCCCACTGGTGATGGTCCTTTATCCATTTCATCACGGTAGGCCAGAATTCTTCAGGCTCTACGGTATATCCGAAGAGCGAGTGGTCGAGTCTCCGTCTTAGTGCATCAGTAATGAAATGTGGCGTTTCGAAATCCATGTCTGCCACCCACAGCGGCAGGAGGTCAGCCCTGCCGTAGCGTTCCTCGAGCACTTCATGCTTCAGGTCGCCGCTGCCAGAGCGGTCAATTATTTTATTGAAGTCATACATATAGCCTCTCCTTTTCTTTATTTCTCCAAAGCCTGCTTGATATCCTCAAAGATGTCGTCCATATCCTCCAGTCCGACAGAAATTCTCACCGTAGTGTCGAGCACGTCCATAGCAGCGCGTTCTTCATCCGAGAAGTTGCCGAAGATTGTACTTGCCGGGTGTATGGCGAGCGTCTTGTTGTCGAAGAGGTTAGTGGCGCGGCGCACCAGTTTCAGGTTGTTTATCATATTGAAGCAAGCCTCCTTGTCAGTAAGGTCTACGGTCATCATTGCGCCGGCAGTCTTGCCATACTGTTTCTCGGCAATGGCATGATAAGGATTGTCAGACAGTCCGACGTAGTTCACGCGCTTTATGCCCGGCAGCGTGCGCAGCTTCTCTGCAAGATACAGTGTGTTGTGGCTCTGCACGCGGTAGCGCGCATCAAGAGTCTCCAGTCCGAGCGACTGCATATATGCCACATGAGGAGTCATATAAGCTCCGAAGTTGAAGAGCATCTCGTTCTTCATAGTGTGTCCGAACCCCTTTGTCGTGCCGTAGTCAATAACGAGCCCGCCGAGTGTAGTGGCACCGCCAGAAAGGTATTTAGTACTTGAAACCACCTCGATGTCCACTCCCAGACTCTTAGCCGAGAACTGAGTGAAAGGTATAACCGTAGTGTCGGCGATGAGCGGCACGTTATATTCGTGTGCAATCTCCGAGAGAGCCTTCAGGTCGGCAACCTCCATCTGCGGATTAGTGATAATTTCAAGGAAAATACAGCAAGTGTTTTCGTCCATCTTATTCTTGACCTCGTCGAGATTCAGCAAGTCGCACGGTCTTGGCTCCACGCCGAAACGCTTCATCGATTCAGTGATGAGCGAGAAGGTGTTGCCAAACATGTGGCGTGAAGTAACGATATTCTTTCCTGTGGCAGCGAGAGCCATCAGTGTGTTGCTGATAGCCGCCATGCCCGACGACATTGCTATTACGTTTTCTGCTCCGGTAAGAGCCTTCACCTTGTCTTCGAGATACATCACGGTAGGGTTCATCACTCTCGAATAATCCGGTGCGATAACCTTTCCTGTGAATGCGTCAGCCATGTCCTTTGCGGTGTCAAACTCGTATGCTGCGGTATGATAGATAGGCATACTCAGCGAACCATAGGCATCGCCTTTGCGGAACGGCGTGTCAATTGCTTTTGTCTGATTTTTCATTTTTTATATATTATCATTAATGTTTCTGACTGCAAAATTACTGCAAAATGTAGTATCTAAAAAATCAGAAGCACTTTTTTTCTGCTTTATCCCGAATGACGGGGTGGAAATGTTTTTGTCTAAAACTATATCATCCCAATAATAAATAACAAGTCAAAATTATTTTATACAACCGACAATGGAGATAATATAAAAAACAACAAGTACAACTTATACAACAAGTACAAC
>ERZ808270.110-NODE-110-length-51335-cov-33.847582_pt1 | contig 51335 bp, 36 predicted proteins | sample MGYA00521082_ERZ808270 | MGnify/ENA primary metagenome ERZ808270 (study PRJEB31516, sample SAMN03275594) | gut metagenome | biome: mammalia-associated habitat; material: feces | host: Papio cynocephalus | place: Kenya | collected 2012-07-27 ... | reverse complement strand
ACTTCGGTAAGAAATCGCTTTCAGAGCTTGATGATTTGCTCGAGAGTCTGAATCTATCTTTTGGAACTGATATTTCAAAGTATAAATTAGACAAGGATGCTTAATGCTCCTAGTCCAAAAAGAACAAAACAAAAATGAGACATAATAAGAAATTCAACCATTTAGGTCGTACTGCTTCTCATCGTAATGCGATGTTGGCTAACATGGCTGCATCACTTATCTTGAGCGAGCACAAAAGAATCACTACGACCCTCGCAAAGGCAAAGGCTCTTAAGAAGTATGTTGAGCCATTGATTACTCGTTCTAAGAACGATACCACTACTTCACGTCGTGTTGTATTCCGTTATCTTCAGAACAAGTATGCAGTGAAGGCTCTCTTCGGTGAGGTTGCAGAGAAGGTAGCTAACCGTCCTGGTGGTTACACTCGTGTTATCAAGTTGGGTACTCGTCAGGGTGACGCAGCTGAGATCGCTTTCATCGAGCTTGTAGACTTTGATGAGAATATGGCTAAGACTCAGAAGGCTGCTGCTAAGAAGACTCGTCGTAGTCGCAAGGCAACTAAGTCTGAAGAGGCTCCTGTAGCTGAGGCAAAGGCAGAGGCTCCTGCAACTGAGGAGGCCCCTAAGGCTGAATAAGTTACAATACATCTCAGATAAACTAAAGCGCTTTTGTCGTGTGACAAGAGCGCTTTTTTCTTATCTTTTAGGAAACTAAATGCATGTTTAGGGTTTTCCCTAATTAGCTTTAGGGATATTTTCCAGCTACATGTTCTGTTTTTTTTTATCTTTGCATCGGAGTTTGAAGAAGAGACTATCTATAATATGTGGTTTCATTCGGTTATAACCTATCTTCTCTTTCTTTTTTCTCCAAAGGGTTTAGATTTAAATGTTTGTTAAGATATTGATGTACAATGAAAAAGTTATTGGTAATTGCTTTGTGTTCAACTTTAGTTTTTAGTAGTTGTGATACATCTACGGGTAGTGCAGCTTACGCTGGCGGTTCTATAGGTTCCATCTTGGGCTCAGCTATTGGTGGATTGAGTGGTGGTCCTCGTGGTTCAGACATGGGCACCATCATTGGTATGGCTGGAGGTGCTGCTGTAGGTGCTATTATCGGTAGTCAGGCTGACCAACAACAGGCTCAACGTGAAAGCGAATATCGCCAAGCTAGAAGGGATAGACAAGAGCGTATACAGCGTTCACATAGTTATGATGATACCTATGGTTACTCCTCTAGTAATGATGCTGGCTCTACTCATGTTGATAGTTATAGCAATGGTTCTAATGCTCCTTCTGTTAATAGTTCAGAAATCTTTGATTCTACTAATAGCGGTGATGATCGTCTTTATGACTTCAATGGAAAGGATTATACAGGCAATTATAGTGCTCAGCAACCTACCACTCAGATGCCTTCCGCTACTGTCGAGGAGTTGGGTGCTCGTTTTTCTTACTCCCCTAATTTGGAGATTGTAAATGCTCGTTTTGTGGATGACAATGAAAATAATATGCTTGACCGCAATGAGACTTGCAAGTTGATTTTCGAAATCATGAATCGCGGTAACCAACCTGTTTATGATGTTGTGCCAACTGTCGTTGAAACTACTGGTAACAAACATATCTTTATATCGCCTAGTATTCATGTCGAGAAGATTGATGCAGGTTCTGGGGTTCGTTATACAGCAATGGTGAAAGCTGATAACAGATTGAAGGATGGCACTGCTCGTTTTTGTGTTTCCGTGATTCATGGGAACAAGGCTATTTCAAAGGTCAATGAATTTAATATCCCGACTAAAGGAAAGTAACCCGACTAAGGGAAAGTAATATGTATCCTCTCTTACAATAAAGCCAAGAATCATCTTAGTGATGATCCTTGGCTTTATTGTTTTTATTGGCAGATTCTATTTTGCCTGTCTTATGTTCTTCTTTTCTTTCATGGCTCCTATCTCTTGGGCTATGGTTCTCTTCTTGGTTGCCATATTTTTCTTCCTTCTTGCCATGGCTATTTTCCTTTTTCCCATGATCGTGGTCTTCCTTTGGGCTGTAGATATATCTATCCTCCTTTTGCCCTTTGGTATCTTCTCTGCTCTTCGCATCTTTTGGAACTTTGGCATTTTTTGCCTCTTTTTCTTTTCTCCATTTAGGAAAATCCTTGAAGTCACTCTCAGCCATCTCGAAGTCTATCTTTGGAAGTTTATTGTCATCTGGTCTGTAAGGTATGGGATTGTCCAATCTCTCTACTTTCACGGTAGCCACACCTTGGGCTATCATGCCGATAGCCTTGGCCGCAGCCCATGAGATGTCGATGATTCTTCCTCTTCCGAAAGGTCCTCGGTCGATGACTTTTACCACGACGCTTTTGCCATTGCTCATGTTCGTAACCTTCAACTTCGTGCCGAAAGGAAAGTAGCGATGAGCGCAAACCAAACTGTCGTGATGTATTTTCTTACCACTAGCCGAGCGTGCTCCCGTAGCTTTCTTGGAGTAGTAGGAAGCCTTGCCATGTTGGTGCTTTTGAGCCAAGCAAGGAGCCAGACTTAGCGTAGTCAATATTGCTATGATGAAGTATCTTATTTTCATATCTTCAAAATATTTATGGTGCAAATATAATAAAAAATGTTGAAAGATGCAAGTAAATGTCAGAAAATCAGTATCTTTGTAGAACTAATAACGATATATATGGAAAAGAATGTACCGCAGGAGTGGAATAAGTTCTACTTGAAAGACGTATCGTTTGTTAATTTGATGATGCGCCGTATCTATAATGTGCTGATTGTGGCAAACCCATACGATGCGTTCATGTTGGAAGACGATGGACGTATCGAGGAGAAGATATATAATGAGTATATGGAACTGGGACTTCGATACCCGCCAACCTTTACCCAGGTGTCTACCACGGAGGAGGCAGCCGAGGTGTTGTGTTCCACCGTCATCGACCTTGTGATTTGTATGCCGGGCAATGCCGACAACGATGCTTTCGATGTGGCACGCGACATCAAGGGCAAGTTTCCGAGCATTCACTGTGTGGTGCTGACCCCTTTCTCGCATGGCATCACCAAGCGTATGGAGAACGAAGACTTGAGTATCTTCGATTACGTGTTCTGTTGGTTGGGAAATACCAATTTGATTCTCTCCATCATCAAGTTGATAGAGGACAAAATGAACTTGGAGCACGACATCCAGGAGGCGGGCGTACAGATGATACTCTTGGTGGAGGATTCCATCCGCTTCTACAGTTCCATCTTGCCGAATCTTTATAATTATATCTTGGAGCAGAGCAAGAATTTCTCCAAGGAAGCCTTGAACCGCCATGCTGCCACGATGCGAATGCGTGGTCGTCCGAAGGTGGTGCTCGCTCGTACCTACGAGGAGGCTTTGAAACTTTACGACAAGTATTCCGACAATACCCTTGGAGTCATCAGCGATGCTCGTTTCCCACTGAAAAATGCTGCCAAGGCTTTTGGTACATTGACGGAAACATTGCCGAAGCCCAAACATCGTACCGATACCTTTGGTCGCGAGAAAGACCCTGAGGCAGGACTCAAACTCTTCCGCTATATTCGCAAGAACGATCCTTTCGTGCCTCTCATCTTGGAGAGCTCTGAGAGTGAGAACCGTGCCAAGGCAGAGGCGGAGGGCTTCCGTTTCGTCGATAAGAACTCGAAGAAGATGAGCGTGGACCTTCGTCAGTTGATGGAGGAGCACATGGGGTTTGGTGACTTCATCTTCCGCGACCCGAAGACCCATGAGGAGATTATGCGCATCCGCAGCTTGAAGGAGTTGCAGGATAACATCTTCAATATTCCTAACGATTCGATGCTCTATCACATCAGTCGCAACCACATGAGCCGCTGGCTTTGTGCCCGTGCCATTTTCCCAGTGTCTGCTTTCTTGAAGAATGTTACTTGGGAGCGGTTGCAGGATGTGGATGCCCATCGCCAGATTATCTTCGATGCCATTGTGCAGTATCGTCACATGAAGAACTTGGGCGTTGTGGCAGTTTTCGACCGCATGAAGTTTGATAAGTACGCTCACTTTGCCCGTATCGGCGAAGGCTCGTTGGGCGGCAAGGGTAGAGGCTTGGCTTTCCTCGACAATGTCATCAAGCGCCATCCGGAGTTCAATCAGTATGAGAATGCCACGGTGCAGATTCCGAAGACCGTGGTGCTCTGTACCGACATCTTCGATGACTTCATGGAGAGCAACAATCTCTATCCGATAGCCCTCAGTGATGCGAGCGACGACGAGATATTGAAGCATTTCCTTCGTGCCCAATTGCCGGATTCGTTGATAGCCGACTTCTTCACCTTTTTCGAGGCGACAAAGAGTCCTATCGCCATCCGATCCAGTTCACTCTTGGAGGATGCCCACTATCAGCCTTTCGCCGGCATCTATTCCACCTATATGATACCTTACTTGGAGGACAAGTATCAGATGCTACAGATGTTGGCTTGTGCCATCAAGGGTGTCTATGCCTCGGTGTTCTATCGTGACTCCAAGGCGTATATGACGGCTACGAGCAACGTCATCGACCAGGAAAAGATGGCGGTCATCCTTCAGCAAGTGGTGGGCAAGAACTACGGCGACCATTTCTATCCCAATATGAGTGGTGTGCTCCGTTCGCTTAATTATTATCCGATAGGCGATGAGACGGCTGAGGAAGGCATTGCCAGCCTCGCACTCGGACTGGGCAAGTATATCGTTGATGGCGGTCAAACCTTGCGAGTTTGTCCTTATCATCCTAACCAAGTGCTTCAGACTTCCGAGGTGGAGAAGGCTTTGAGCGAAACGCAGACCCAATTTTATGCACTCGATATGAAGCACGTGGGCGATGACTTCAAGGTAGATGATGGTTTCAATATTCTCAAGATGAAGGTTAAGGATGCCGCCAGCGATGGTTCGCTCAACTATATCGCCTCCACTTTCGACCCATACGACCAAGTGCTGTATGATGGCGTTTATGAGAACGGTCGCAAGGTCATCACCTTTGGCAGTGTGCTCCAGCATGGAGTTATCCCATTGCCAGAGATACTCCAAATGTCTATGAAGTTTGGTAGCGAGGCGATGCGACGCCCGGTTGAAATTGAATTCGCTTGCAATATCAATGCCGACAAAACCTGCGAATTTTATCTCCTTCAGATTCGCCCGATCGTAGATGCCAAGGAGATGCTCGATGAGGATGTAAAAGCGATACCGGATGGCGACTGCCTATTGCGTTCGCACAATTCTCTTGGTCATGGCATCAGCGAAGATGTGGTGGATGTCGTCTATGTGAAGTATGATGACAACTTCTCTGCGATGAACAACTATTATGTGGCAGACGACATTGAACGTATCAATCGTCAGTTCCTAGCCGAAGGTAAGAACTATGTACTCGTTGGTCCGGGCCGTTGGGGGTCCAGCGACCATTATCTAGGAGTTCCTGTCAAATGGCCTCACATCAGTGCTGCAAGAGTCATCGTGGAGGTAGCATTGAAAAATTACAATATCGACCCGAGTCAAGGTACCCACTTCTTTCAGAACCTCACCTCCTTTGGTGTGGGCTATTTCACGGTAGATACTAATGTGGAGAACGGTGGTTTTGTTAATAAGAAAATCTTGGATGCCATGCCTGCGGTCGAGGAGACCCAGTACGTCCGTCATGTGCGTTTTGAGCATCCGATGAGGATACTCATGGATGGCAAGAAGCAGGAGGGAGCTATATTAATTCCATGAGATAATATTGGTAATCATGTAGGATGGTAGCAAGAAATTGTTCCTTGCTACCTCCTTTTTGCTTTACATTTTCTGTGATTCCTAAAAACTTGCTCACTTTATCTGCGAGAGCAGCTATCTGGTAGTCTTTGTCCTCACGTTGTGAGTAGAGTGTCTTGTCAATCAGTTCTGCTTGTCCGGACGATAGGTTCATAGCTTCTTCGTATATAGGATGATAGTCTTTTTTTGTGTAGTAGAACTCATCCAATGAGACGTGGTATTTCTTGTAGTCCACTAGTTTGATAACCATGGTCCCGGCAGCCATGTCGCCGAGTCGCTGCGAGTTCTTGGTAAGCAGGATGAAGATAAGCCCAATGCCACTTACGCCTAGGTCAATGATATTCAAGAGCCATCTCATGAAGAATGAACCCATTGTGGGACGTGAGCCATCCATGTTGACAACCCTAGTCTTCATGATATATTTTCCTGGTGTTTGTCCGTTGTTGAATGTCTCCCAGAAAAAGTCGTATCCCAATGTAGGAATCACTAATATGAGGAAGTAAGGAATGTCACTACTTAAACGGATATGGCTGAATATCGTTAACATTGATACTGTGTACATCACGATGATGATTCCATCGATGATTCGTGCCAGAACTCTATCCACTATACTGGCAGGTGTTTGACTGATTCTTACGAATTGGTTGGTTATGATATTAGGATTCCCCATGATGTTATAAATTGCTTTGTATGATTGTTTTTTGTTCCTTAACCGAGAAAATAACTATGATTCCTACAGAAAAAGATGAATTTGTTTGCAAATATAAGAATAATTACTTACATTTGCATCACTTTTCATGGAAAAGTTGGTAAAACAAGAAAGAAAAGTTATAATTGAAAGCAAAATTGCTGTGAAAGAGTTTACTTTTATACGAAATAACATCGATAAGTGGCAACGTGCGGAAATCGTCGTGGACGATGCCGCCTCCCAATCGCCTGACCGTCTGGCTGAGGTCTATGTGGATCTTACGTCCGACTTGGCTTTTGCGCAAACTCATTATCCTGATTCTCGCATCACTATTTATCTCAACACGCTTGCTTCATCACTCCACAACTCTATCTATCGCAACAAGAGAGAGAAGTGGTCGCGCCTCCTTACCTTTTGGATGCAAGAAGTTCCGCTCACCATGTATGAGTCTCGCAAACTCTTGTTGACCTCTTTTGTAGTCTTTCTTATCAGTACGGGGATTGGCATCCTGTCACAATGTTTCGACCCAGAGTTTTGTAGGATTATTTTGGGAGATGGTTATGTAGATATGACGCTCGACAACATCGCTCATGGCAAGCCGATGGCGGTATATGATGGTGGAGGTGAAACCTCTATGTTCCTTGGTATCACGCTCAATAATATCATGGTGTCTTTCTATATCTTTGTGGCAGGCATCTTTACTTCTTTGGCTTCTGGTTATATGCTTTTTCAGAACAGCATCATGCTTGGCTGCTTCGAGACGTTTTTTGCGCAGCATGGTTTGTTAAGCGAGTCGCTGTTAGCGGTGTTCCTTCACGGAACGCTAGAGATCTCTGCCATCATCATAGCTGGGGCGGCAGGACTGGCGATGGGTAATGGTTGGTTGTTCCCTGGTACTTACTCTCGTTTGCAGTCTTTTCGGCGAGGGGCTAAGCGAGGTTTGAAGATTGTCGTGGGGACTATACCTGTTTTCATCATGGCTGGTTTTATCGAGGGATTTGTCACGCGACATACCGAGATTCCTGATGCCTTGCGACTGCTGTTCATCCTTCTGTCGCTCTCGTTTGTCGTCACGTATTTTGTGATTTATCCTAGAATCAAACATCAGCAATCTGAATCAAATAACAATAAGATACAAACATCAACAGCTAAATACTAACATCTAACGATATGAATAGAATTCCTTTTTATCAAGAGAGAACTTTCAGCGAGAAGTTTAATGTAACCTTCGAGTTCTTGAAGGAGAACTGGAAGGTTGTGCTTCGCTACATCACTTATGTTTGCTTGCCAATGAGTTTGGTGGGAGGCTGGGTGTTTAATTCGTTCATCTCCCTTGTGGAGAATTTGGAGGCGACTCAAACTGATGACAGTGCGGCGTGGTTGCAGTTTGCACTCACTTATGGAGGCATCCTTCTGCTGATGTCTTTGGCAAGTTGGTGGATTGCGACGGTTATGTTTTCTTTGATGCAGGCATATAACGAACGCCAAGAAGGATTGGAGGGCATTACTTTTGATGAACTCAAGCCTAAGATGAAGCGTAATGCTTGGCGACTTTTCAAGTTGGGGTTGGCCTGTTTCCTTGTATTTGTCGTTTGGATGGGCTTGCTGATAGGTGTCGGGTTCATTCAGCCGATACTTAGTGTTATACTAGTCCTTGCCTCGATAGTTTGGGTCGTTCCATTGATGTATGTGTCACCTGTCTATATGTATGAGGACGTGAGTGTATGGCGTGCGTTGTCTCATGGTATCTGGCTAGGCTGGAAAACTTGGGGAGGCACATTTGCCTTGGGCTTTGTGTTGTTTTTGATTGTTTCTGTGGTTCAAGGGGTAGTGGGCATGCCTTGGCAGATATGTTATTTTGTCAAACTCATATTCGCTTCGGAAACTCAAAATGCACCAGCTTTCATCTCTTCTGTTGGGTTCATGCTTATCTCGTATGTGGCATCCATCGTGATGCTTTATGCCCAGTTCTTGTGTTCGTCTATCTTCTTCGTTGGTATCAGCTATCTCTATAGTCATGCTGCTGAAACTTTTGATGATATGTCCGTGGAGACGGGAATAGACCATTTCGAAGATATGGCAGACCCTCAAGAGGATGCCGAACTTTCTAATTTCGAAAAACTCTAATGTGTATTCCAAATGCCGACGACTCCATCTGATACACTTGTGCTCGACACCGCCCGACTTCAGGTTTGGCGGCAGAACGGCGACTATGACTATAGCCGTGAGCTCGTCCCTTCCCAGACGAGCTTGATGGAGTGGTTGGGCCGTCAGTTCAACAAAGTGATGCGTTCTATCTTTGGAAGTGATTTCTATCGGGAGTATGGTGATGCGATGTGGATTCTTATCGGTTTGATTGCCCTGCTAGCCATCTTTTTATTCTTGTTTTATAGGCATCCCGAGCTTTTCGGCCGTTCGGGTAAGGTGAAGCAAACGGATTATGAGGTTACCGAAGATACTATTTATGGGATAGACTTCCAGCAAGAGATAGAGAAGGCGATGGCTCGTAAGGACTATCGGGAAGTGTTGCGACTGACTTATCTGCAAACCCTCAAGACTTTGAGCGACAACTATTGCATAGAATGGCAAGCATTCAAGACTCCCACACAGTACACCTATGAATTTCGCCATACTGACTTCCGTAAGATGACAAACTTGTTTGTTCGTGTGCGTTATGGCGGCTTCGAGGCTACGGAGGCGATGATGGAAGAAATCCACAATTATCAACAAAGTGTGGATAACTCTATAACTTCCTTGCATTCAGGTGATAAAAGTGATAGGAATGCGACTGTATCGACGAAAGGAGGTGAGCGATGAAGAATACTTATAAGTTTGTTCTTATCATGGTAGTGCTTTTCTGCTTGTCGTTTGTCTTGCAGCTCCAAATGCCGAAGAAGTTTGTGTGGAATCCAACTTATCATCATGCCGATGAGCAACCTTTTGGCTGTTATGTCTTTGATAGTGTGCTTTCGCAGTCGATGCCTGAGGGGTATCATGTAACCAAGAAAACCTTCCGTCAATTGGATGAAGAACATAGGGGAAAGCAGATTTCTGTTTTGGTGGTTGCTACCAAACCTTTACTGGCAAAGACTGATGTTGCTCATCTCAAAAGATTGGCGAAGAGAGGTGGCAAGGTGATGGTGGTGAGCGATTATCTTGATGAAGATTTGATGGGTGTGGATTTCGAGCAGTATAGTTATTTTAGTATCAACTATTTGCAACGTTCGCTCCGTGCGAATAAGAACGTGTATGATACCATTTGTTGGCATAAGCAAGATTCTGTTTATACGGACAGGCAATATCGGGTATTTGGTGAACTAATCACTTCTTGCTTAGTTGTCGATTCGGTGCAGAAAGCTAAAATATGGGCAGCTTGGGAGAATGGAAGAGTCATTCGTCCCGTTGCAGTTTCCGTTTCTTATGGTAAAGGAGAGGTGTTTTTTGTGTCAACTCCGTTGCTTTTCACCAATTACGGCATATTGTATAAACAAGCCAACCTGTATGTTTTCCGTCTGATGTCGCAATTGAGTAACTTTCCGGTCTATCGCACGGAGGCATATATGCAGACCGATGCGATGAGGGAGGCAAGGCAGTCTCCTTTTCGTGAGTTTCTGAAACGACCTGCCTTGCGTTGGGCTATTTATCTAGCCCTGCTGGGTGTCGTGCTCTTTATGGTGTTCACGGCTCGTCGCCGTCAGCGTGTCATCCCTGTGAGGCAAAAGCCGAAGAACCATTCCTTGGAGTTCATCCAACTTGTAGGTTCGCTCTATTATCAGCGTAAAGACCATGCCGATTTGGTGAGTAAGAAATTCAGATACTTTGCCGAAGAAGTGAGGCGAAAGACTGGTGTTGATATAGCCAATGTCAATGGTGATGATTCGGAGTTCCGATTGCTAGCCGACAAGACTGGAATGGAGGAGCAATACTTGCGACAAGTGATTCGAGAGATTCGACTGGTGGTCCATTCCGATAGTAATATTCATAGCGATCAGATGCGGAAACTTGTGGATGCAATGAATGAAATAGTAGATAAATTATAGAAAAGAAGACAGTTGTCCCTTCACTTCCCGAATACCCGTAGGGAGTGATAGCTTCAATAACTTCTTTAAAATCCTAAAAAATGATGGAAGAACAAAGATTAGACTTAACTCTTTTCTCGGAAAAGATAGATACCCTTCGCTCGGAGATTGCGAAGGTGATAGTGGGGCAGGACAAGGCTGTGGACTTGGCACTGACATGCATCTTGGCAAATGGCCATGTATTGATAGAAGGTGTGCCGGGAGTGGCAAAGACGCTCTTGGCTCGCTTGATTGCTCGTTTGGTGGATGCTCGTTTTAGTCGAGTGCAGTTTACGCCCGACTTGATGCCAAGCGACGTGTTGGGTACGAATGTCTTTAATGTCAAGACCCAGGAGTTTGATTTTCATCCAGGTCCTGTCTTTTCCGACATCGTATTGGTTGACGAGATCAACCGTGCGCCAGCCAAGACACAAGCCGCCCTTTTCGAGGTGATGGAGGAACGACAAGTTACGATTGATGGTGAAACCCACAAGATGGGCGAACTCTATACCATTCTTGCCACCCAGAACCCAGTGGAACAAGAGGGAACTTATCGCTTGCCGGAAGCCCAACTCGACCGTTTCCTCATGAAGATAACGATGGGGTATCCTTCGGCAGACGAAGAGCTGGAAATCCTCAAGCGCCATGAACAACATAGCAACTTGGTGAAGATGGAGAATGTGCATCCAGTGCTTTCCCTTGCCGAACTCTTGCAGTTGCGTAGCTATATGGATAAGGTAGTGGTAGACGAAAGTCTGCTCCGTTACATTACCCAGATTGTTCAGCAAACTCGCAGTAGTCGCGCCGTCTATCTCGGTGCGTCCCCACGTGCCTCGGTGGCAATGCTTCAGGCAAGCAAGGCATACGCACTTTTGCAAGGTCGTGACTTCGTGACACCAGAGGACATCAAGATAGTAACGCCATCCATCCTTCAGCATCGACTCGTACTGACCGCCGAGGCAGAAATGGAAGGATTCACAGCTTGTAAGGTGGCTGAGAGACTCATCGACAAAGTTGAGGTTCCGAAGTAACGATTTTAGTGAAGAGTGAAGAATCGAAAATCGGCGGAAAGCCAACAGAAGATTGAAGAATTCAATAGTAATATAAATAGATGTGTTTCTGACCAAACGATTTTATACAGTCCTTGCTGTCTTGGTCTTAGTGATAGGCTTGGGCAACTATGTTCCCCTGATGTTCAACGTCGGGAGATGGATACTCCTTGTCTTGTTGCTTCTGCTCTTGGTGGAGGCTTTCTTGCTTTATCATGAACGTGGCATCATGGCTCGGCGTACCATGGCTGAACGCTTTTCCAATGGCGATGACAACGAGGTGAATATCCGAGTGGAGAGTATCTACTCTTTTCCTGTTCACTTGGAAATCATCGATGAGATTCCACCGATATTCCAGCGGCGCGATGTACTTTTCCAATTGCGGCTGGGTATGGGTGAAGGCAAAAATGTGAAGTATTGCCTTCGACCTACGGAGCGTGGCACTTATTCTTTCGGACATGTTCGAGTGTTTGTCACTTCTCCAATTGGGCTCTTGCAGCGGCGCTTTACTTTGGGACAACCTGTCGAGGTCAAGGTTTATCCTTCTTATTTGATGCTCAACCAGTATGAGTTGCTTGCCATCAGCAACAATCTCACCGAGATGGGTATCAAGAAGATTCGTAGGATAGGTAACAATACCGAGTTTGAGCAAATCAAGGACTATGTGGCAGGTGATGACTTTCGTCGCATCAACTGGCGAGCCACCGCCCGTACAGCCCGACTGATGGTCAACGTGTATGAAGATGAGCGTTCGCAGCAGATATTCAATATCATCGACAAAGGACGAGTGATGCAACAGGCTTTTCTGGGTATGACCTATCTCGACTTTGCTATCAATGCCTCGTTGGTGCTCTCGTATGTCGCCATGCGCAAGGAAGACAAGGCGGGCATCATCACCTTCAGCGATCATCAGGAAGATTTTGTTCCTGCTTCTCGCCGTACGGGTCATATGCAGAATATCCTTGAGACGCTCTATCGTCAGCAGACGCACTTTGCCGAGTCTGACTATTCCTCGTTGGTGATGAGCGTGAGCCAGCATGTCGGCAAGCGTTCGCTCTTGGTGCTTTATACGAACTTTGCCAATGAGGTGAGTTTGAAACGTCAGCTTCCTTATCTCGTCCAACTGAATCGTTGCCATCGGCTCTTAGTGGTCTTCTTCGAGGACAATGAGGTCAAGGCATACATCAAGACACGCCCCACTAGCGACGAAGCGTATTATCGTCATGTCATTGCCGAGAAGTATGCTAATGAGCAGCGACTCATCGTCTCTACGCTCAAGCAGCATGGCATTCTCTCATTGCTCACAGCGCCAGAGAATCTGTCGGTGAATGTCATCAACAAGTATTTGGAAATCAAAAATAGACAACAGATATGATAGATAATAATCTACAGTATAAAAGTTTCTCTATTCTTTGGCACTTTCAATAAAAAATTATACCTTTGCATCGTCTTTAAAATCAACGGATATGAAGCATCTCTATCTATTCAGCCTATTGGTAGCGCTGATGCTGAATGTACTATCAGTGTCAGCGCAAGTGTATCGTAACCCGATTATCCCGGGCTATCATCCCGACCCGTCAGTTTGTAGGGTGGGCGATACCTTCTATCTCGTCAACTCCTCGTTCCAATATTTTCCAGGTGTTCCTATCTTCCAGAGCAAGGACATGGTACACTGGCAGCAGATTGGCAACGTGCTCGATCGTGAGAGTCAGCTTCCCTTGAAGGGTGCCAACTCATGGCTCGGTATTTATGCACCTACCATCCGCTATCATGAGGGTACCTATTATATGATAACCACCAATGTGGGCAATGGCGGTAACTTTATGGTGACAGCCAAAGCCCCTCGTGGACCTTGGAGCGAACCTGTCTGGCTCAAGCAGCAAGGTATCGACCCTTCGCTCTACTTCGAGAATGGAAAGTGCTATATGGTGAGCAATCCTGGCGATGCCATCTGGCTCTGCGAAATCAATCCGAAGACTGGTGAACAACTCACCGAGAGCAAGAAGCTCTGGCAGGGTGATGGCGGTCGCTATCCTGAGGGACCACATATCTATAAGAAGGATGGTTACTACTATCTTCTCATCTCTGAGGGCGGTACTGAGCTCGCCCATCATCTCACCATCGCCCGCAGTAAAAATATTGAAGGACCTTACGAGAGTAATCCCGACAATCCTATTCTGACCAACTGTAGCCGTCTGGGACAGTCTCTTCAGATACAAGGCACGGGTCATGGAGACTTGGTGCAGGCAGAGAATGGCTCTTGGTGGATGGTGTTCCTTGCCTATCGCAACTATGGTGGTTCTTATCATCACTTGGGACGCGAGACCTATCTTGCCCCGGTGGAATGGAAAGAAGGTGAATGGCCTGTGGTGAACGGCGGTTTGCCTATCGACACCTTGGTCAAGGCGAATACCTTGCCAGCTGTGCCTATGGAAAAGCATCTGGATGCTTACAAGGAGGATGCGCCTACTACAGGTTGCTATGAATGGGTACAGTTGCAAAATCCTATCGAGAGAAACTACCGGAGGAACGACACGATGGCAGTAGAAGAGAAATTCTTTGTCCGTTTGTATCCTCATGGTACGTTGAGCGAGAACAATCAGCCTACTTTTGTTGGTCGAAGACAGGAAAGTGCCAACATGAACTTGGAGACCGAGGTGGAAACCAAAGGCAATGTTGAGGCTGGACTGACCATATATCAAATCAATGATGGACATCTCGATTTATTGGTGTCACAAAAACGGGTAGCCTTGCGATGCAAACTTAAGAGCATCGACTACATTGTGAAGTGTGTGCCACGTGTTCGCAAGGGAGCGGTCAAACTACGTGTTCGCAGCGATGGTACGATGTATTACTTCGAATGTTCTCTCGATGGAAAGAAATACCAAGAGTTGGGAGCTGTCAACTGTAGTCTGATGAGTACTGAGGTGGCAGGTGGCTTTACGGGTATTACTTTAGGCATGTTTGCGGAAGGAAAGCCAAAGAGCGGTCATGCCGACTTCACCTATTTCCATTATGATGAGAAATAAGGGGCAATTAATCAATGTAATAGTAAAAGAAAACAATAATATAATCATAAAATAATGTCAAACGAACAAAATCAAACATCCGACAGAAAGTATCTCGTACCTTTCATATTGATTACCTCACTCTTCTTCTTGTGGGGCTTCGCTCGTGCCATCCTTGATGTACTCAACAAGCACTTCCAGAATGCACTTCATATCAGTATCACCCATTCCGCCTTGATTCAGGTAACCACCTACTTGGGGTACTTCCTCATGGCGATACCAGCCGGAATCTTCATCAATCGTTATGGCTATCGCCGTGGCGTGGTGTTCGGACTTTTGCTCTTCGGCGTAGGCTCCTTGCTTTTCATTCCGGGAGCGGCGGCAGGTAGCTTTTATGCCTTCCTTGGCTGTCTTTTCATCATCGGTTGCGGACTGGTGTTTCTGGAGACGGCTGCCAATCCTTACGTTACAGAATTGGGAGCCGAGGAGACGGCAACGAGTCGCTTGAACCTTTCTCAGTCGTTCAATGGTTTGGGTGGTATCTTCGCCACTTTGTGCATCGGTCAGTTCCTCTTCAACAATACCGAGGAGGGTGGTAATGTGGCAGTACCTTATACCATCTTGGGTATCTTGGTACTTGCCATTGCTGTAGTGTTCTCTCGTGTCAATCTGCCTGAGATAAAGCATGATACCACAGCGGAGGACGAAGCGCAGGGCAGCAATATCGGCAAGCTTTTCGCCCATCATCCGATGTTCTTGTTTGGACTCTTTGCCTTGCTTTGTTATGAGATAGCGGAGATTTCCATCAACTCTTATTTCATCAACTTTGTTACAGGAATGCATTGGATGACAGACCGCATGGCTTCTCTTGTGCTGACCTGTGCTTTGGCATTCTTTATGGTGGGAAGATTTCTGGGCAGTTGGGTGATGCGCCACATCAAGGCTACCACTATGCTCCTGATATGTGCCATAGGCAGCGTGGTATGTATCGGTTTGGTTCTTTGCGACTTAGGCATTGTTTCGTTGGTGGCATTGGTCTGCAACTATCTCTTCGAGGCGATTATGTTCCCTACCATCTTTAGCATCGCCCTCACAGGGTTGGGCAATCTCACCAAGAGTGCATCGTCGCTGTTGATGATGACTCCGATAGGCGGTTGCGGCTTCCTTCTGATGGGTTTGATAGCCGACCGCACTCATGTGGTTTTACCTTTCGTAATTCCGTTCGTTGGCTTTCTTGTTGTATTGGCTTATGCGGCTAGAGAGTATAAAATTGCAAAGTGTAATTAGCAAATTGTAAGGAAAAGAGAGCCTCAACGGGTAATATTAACTTTTTTAACTCGTTTGCAACACGAAAAAGCGAGATTAGATTTTGCGATTTCAAAAGAAAAAAGTAAATTTGCACTCGGTTAAAGGAAAGGTGCCTTGCCGACACCGAATCCCACCGATGAAAATAGAAGAATGTTTCATTAAAACAATAAATTTAAAAAATTATGGCAGTAGATTACAAGAAAATCGGTCTTGTGAACACTAAGGAAATGTTCGCAAGAGCTATCAAGGGCGGTTGGGCCGTTCCTGCTTTCAACTTCAACAACTTGGAGCAGCTCCAGGCTATCATCCAGGCTTCTTCTGAATTGAAGTCACCTGTTATTCTTCAGGTTTCTAAGGGTGCTCGTAAGTACGCTAACCCTACATTGCTTCGTTACTTGGCAGAGGGTGCAGTAGAGTACGCTAAGGAGTTGGGTTGCAACCACCCAGAGATCGTGCTTCACCTCGATCACGGTGATAGCTTCGAGACATGTAAGAGCTGTGTAGACTTCGGTTTCTCTTCTGTAATGATCGATGGTTCTGCTCTTCCTTACGAGGAGAACATCGCATTGACAAAGAAGGTTGTAGACTACGCTCATCAGTTCGGTGTAACTGTAGAGGGTGAGCTCGGTGTCCTCGCTGGTGTTGAGGATGACGTTGTAGCTGAGGAGTCTCACTATACAAAGCCTGAGGAGGTTGTAGATTTCGCAACTCGCACAGGTGTTGATTCATTGGCAATTTCTATCGGTACTTCTCACGGTGCTTACAAGTTCAAGCCAGAGCAGTGCACACGTGACCCTAAGACAGGTCGCTTGATTCCTCCTCCATTGGCATTCGATGTATTGGCAGCAGTTGAGAAGCAGCTCCCTGGTTTCCCTATCGTTCTCCACGGTTCTTCTTCAGTTCCACAGGAGTATGTTGACATCATCAACAAGTTCGGTGGCAAGTTGCCTAACGCTGTTGGTATCCCTGAGGATCAGCTCCGCAAGGCTGCTAAGAGCGCAGTTTGCAAGATCAACATCGACTCTGACTCTCGTCTTGCCTTCACAGCAGGTGTTCGTGAGACATTGGCTGAGCACCCAGAGTACTTCGACCCACGTCAGTATTGCGGTAAGGCTCGTGAGTACATGGTTGACCTCTACAAGCACAAGATCACAGACGTTCTTGGTTCAGACAACAAGTTGGCTAACCTCGACTAATAAAATTATAATAAGCGAAAGTCTACAAAAGACTTTCGCTTATTTTGCTATTAGTAGAAAGTATATTATAAAAGTCTGTTTTATGAATAAAATCGTTTTGTTTTTTTGCTTGTTGACATTGGGATTGACAGGCTGTAAGGAGAATGTGGATTTTTTCGATAATGTGTCGAATGATATTGATTTCTACAATGAAAAGAACTATAGTTTTACTCTGATTAATTTGTGGGGAAGTCAAGCTGCGGTATGGGATGATGGAAAGCATTATATTTTTCAGGGTGATATATTATTAGATAAAAATGACTCTTTGTCGACTTTGTCGACAAGAGGTGCTGCAAGAATAGACAAGCGTTGGCCTGACAATGTTGTTTATTATGATGATTCCGATTATCCTTCAGATTTGCATACATATTTATGGGATGCAATAAAAGAAGTTGAAATGAATACTTATGTTGACTTTGAGCCTCGTCATGGACAATTTAGTTATATTAAATTTATTTATGACCCTAACGAGAAAGATTTCGCAGGTGCTTCTAACTATATAGGCTATAAGTTTGGACCACAAACAATAACAATGACTGCTAGTGGCGCAAAAAGTAGAGGAATTATAATGCATGAAATTTGTCATGCTCTTGGGCTTTATCATGAGATGTGTAGAACCGATCGGGATAAGTATGTAAAAATTGATTTTAGCTCAATGACTACTCAAGAACGTGCACAATTTAAAACTTATCAAGAAAGAGGGGAAAACGGTGTAAATGTTGGCCCGTTTGATTTTAATTCTATTATGTTGTATGATTCCTATTTGAACGACCGCATCGTTATGACCAAACTTGATGGTAGTGCTTTTTATGGGCAACGAAACTATTTGTCAAGTACGGATATTACAGCTTTGGCAAAAGCTCAACCATTAGGAAAATATTACACGTTTTATGAGCCATCTATGATGGATGAGTATCAAAGAGATGAAGATTTTCTTTATCAAAGAACTCGTTTTTTGCGTTGTCCAGAAGGGGCTGACGTGGATTTGAAAATGGAGTATAAATTTGATCCAAAAGCATCAGCTCTTGGAATCTATTCTTTGGCGGATTTCGATATAAAATTTACAATTGAACTCATAAATTGGAAAACTATGCAGACTGTTTTTATAAAAGATATTTCTGTAGTTCCCACTTCAGGGTATAAAAGCCAACTTATCAATGTAAAACTTCCACAAGGGGCTTATCGTGTGGCGTTACGATTGACAGGTACTTGTAAAAATACTTCAGATGTAAATGCAAAGAATGTCCTAAAGAGATTATTATATAATCCACTTCCTTTTTTAACTTTGGATCGTGTGACGATAAATGGGGTAAATGCAACAATACCAAGTGAATATGGATATCCTTCTGATTTGCGATCTAAGACATTTATAACTTTTTAAAGACATAATAAATTATGAAATCTTGGACAATAATAAAGATAGGAATTCTCTTCTTGCTAACATGTTTTGTTTTGTCTTCTTGTGAGAAAGATAGTGTTGATTGTTCGCATGAAGAATTGCTTACAATCTTACCTCATAAAGAGTTGGCAACAACAGATCCTGTTTTAGGAAGAGTTGAGCATTTTATAGCTATTACTGGAGAAGGAGAACGAATATCAATTCGTTATATTGATGGTTTTGATGAAATTTGGGAAGAGGGCTTTTATTATAAATTAAAGGTAAAGGTTGAGTATTATCCTGGAAGTAGTGCTGAGGATGATGTATCTCACAATGTATACTATTTGTTGGAAGTGATAGATAAAGTGAAAGAATGACCACATTCTAATCTCGACTAATATAACTAAGCGGAAGCTTCCAAGAGGCTTTCGCTTAGTTTATTTATGCTTTGGTGATTTTCGTATCGTTGTTGGTTTCCTGTTGAGATTTTCTTTATTAGTTGTTCGGCTGTACAATCCTTTAAAATTACTTTGTTTCCTTTGTCCAACAGGTAGATGGTTGGCATCGTCTTGAGGTTATAGAGGCTATAGAGATGTATGTCTGCTATGATGCGAAGTATCGTGATGTCGGCAGGAATCTTTTGTTGTTGGAGCCATGATGACACTTTGTTGCAGTTTTCACATTCTGGGTCGTAGAAGTAGAGGATAACCTTCTGGTTCTTGTAATCGCTTAGCTGATGTTGCTTTCCATCTTCTGATGAGAAAGTGAAGTCGACGGCGGTGGTGCCTGGCAGATTTTTTTTCGCTCCTTCCAATTTGAAGGAAATGCGCTCTTTCTCGGTTTCATCGAAGGCGGCAGACTTTTCCATTCCCTCCAAAAAAAGAATGTATAGGGAATCATTGCGGAGAGGAGACTGATTGTCTGCGCAATATTCTTCGATGAGACTCTCAAACTTTTCCTTGGAAGCAGCATGATTGTAAGCCTTGGTTGTGAAGGTTGCGATGCCTTTCCGTACTACCTCCTTGTCAAAACGTGATAGCATGTCGATGAAGTTGACGAAGCCTTGCTCTGCCAACTCCTTGTCTTGTAGGGCAAGTGTGTCAGCAAAGTCGAAGTTGTCCCAGTAGTGTTCGCTTAGGTAGCTTGCTCTCTGCTCCACGGTGTGCAGCGAGGTGGGCATGGCGGGGTAGGGAAACGCACGTTGTGCCTGGATAGGCACTAGTGCGTAAGCCAATAAAATGCCGATAAGGAGAAGTCTAGCTTTCATAGTCTTCTTTTTGTGTTGAAGGGATAACTCTTTCTTTAATCTTCCAGTCTGAGGAAAGCCTTTGGTAGATACTGTATGATGTCGCTGGCGATGAGGCTTTCCTTTCCTAAGTCTTTGATGGCGAGGTCGCCGGCAAGTCCATGTAGGTACATGCCGATTCGGCAAGCGTCTGCTTGGTTGTAGCCGCGAGCCAAGAGTCCGGTGATGATGCCCGTGAGCACGTCGCCGCTACCAGCTGTCGCCATGCCGCTGTTGCCTGTGGAGCAGAACTCTACCTTCCCGTCTGGATGGCAAAGGGCAGAGTAGTGTCCTTTCAAGATGATGTAAGCTTGCAGTTGCTCTGCTAGCTCACAAGCTTTTGTTAGGCGTTCGCCGCAGTTGCTGCTGCCACTGCCTACCAGTCGGTCAAGCTCCTTGGGGTGGGGCGTCATAATGATGTCCTTGGGCAATTGCTGCATCCAGGCACGATGGCTGGCGAGTATGTTGAGGGCATCGGCATCCACCACCACGGGGCAGGTGGCTCTTCTGAGTTGGGCTATCAAGGCGATGGCTGTTGCCTCGCTTGTACCTAGTCCAGGTCCGATGCCTAGGGCCTCGAAGTATTCTGTGTCTACTGGTTCGCTGAAGATGGTTTCCTCTGGATCCATCTGCAATACCGCCTCCGGTACCGAGATTTGCATAATCTCGTAGTTGCGCTTTGGGGTATGGGTCGTCACCTTGCCTGCGCCAGCACGCAAACAAGCCTTGGTTGCCAAGATGGAGGCTCCGCTCATGCCGTAGCTGCCGGCTATGAGTAGGGCGTTGCCCATGCTACCCTTGTGGGCAAAGTCGTTGCGAGGGCGCAACAGCTGTCGGATGTCGTTCTCTTCTAGTATGGTATACTTGGATTCTGTTTTTCTGATGTATTCTTGAGAGAGTCGGATGTCGAGCACCTTGAGTCTGCCCAGGTATTGCTGGTTGTCGGCAAAGAGCATCGAAAGCTTCTTTTGCTGAAGGGTGAGGGTGAGGTCGGCATGGATGATGTTGGCTTGGATGTTGTAAGTGTTGTCCTCGGTCATCAGTCCTGTCGGGATGTCGATGCTAACCACCTTGCACGGACTTTGGTTGATGTATTTCACCATGGTGGCAAAGCCTCCAGCCAGTGGTTTGTTGAGTCCACTGCCAAAGAGACCATCCACCACCAGCATGTTGGCTTCTAGCTGAGGTGGCTCGAAGTTGACGGTAATCTCGGTGAATTGCTTCACACGTTTTCCCTCGATGAGTCGTTTCTTGTTGGTGGCGCAGTCGGCGGAAAGTTTATTGTGTACATTGAATAGGTAAACATTCACTTGGTATCCGTCCTCGCTGAGGAGCCTTGCCACGGCAAGTGCATCCCCGCCATTGTTGCCTGGTCCGGCAAACACCACCACCGGTGTGCGGTTCGACCATTCTTCCTCGATGGCACGTGTGAGGGCCTTGGCAGCTCTTTCCATGAGGTTGAGCGATGTGATAGGCTCGTGTTCAATAGTATATTTATCTAGCTCATGAATCTGAGCGCTTGTGAATATCTTCATACGACAAATCTAGTTAAAACATGATGAATTAGCCGAAAATCTTGTCTAGACAAGACTTCTAAATGCAAAAGTACTAAAAAAAGGTGGATGAAAGCACGATGTTTCACGATTTTTTCGTAATTTTGCAGAAAATATTATATTTCATTGACTATGGGCATAGTAAAAATTAAGGATAAGACCTTCAAGACCTCTATTCCAGAGGCTGAGATTCTGAAGAAGGTGCAGGTCGTTGCCGACCGTCTCAACAAGGATTACGAGGGCAAGACCCCAGTGTTCTTGGCAGTGTTGAATGGCTCTTTCATCTTCGCAGCCGACTTGATGCGTATGATTACCATTCCGAGTGAAATCTCGTTTGTGAAGTATGCTTCCTATGAGGGCACTAGTTCCACGGGCAGCATGAAGACACTCATGGGCATCAACCAAGACTTGGAGGGACGCCACGTGGTCATCGTGGAGGATATTGTGGACTCTGGTTTCACTATGTCGCACATGATAGAGGACCTGAAGAAGAAGAAGCCTGCCAGCATCGAGATTTGCTCCCTGCTCGTTAAGCCAGGCAACCTGAAGGTGGACCTCGACATCAACTACACCGTGATGGAAATCCCTAACGACTTCATCGTGGGCTATGGTCTCGACTATGACCAGGAAGGTCGCAACCTCAGAGACATCTACACTGTAGTGGAGTAACAACATATAAATTTTATATATAAAAAAGATGAAAAATATCGTAATTTTCGGCGCTCCAGGTGCAGGTAAGGGCACACAGAGCGACAAGATGATCGAGAAGTATGGTCTCGGTCACATTTCTACAGGTGATGTACTTCGTAATGAAATCAAGAATGGTACGGAGCTTGGTAAGACTGCTAAGGGTTATATCGACAATGGTCAGTTGATTCCAGACGAGTTGATGATCGACATCCTCGCTAGCGTATACGATAGCTTCGGCAAGGAGCACGCAGGTGTTATCTTCGATGGTTTCCCACGTACCACTCCACAGGCTGAGGCTTTGAAGAAGATGCTTGCTGAGCGTGGTCACAAGGTGGCTGCCATGATCGAGCTCGCAGTACCTGAGGATGAGTTGATGAAGCGCCTTATCAACCGTGGTAAGGAGAGTGGTCGCTCTGACGACAACGAGGAGACCATCAAGAAGCGTCTCAACGTATATCATACACAGACTGCTCCTCTCATCGACTGGTATGAGAAGGAGGGTATCCACCACCACATCGAGGGTCTCGGCACTGTAGATGAGATCTTCGCTCGTGTTTGTGATGTAATCGACAATTTGTAAATGAGTTAGGAGTTAGGAGTTAGGAGTCTTTTGGGACATGCAAACTCCTAACTCCAAACTCCTAACTCCTAACTTTTAAAAAGTATGGCTGAATCCAATTTCGTAGACTACGTAAAGATACAATGCCGCTCTGGTAAGGGTGGCAAGGGCTCCATGCACCTGCGCCACGTGAAGTACCAACCGAATGGCGGTCCTGACGGTGGCGACGGCGGACGTGGAGGAAGCATCTATCTGCGCGGCAACCACAACTACTGGACGTTGCTGCACCTCAAATATCAGCGCCACTTCTTCGCCGAGCATGGTGGAAATGGTGGGCGCGACAAGTGCCACGGCACTGACGGCAAGGATATCTATATCGACGTGCCTTGCGGAACCGTGGTGTATAATGCCGAGACGGGCAAGTATGTATGTGATGTGACATACGATGGACAGGAAGTGCTGCTCCTCAAGGGTGGCCGTGGTGGACTGGGCAACTTCCAGTTCCGCACCTCCACCAATCAGGCTCCTCGCTATGCGCAGCCTGGCGAGCCTATGCAGGAGATGACCATCATCATGGAGCTGAAGCTCTTGGCTGATGTGGGTCTCGTGGGCTTTCCTAACGCCGGCAAGTCAACCTTGCTCTCTGCTGTGTCGAGTGCCCGTCCTAAGATTGCAAACTATCCATTTACTACGCTCGAACCATCGCTGGGCATCGTGGATTACCGCGACCACCAGAGCTTTGTCATGGCGGACATCCCTGGTATCATCGAGGGTGCGAGTGAAGGAAAGGGATTGGGCTTGCGATTTCTGCGCCACATCGAGCGCAACTCGCTCTTGTTGTTCATGGTGCCAGGCGACACCGACGACATCAAGAAAGAGTATGAGGTATTGCTGGGTGAGCTCAAGAACTTCAACCCAGAGATGCTCGACAAGCATCGTGTGCTCGCCATCACCAAGTGCGACTTGCTCGATGACGAACTTATAGAGATGCTCAAGGAAACCCTGCCTACCGACCTCCCTGTGGTGTTCATTTCTTCCGTTACCGGACAGGGCATCCAGGAGTTGAAGGATGTGCTTTGGAAGGAACTCAACTCGGAGAGCAACAAGCTGCAGGAGATCACTGCCGAGGACACCCTCGTTCATCGTGACAAGGATATGTCTCGATTCCAGAAGGAGATGGAGGCAGAAGGTGAGGATGTGGTGGAATACATCGACGAGGATGAAATCGAGGATGTAGACGACCTCGATGACTTCGAATACGAGTAAAATTTCCCACGGATTTTACGGATTACACAGATTTTTTAAGCTAAAAAGATTCTGTTTTATGTTGAAAGAATATCATATAGCCGCAGGTGTCAAGGCTTTCTCCACCACTCGCAAGGGCGGTGTGAGCACGGGCAACTATGGCGAATTCAATATCAATGAGTATTGTGGCGACGAGCCTGAGAACATCGCTCGAAACCGCAAGTTGTTGGCAGATCAACTGGGCATCGCTACCGACCGCATCATCATGCCTCATCAGGTGCATGGGGTGGAGGTGCGACAGATTGCCGCCGAGTATCTCAGTATGCCTGAGAACATCCGCAAGATGGTGCTCGAAGGGGTGGATGCCGTGATGACCGACCAGACGGGTGTTTGCGTGGGAGTATCCACAGCCGACTGCATCCCAATCCTTCTCTATGATGAGGAGCATCATGCCGTGGCTGCCATCCATGCCGGATGGAGAGGCACCTTGGCGCGCATCGTACACAAGACTCTCCAGGAGATGGCTTTCGCCTATCAGACCGACCCGAAGAAACTGAAGGCAGTGATAGGTCCGGGCATCTCGATCGACAACTTCGAGGTAGGCGACGAGGTGTATGAGGCTTTCGAGCAAGCAGCCTTCCCAATGGGCGAGATAGCCGAGCAACGCCCCAATGCCGCCTTCCATGTGTCGGCTGCCGAGAGGGAGCGAATGGCTGAGGCTGGCAACATCGAGCAACCGCTCAAGTGGCACATCAATCTGCCACTCTGCAATGAGCAGATTCTCGAGCATTGTGGTGTGCCTAAGGAGAATATCCAGAGTTGTGGCATCTGTACTTACGCCCACAGCGATGAGTATTTCTCTGCCCGCAAACTGGGCACGGAGAGCGGCCGCATCTATACCGCCATCATGTTGGAGAAATAACTTCCTTTGTCGCCATGACAAGGGGAGGGTTACAATAGATAATGATAGTTTTCACGATAGCATCCATCTTTTCTTTTCTGAACGAAAGGGAGAGGTGGATGTTGCAATTTATAGAATATGAGCAATAAAAGAAGAAACAGAAAATGACGAATAAGAGTAGAATGAGAAAGGCACTTCATGGTGTCTCCATCTTGGCTGTGTCGGGACTGATGGGCTTGTCGCTTAGCAGTTTCATGCCAGCCAAGAATGTGTTTACTGCCGCCGAACAGCAACAGGTGAGCATCGCTACACCAGGTCTCTTTGCCCAGAGTCAAGCCTTCAACGTTGACTTTGAGATATTCCGTGGTTCGGAATATTCCTTCCCGCTTCCTGTGGGCAAGGCGAGTTTGGAAAACAATAATACGGTGCTGCATATTGCTACTTCCAAGGGTGATGCCGTGAAGGCAATGTTTGATGGATATGTGCGACTCTCTCGCAAGACGGAGTCAATGGGCAATGTCATCGTCGTCCGCCATGACAATGGGTTGGAAACCGTGTATGCCAACAATGCCGAGAATCTGGTCAAGGTGGGGGCGCATGTGGATGCCGGACAGACCATCGCCATCGTGGGAACCAAGGAAGGCGAGACTTATTGTGATTTCTCCATCATGGTGAATGGAGCTCGCATCAACCCAGAGACAATCATCGAACTGAAAAGTCACAAATTGCGCCGTCAGACGGTGCTGTTCCGCAAGTCGGGCTCTCGTGTGCTGGTTTCGGTAGTGGGTGGCAAGGACTCATCGGCTAGCAAAAACCAGTCTGCCAGTACAACCAACTCCAAGAGGGAACACAGTGGCTTGACCCTCAATCCTGATGAGGTAAACGATCCGTTTACTATCACCAATACCTTTGAGCTAGACTTGGAAAAGATAGAGGGAAAGGCTTGGGCATATCCATTGCCAGGTGCTCACGTCATTAGTCCATACGGTGGCGCGCGTCGCCATTCGGGTGTAGACCTGAAGACATGTCCTAACGATGAGATTGTAGCTGCCTTTGATGGCGAGGTGGTTGCCTCAGGTCCTTATTATGGTTACGGCAACTGCATCCGCATCAAGCATGCCTATGGCTTCGAGACCCTCTATAGTCATCAGTCGAAGAATATGGTGAAGGTGGGACAGAAGGTGAAGGCTGGCGAAGTGATTGGTTTGACGGGACGCACGGGTCGTGCCACTACCGAGCATCTTCATTTCGAGATTTCCTTTGATGGCAAACGCTTGGATCCAGCAATCGTCTTCGACCATTCCAGCCACAAGCTCAAGCCAGTGACCCTTCATCTAACCAAGGGTAGGGGAGTGAAAAGCGTAAAAAACTAAGGCGGAATGAAGTCGATATTCATGGCTCATTTTGCCTTTAAGGAGCAGTTTATTGCCCCGGTTGGGGCAAAACTTTGCCCCAGTCAGGGCAATAAACTGCCTAAGAAGGGGCAAAAAAGCAAGTGTAATTTATTGGAAACTTCAGCACATATTTTCTGTTGGTGTGAAGCATAGCTTGTAAAATAGCCTTCATCCTTCACCTTTTTATGCTAAATGGTTGAACCGTAGATGTTTAAGGCGGTGAAGGGATGGAATGAACCTTTCACCCACCCTTCACCACCCTTCACCTCTGCCGTTTTATTGCTAATGAAACAGTGCAAAGGGTGAAGGATGGTGAAGGGTAGGTGAAGGGTGCTAGATAACCCTTCACCCATCAAAGTGCCTGTAACACAATGGTTTCAATCGAAAAGATGAAGGGTGAAGGGAAAAACAAAATGCTCTATTATCTACAGCATCCTAGTTCTTTATTTCTTCTGCGACTTGCGGTTAGCTCGCTGTTGGCGATACTTCGCTTTTTGGCGTGCAGAACCGCTTCCGTGGGCACCAGTGATGTACTTTTTCTTCTTGGCTTTGGTCTTCACCTTGTCGTCGTTGTCCTTTTTCGAACCACCGCCGCCCTTGAAGACCATGCCGCCCATGATAATATCGTCTATATCACTCATATAATATATCTGTTAAAGGGTGTAGAATTCTTCACTCTTCACTCTTTGTTCTTCACTCAATTAGTGGTGGAACAAACGGACGTGAGTGAACGCCATGGCGATGCCATACTTGTCACAAGTCTCGATAACATTGTCGTCACGGATACTACCGCCTGCCTCTGCGATATACTGCACACCGCTCTTGTGGGCACGCTCGATGTTGTCGCCGAATGGGAAGAATGCATCGCTACCGAGAGCCACGCCAGTGTTCTTGGCGATCCAAGCCTTCTTCTCCTCACGTGTCAAAGGCTCAGGCTTCTCTGTGAAGAACTGCTCCCATACGCCATCCTGTAATACATCCTCCCACTCATCGGAGATATAAACGTTGATGGTGTTGTCACGATCGGCACGGCGAATCTTCTCCTTGAAAGGCAAGTTCATGACCTTAGGGCACTGGCGCAACCACCATTCGTCGGCCTTGTTGCCAGCGAGACGAGTACAGTGGATACGGCTCTGCTGACCAGCACCGATACCGATGGCCTGGCCATCCTTCACATAGCATACAGAGTTGCTCTGAGTATACTTCAAGGTGATGAGCGAGATGATGAGGTCGCGCTTAGCCTCGGCAGAGAAATTCTTGTTCTTGGTTGGGATGTCTTCGAAGAGAGCTGGATCGTCGAGCTTCACCTCGTTGCGACCCTGTTCGAAGGTAACGCCAAACACCTGCTTGTGCTCGATAGGAGCAGGCACATAGTCTGGGTCAATCTTGATGACGCAGTAAGTACCCTTGCGCTTAGCCTTCAGAATCTCGATAGCCTCAGGAGTGAAGCCAGGGGCGATGACTCCGTCGCTTACCTCACGCTTGATGAGGAGGGCGGTAGCCTCGTCGCAAACATCACTCAAGGCTACGAAGTCGCCGTAGGAGCACATGCGGTCGGCACCACGAGCACGTACGTAAGCGCAAGCCAAAGGTGAAAGCTCGAAGTCAACGTCATCGCAGAAGTAAATCTTCTTCAATGTGTCGCTCAGAGGCAAGCCGATGGCTGCACCGGCAGGAGAAACGTGTTTGAAACTGGCGGCTGCTGGCATTCCTGTGGCAGCCTTCAGTTCCTTGACTAATTGCCAAGAGTTGAAGGCGTCGAGGAAGTTGATGTAGCCAGGACGACCGTTGATTACTTCGATAGGCAGATCTCTTCCGTCATCCATGTAGATGCGGGAAGGTTTCTGGTTTGGATTACATCCGTACTTAAGTGCTAATTCTTTCATCTTGTTAGAAATGTGTTTAGAATTTGCCGCAAAGTTACAAAAAATGATTGGAATATTTGCCATTAAATATGGAAAAATATAGAAATATATACTCAAAATAAAAAAAGAAGCCAAAACATTACACTTTCTCAATTCTTTTGTGTACTTTTGTCACCAGTTAGTAATGAAAAATAGAGATTGTAACTTTTAGGAGTTAAGAAGAAATGAAACAGGATTTGAAAGTGCTTGCCGAGACTTTGGAAAAAAAGTTAGGCAAGACAAATGTCTTACACAAGATGTGGGAGATGATGAAAGGCAAGGAGAAACCTTCACCACAGATGCTCAATAAGTTGGCTCTCTTGGCAGGCTTTCAGAGTTGGGAAGATTTTCAGGGGGCTCTGCACGGAACGGAAGACGGACTTGTCAACTATAGTGCCGATGAGCATGAAGTTACCAAATAATGGCTTCTTTTATTGCCATTAAGCCAAGAAGGGCGATGCAACTTTTTCGCTGCATCGCCCTTTTCTGGTTATGTATGAAGTCTAAAACCTAGAGTTCGTAGGTATTGCGTGGATTTTACTTATCCACGGATGATGAAACGTTATTCTTCTCATAGTAAGCCTTGTAGTCTGTACCGCCATACTTCAAACCGAGGTCCTCGCCTGCGATACCATCGCAGAAGCCCTTGTAAGCCCACTTGCGCTTGTAATCCTTGTCGAAGAGGTTTGGCTTCTGACCCTTGAGCCAGTATTCGTGTTCAGCCTCGTTGTCAGACAAGCTCCAGATGGTGATACCGCTCTGCTGAGCCTCTGGCACATTCGCCTTGTAGCTCTCCATGATCATGCGGTAGCAGTCGCTCTGTGCCTTGTACTGGTTGCTGGATGGATTCTCCGTGTTGAGCGAGATGTCAAGCTCGGTTACACGTACCAACTTACCAGTGGCAGCCATCGTCTGGAACATGGCATCTACCTGTTCCTTCAAGGCTGCGATGTTGGTGGCGTTCTTTGCCTCGTCGTCGCTGCAAGAGAGGGTGACGTGCATCTGGGTGCCGATACCATCTACGATAGGAGTGCCGTTCTTCTGGTCGATGTCCTTCACGAAGTCGATGAGGGCGGCGAGTTTCTTAGGAGAAGTTTCCAGGTTGTAGTCGTTGACGAAGAGCTTGGTCTCGGCTGGCAGGTATCTGCGAGCCAACTGGAATGCCTTCACAGGATAGTCTGGCACGTAGTAGCCCCAGTACCAATGGTTGTCGCCCCAGTTGAGAGTCAAACCGTCAGCTACGGATTCTTCTGGAGCCTTGTCTTCATCCACTCCGAATACGCCTTCGTCGATACCTCGGCGACCATTGCTTCCATCGGCGATAGGTTCGTTGATAACATCGTAGCCATAAGGTGTGACGTTCTTCTCCTTCAAGTGGTTGGCAACACCGCTAACCCAAGTTTCCATCGCTCCTTCGAGGGCAGCTTGCTTCTCTTCGGCGGTCTTCAGCACATAGTACATCTTGCTGGCTGCCCTTGTGTGTGAACGACGAGAGCGGTAGATGGTCTTTCTGGCTCCTGCCTCACTGCCTTGGTCTTTGGCAAGTCCGAACTTGATGTTGTCGAGATAATAGGTTGCGCCGACTTTTCCAAAGTTGAGGATAATGCGGTTGGCATCTTCCGGAGTAGGAGTAAATTCGTATTCAAACTTAGCCCAGTCTGTACCTACCTCAAAGTCGTGATAACCACCTTGCGAACCGTATGTAGAGCTATTTTGGTATTGGAACTGCATCTTGCCAGCCGCAGAAGAAGACTTGGCATAGAACTGGATGATGTATTTCTTTCCTGCTTGTAATGCCGCTTCGAAAGTGTAGGCACACTGAGCGTTCCAGGCATCGCCATCGCCCTTGTTCTTCAATACCAGTCCGTAGCTATCCTTATAGCCAGCACCTTCTTTCACTTCACTTGATTCGCAGTTGCTTCCCCAGGCACCCCAGTTGCCTTTGGTGCCACCTTCGAAGTCGTAAGAGTCGCCCGCAAGCACATTGTCCATAGGATCTACTTCCTTGATGCCGAACTCCACGTTGTCGATATAGAATGTGCCAGCCACTTTACCAAAGTTGAGGAGAATGCGATTCTTATTCTCCTTATTGCAGGTGTAATCGTATTCACAGGTTGTCCAATCTGTTCCTATAGAGAAGGAATGATAGCCTTCGCCAGAGTAGTCCTTGCTATTTTGCGCAGCAAACTGTAGTACTTCTCCTGCTACGGAAGACTTGGCTTGGAAACGGATGGTATAGGTCTTGCCCACTTCCAATACTCCGTCAAGGTCTTGGCAACATTGGGCTACGTAGTAATCGGAGCCATCCTTTGGATTGACGAGCTTCAAACCATAGCTTCCGTCCTTGGCTGCCTCTGCGCAAACTTCCGCCTTGCTGTCGTTGCCCCATGAGCTCCAACCGTTGTTGGTGCCTGTCTCGAAATCACCATTCTTGATGATAGTCTTGATGTCGCTCGTGCTTTCCACTACGAGGGTAGGGGCGATGAGTGACTTCAGGTAACTTTGGTTCTGCTGGGTATGCCAGAAGAAGTTGTGACCATAGAGTTTCATGTTGCCATCGAGGGCAGCGATGAGCTTATCTACAGTTGTGAAGTTCAATCCACCGCTATTGGTCATGATGGCATCGTTCTTCATCGCATTGCCCGGGGTGAAGAGCTGGTAGTTGGCGTTAGCCAAGTCACCCTCGCCATTCTCATTGTTGATATACATGTCGGCACCACAACCGATACCGATGAGCATATTCGGTGTATGTTGAGCTGCGTAGTCCTTGATGTTGTCGTAGTTGGCGATGGCCTCCTTCACGGCGAGAGGAATCTCGTCTGCGGTGACACCGGCTTTGTCGGTACCCCATTTCATGAGTTGGTCGTCGCAACCAGTGAGTAGCATCGCCGATGCTACTACTGGTATCATTATCTTTGTGATTTTCATCTTTCTTTCTTTTTAAAAGATTAATAAATCTGATTCTGTCTTTATCTGAAATAGTAATCTGTACGATTAAAAATCAGATACGGTTACAGCTGTGTATGGCACGATGCGGAAGTTGTCCAAGTAAATCTTCTTGTTGAAGGTGGATGCTGGGAAGTCTGCATCATCCTTGGTCGTGTCCCACTTCAAGTCTGGGTTGCAGAACAAGATACCGAAGTTCTTGTAGCTACCGCCATTCTTGTCGTCGATGACATTCTGGAACGTCCATGCCAATTCTGAGTTGGTGTATCTACCAATTTCTGAGAGTGGGATAGTGATGGTCTGCCATCTTTCGCCTGTGGTGAAAGGTGTGACTTCGCCAGTCTCACGATTCAGCCATGGCACCCATGCGTATCCTTGGTTCAGGTAGTCTTTGTTGTATTTGGTACCTCCAGAGCCATAACCATAGTTAGAGAGGTTGTTCTGGAGAGTAATCTCTATCTGACCTGTTTCGCTCCACTCTTCTGGGCAATATACATCGAATTGCAAAGCTACAGAGTCGATTGGTGTCGTTCCAGGGATGAACTTGGTCATGCGGTTCCAGTCGTCGTCTGCATCGTCATTGCCTGCTGTCCAAAAGCCCTTGATGCTTGCTACGCCAGCCTTTACTCCGTCAGGATTGTCGGCGAGATAACTTTCAGGGATAATCTGTACCACCTTGCCACGACCTGAGTTCAATGGGTCGTCAACCAAATCTTCGGCAGAGAAGGTAGCGCTCCACCCACCTTGTGTTCCCTTGCCGTCAAAGTTGATGATGTAGCAATCGTTGTTGTTGAAGTAAGCAGGGGAGATGGCTGTACCATTGGCTCCCTCGGTGGTGATGCTTCCACTTGTGGCTGCAACGCCAGAAGGCATGGTGAATGTAACCCATTCTCCATCTTCCTCGTCGTTGACGATGCCATCGGTTACCTCTGTTCCGTCAGGAAGAGTAATCTTGGTGGTTCCATCGAGGTTGGCACCTGTTATCTTCACGGTCTCGCCTGCTTGTGGCAGGGTGTTGTCGATGCCTGAGATGCTTGGAGAAGCGGCACGGATGGTAAACTGATAGGTAGTCTCGGTGTTGTCCTTCACGAAGCGGATGGTGTTACGCACGCTCTCGTCTGCCTTAGCCACTGGGGTCTTGCTGTTGAGGGTGAGCCAGATGTTGTTGTCCGTCATCAACGCATTGTTGAAGTAGGTCTCGTAACCATTCACATAGATTTTCTTCAAACCAGAGAATCCCGAGCCTTCGATACGGAGGGTTTGACCGAGACGTGCGAACTCCACCTCACGGTCGTAGTTCTCGTCCTCTGCATCAGTGGTCTCCAAGAAGATCTTGTTGATGGTCATGGTGGTGGATTGGTTGTTGTCATCGTCGTCGCTGCACGCTGTGAGCGATGGAACGAGGGCGAGCAACATCAAGGGAACTAATCCCTTGAGTGCTTTCTCCACCTTATTATATATATATCTTTTCATGATTGATTGGTTTTTATCTGTTAATGATATGTTTTGTGAGTCTTAAAACTATGTTTCTCCTTCGATAAGACTATGTTTCTCTTTCGATAAAACTATGTTTTAGTCGAAGAGGCTAGCTTCATCGACCTCACGCTCACCAAACTCATACTTCACGGTCTTGATGTCGCCGTTGGCATCCGTCTTCAAGTTCGGGTTCTTGGCCTGGTCGGTATCTGCCATTGGCAAAATCAAACTCTTGGCAGTGGCAGTTGCGACACCTGGTCCAGGTGCAGTGTAGTCCTTGCTCAACTTGTAGGTGTTGCTGCTGCTGTCGAAATAAGTGGCGTTGCGGTTCTGGTTGTTGCAATAGTTGACAACTTCCTGCTGCTGGTAGTAGCCACGGCGAACGAGATAGTACCAATACAAGCCTTCGAATGCAAACTCCATTCTGTTCTCGTGGCGGAGATCCTCGTAAGAAATCTTGCTCTTCTCTGGCATGCCTGCACGCTTACGAACAGCATTGAAATACTTCAAGGCATCTGCGTCTGATGTGCTCTCGTTGTTGCCAAGCACTGCCTCTGCATAGTTGAGATAAACCTCGGCAAGGCGAAGCATGTAGGTGTTGATACCAGAGTTGTTTGGTACGCTGAAGCCATTCACCTTCTTGGTTCCTATCACATATTTCTTGATGTTGGCACCGTTGGTGCTTGCGCTCTCGGTCTTGCCGTAGATGTATGGGTCGGATGGGTCTGCGCTCAACTCTGGATATGCCTCGCCATAGAAAGCGATGGAGCTGTGACGGCGCTGGGTGTCAACGACGCCTTTCTCCCCAAGGTTCTCGTCGGTATAGTTGGAGAACTCATTCCAAAGGTCGTATGAGCAAACAGTAGCTCCACCCCAAGCGTTGGTGTCGCCCACCATGGTGCTCCATGCCAAGAATCGGGTCATGCTCTGACCTGCGCCACCAGCACCGTCACCCTTGATGAACTGGAATTGGAACATCGCCTCGGAGTTGTTGTTGATGTTGCTGTAGCTCCAGAGGTCTGCGTAAGTGTCAACCAACTTGTAGTTGCTTTCCTTGATGACCTTGAGGGCTGCCTTCTTGGACAAGTCGAGGTAATACTCGTTGCGAGTGCCGCGATTGAAGTCGGTTGCCACGTTGGTGCCGTCGTAAGCTCCGCTGGTGGTCAAGCCAGCCATGGAGAGGTAGAGACGGCTCAACATACCGTATGCGGTATATTTGTTGACACGACCAGCCTGTCCTTGTGCGGCAGGGAGATGCTTGGCTGCATATTCCATGTCACGGATGGCGAACTCGATGACATCCTCACGAGGCTGCGCTGGTACCACATAGTTGTTGACCATGTCGGAAGTATTCTCGTAGATGATGCCGCATCCCCAGAGCGTGCCGATGTACCAGTAAGCCAAGCCACGCATGAAACGAGCCTCGGCGATGCCTTGTATCTTGGCGGTCTCACTGACTCCTGAACGGCTCTTGGTCTGGATGTTGTTGATGGTATTGTTGCTCTGTGATACGACAGAGTACAAGGACCCCCATGCCTGTGTCAAGCCCTGTGAGAGCGAAGTCTCGGTGAAGTTGGTGTAAGGGTAGATGTAGTCTGACCACTGTGCCGTGATGTTGTTGGCACGTCCGTCACCCATACCATAATAGAACTTATCGTTGAAGTCGTACCACACATAGTTGTAGAGTGGGTAAGTGGCTGTCGCTACTGCCTCGTCAGAGTCGAAGTAGTTGTCAGGTCCCAACTGATAAGAGTTCTTCTGGTTGAGGAAGTCTTCCGCACAACTGCTGAACGAAAGGATTCCTGCCAAAGCTGCTGTATATAATAATATCTTTTTCATACTGTTAGTCTCCTTTCTTGTCATTAGAATGTTACGTTCAAGCCGAAGGTGTAGATGCGTGGTGATGGATAACGACCATAGTCGATGCCATTCATCAGTGCATTGCCCCAAAGACTACCTACCTCAGGATCATATCCCTTGTACTTGCTCCAGGTATGTACGTTCTGGAGGTTGCAATATACCTTCACGTTGGTCAGGTAGATGTGCTTGAGCCAGGTACGTGGCAAGGTATAAGAAAGAGAGATGTTCTGCAAACGGATGTAAGAGCCATCTTCCACGTATGCATCGCTTACACGGGCGTTGGCATTGCTTCCGCTGGCGGTGTAGAGGCGAGGCTGGATGGTCTCTGGATTCGTCACGTGATAGTTGCGGTAATCGTCTGGTCCGTCTGGGTCAATCTTTTCTACTCGTGCGTAGTCGAGAACGGTTCTCAACAAGTTGGAGGTAGAACCGGAAACTTCCAAACTGCGGCGACCATAGTTGAGTACCTTGTTGCCGTAGGAACCACTGAACTGGATGGTCAAGTCGATGCCCTTGTAAGAGAATGTATTTCCGAGACCGAAAGTGAACTTAGGCTCAGGGTTGCCGATGAAGGTTTGGTCATCGTTGTTGATGACGCCATCGCCATTGATATCTTCGAAGATATAGTCGCCAATCCATGTTCCGCTCTGTGCAATCTTGCTTCCCTCAGGGATGGCTACCTGTTTCACGTTTCCGTCCTTATCTTTATAGTAGAAGTCCTCAGGCTTGTCGAAACGACCGATAACCTTGTAGCCCCAGAATTGTCCGATAGGCTGACCTACCACTGTATTGGTAACGGTGGCAGTCTCAGAACCAATCTGGAGGGTCTTTGGCAAGGTACCTGTTGCGGTATCGAGAGAAACCACCTTGTTGCGGTTCAGAGAGAGTACGGCATTGGTTCGCCAAGAGAATCCCTTGCTCTCAATGTTGTCGGTGTTCAAGGTGAACTCGACACCCGTGTTGCGCAAACTACCGATGTTACCCCAAGGGTTGCTGGCTACACCATAGCCTGAGCCAGCGCCGGAACCCAAGAAGGCAGGAAGGTCGAGCTTGAGGAGCAAGTCTTTGGTCTTCTTGTAGTACCAGTCGGCGATGAACTCAATGCGACCGTTGAAGAGGCTGAGGTCGATACCTACGTTGGTGGAGTAGGTGGTCTCCCACTTCAAGTTAGGGTTGGCGTTGTTGGCATTCAATACACCCACGCCCCAAGGAGTGGTATAGGTAGCGAGGAGGGCGGTGTAAGCCCAGTCCTCTACGTTCTGGTTACCTGTGGCACCCCAACCGAGGCGGAGCTTCAAGTTGCTGATTACCTTGTTGTCCTTCAAAAAGGCCTCGTTGCTGGCACGCCAAGCGATGGCTGCTGATGGGAACCAACCCCAGCGATGACCTTCGGCAAACTTCGAACTACCATCGCGACGGAGTGTCGCTGTCACGAGATAGCGATCATCGAAGCTATAGAAGGCACGACCGAAGTAAGAGAACAAGGCATTATTGTTCTGGTAACCTGTGGCACGGCTGTCTGCATAGCTACCTGCCGATATGTCGGTGGCTGAGTTGGAGAGATAACCAGTGGTGGAGCCTACCTGGGTCTCCCAATGATTGTGGCTCATCTCCTGACCCACCATGATGTTCATGCTGTGCTTGCCAAGGGTGTTAGCATAGGTCAAGATGTTGCGCCATGACCAATATTTGGAGTTGGTCTTGGTCCACTTGCCTGTACGTACATCGTTGGTCTTCACGCCAAACTGATAGTCTGGCTGATAATAATAATAGTTGTTGAAATTATAGTCTGCCGAAAGCTCGGTCTTGAAGGTAAGACCTTTGATGAGGGTTGCCTCCAGATAAGTGTTGACACGGAAGTTGGTCTTCTTGTTGTGATTGTCGGTAATCTCGGCAAGAGCCACAGGGTTGTCAGGCATCCATTGGTCGTCTGGACCGTCGTAACCACCTTCGGTGTTGCGTACGGCAACGGATGGCTGGGAAGTCAGCGCCGTCATAATAATATTATAGGTGGAAGACGTCTGCTGCTTGCTGTCGGCGAGCGAGAAGTTGATGCCGCCCTTGAGCCACTTCTTGATTTGAGCATCGATGTTACCACGAAGTGTCTGGCGCTTGAAGCCAGATCCGATGGCGATACCGTTCTGATCGAGATAACCTGCGCTGATGGCATAGGTGATATCCTTGTTTCCACCACTCATGCTCACGTTGTGGCTGGTCATGAGAGCCTTGCGGTACAGCTCATCCTGCCAGTCGGTACCTTCGCCCATCAAGTCGCCACGAACCCAGAGGCTGGAAGCTGGCTTGATGTTGGCATCACTGATGTCTTTATAATGTGTGGCATATTCCTGAAGGTTCATCACGTCGAGTTTGCCCGGCATCGCCTGCCAACCTACATAACCGTCGTATGTGATGTTAGCCTCGCCGCTCTGACCACGCTTGGTGGTAATCATGATGACACCATTGGAGGCACGAGAACCATAGATAGCGGTAGCGGAGGCATCCTTCAAGATGTCCATGCTCACGATATCCGATGGGTTGATGAGTGAAAGAGGATTGGAGTTGCCATCGTCGCCGCCAGATGAGTCGATGATGACACCATCGATGACGAAGATAGGTTGTGAGGTGGCATTGAGAGAGTTCGTACCACGGATGCGGATGGTGTTGCTACCACCAGGGGTACCGGTGTTTGCCTGGATTTGCACACCTGCTGCACGACCCTGGAGTACCTGGTCGATAGATGTAGCTACAGATTTCTCGATGGCTTTCTCTCCGACGGAAGCCACGGAACCTGTCAAGTCGGCACGTTTCATCTGACCGTAACCTACTACCACTACCTCGCTCAGAGCCTGGGCGTCGGCTATAAGTGTTACGTCGATAGGACCATTGCCTACTTTCACCTCTTTATCTTTGTATCCAAGATAAGAGATTTGAAGTGTTGCACCTTTTGGCACCTTGAGGGTAAAGTTACCGTCTAGGTCAGTAACTGTAGCCAGGTTAGGTGAACCTTTCACACGAATTGTCGCTCCGATAACTGGGCCATCGTCAGCGACTACCGTACCCTTTACATTACCATTTTGTGCGTATGCTCCCCCACATGGGAACAATAATAGCGTCAATAGTAAAGACAGGTACTTGAAAGCATTACCTGCATGTCTCATGATTAATTGGTTTTGATTTAATTGGTTTATATTGTTGATTTATATTCTCCACAGAAATGTTCATCTATATTCTTTACAGATGTCTAATATCTGTTGTTGTTTGGTTTTCGGTTGCAAAGATAGTATTTTGTTTGTTAAGTGTGGTTAATTATTGTGTCATCGGTGTTTCTATATGTCTCATTTACAACAAAAACGAACTTAAAGAAAAAAATAAGGGGATATGTTGTTGCATATCCCCTTGAATTGTTAATAAAGTGTTATTTGACATTTATAATTGATTTCTTTTATGAATGTCGCATACATTTTCTCATTTATGTTTCTTCCTACTCTGTGTAGCTTGGGTTCTGATAAGCCGCTTTCTCCTCGGCGGTCATTTGGAGAGCATCTATCTGCCCCTGTGGAATAGGGCGGAGATACTTCTCTGGAGTGATGAGTACACGCTCATAGGTCTTAGGAGTATGATCGCCTGCATCCTTTCCACAAATTGTATACTTGCCTGCAATCTCTTTCCAAGACTGGGTGCGAACGAGATCCCACCAACGGTAACCTTCACCGAAGAACTCACGAGAACGCTCAGCCAAGATATAGTCGATGGTGATGGTCTGAGGTGTCTCAGCCTTCATCTGCTCACTATAGTCGGCAACCTTTGCACGTTGACGGTTGTTGTCGTATGTCCATACACCTGCACGTCCGCGGATAACATTAATAAGGTTGCGAGCGGTCCAATTGCCAGAAGTTGTTGCGCCCTTAACGGCTGCTTCTGCTGCAATGAAGTAAAGCTCAGAGAACTTCAAGATAGGATATGGACGTGGGCTATCGCCGTTAGGCTTGCCCAATGTGTTGCCATTATCTGAACGATAGATACCATTCTTCCAGTTATTCAACCATGCGTAGCGGCTGATACCGCTTGAAGCAATGACCCAGTCTGCACGACCAGGGAGAACGCCGGCACCTACATTGCTGTAACCCGCAAGTTTGGTTCCATCACCTGCTGCATTCTTCTCACCTTCCTTTGGATATACGATGCCAACTGCCTCATCATCGTCGATGAAGGTAAGTATGGAATCCTGGGCGTGTACAGGCAGGTTGTTGGCATTGTATGCTACACCATCAGAACTAATCGCACCTGATTTATCCCAGTTGCTGCGGAACTGATAAGCGAAGGTACCATCGAAACGAGAGTCCATCTTCTTCTCTGCGAAGGTCTTGGTCATAACCTCGATAGGGGTAGCCATTTGCTTCCAAGGACGGTCCTTTCCCTGAACGGCCTCACGCTGAACAGAGCGGAATGATTCCCATGTGCTAGAGCTCTTTGATGTCTCCAAGAAGGTATAGTCCCAACGGCACATCCAGCGGGCGAAGTTACCTGGTGCGTTACCATTGGCCCAATCGAAGTTTGTGCCACCGTCATAATAGTTGTTGGCCTCGTTGTGATCTGCATAAAGCAGAATCTCATTGTTGCGGTCGTTGGTTCCTACGTTTACATCATAGAAAGACTTCTGCAAACCGAATCCTGCAGGATTGATGATAGCCTCAACGGCGATGTCGTATGCCTGCTGGAAGTACCAAGCTGCATCATGTCCATCTGGATCAGTGCGGTCGCAGGTAGGGTAGGTAGGAATGTTGTTAGGGTTCTGCAACCACCATCCGTATGTAAGGTAGGCCTTTGCCAATACCAAGCGAGCTGCAGTTTTTGTGACACCACCTGTAACACGGCCTGCGTCAGGAAGTTTCTCGATGGCAGTCTTTAGGTCAGGGAATACAGCTTTGGTGTAAACCTCTGGTACGGTGTTACGCTTAGAAACACGAGTGGCATTGATGTTAAACTTCAAGTCGCCAGCACCCAAATCCAATGGCACGCCACCAAAAGTCTGAACCAATTCGAAGTAATCGAAGGCACGGAAGAAACGAGCTTCTGCCAAGAGGCTTTCTGCAATTCCAGCCTCGGTGCCATTCTCGATAACGCCACTGGCGGTATTGATGTCAGAGTAAGCTACGTTCCATAAAGCATCAGCACGACAGTTGCTAGGATTCAAAATTTGCTCTGTCATATCAATAGGCAAGTCGTTACCATTACCACCATGACCGTATGTGTACTCGTCTGTACCTTCCTCGGTAGCTATCAGCCAGTAGCCATTGCCCCAGTAGTAACGTAGGTTGGCATAGAGCGAGGTGATACCTGCCTGCACACCTTTCTCGGTCTTGAAATATTCAGGGGTATATCCCTGACGGTCGGTCTCTTCGAGCACGCTAGAGCAGCCTGTGAATGCAAGGCCTGATGCAAGAAGACCTGCTGCTAATATATAATTGTGAATTTTCATTGTTGTCAAGTTTTAGAAGGTTATGTTTAATCCAAGCAAATAGTTGCGGGTAGATGGGGTGTTGAAACCTACTACGAGCAAGTTTGACTTATAGAATGAGGTCACTGCCTGGTTCTCGTTACCATATGAGTTGGTCTCTGGGTCCATGCCACTCTCGTCATGATATGGTGAGAAGAGTACGAATGGATTCTGCACGGTTGCGTAGATGCGAGCCTTGCTGATGCCACACTTCTTCAGCCATGGCTGGTTGAAGTTGTAACCCAATGTGATGGTACGTACCTTGAGGTATGAACCACTGAAGTAACCCAGTGAGTTGCCATACTTAGGGTTGTTGCTACTCTCAATACCGCCTGGCTTTGGATAGTCGTTGGTAGGATTGTCTTCTGTCCAATAGTTGACATCGATGTTGTTACGACGACCAGTCAACATGTTCAAGTAGCCCTGTGAACCATAGATGGTACTAATCAAGGTACCTCCGTGACGGAATGATGCAACCAATGAGAGATCCCAGTTCTTGTATGCTACACGGGTATTGAAACCGCCTTCCCAGTCTGGGTCAACCTTCATGATCTGACGGTCTGCCTCTCCGTATGGACGGGTAGGTGTACCATCGGCATTGTAATCGCCATTGTACTTAATCTTAATCATACCAGCATTACCGCCTGGCTCTGCCACCTCACGAATTTTTTCCTCATCGGTCTGCCAAATGCCAATCTTCTCATAGTCGTAGATGACATTGATAGGCTGACCGACGAACCACCAGTTGCTCTCATCTCGTGTTGCACCAGATGCGAGTTCAAGCAATTCATTCTTGTTGGTATAGAAGTTCAATCCAGCCTCCCAAGTCCATCCATTCTTATTCTCGATGATGGTACCATTCAGAGAGAGCTCGAAACCTTTGTTGCGAGTCTTACCTACGTTAGCCATATAGCTGCTAACACCAGAGGTGGATGGCAAGTTGACACTCATCAGCAAGTCTTCTGTATTTTGGATGTAATACTCGGCGGTACCGCTCAATCGACCACCAAAGAGAGAGAAGTCTACACCGAAGTTCCATGTCTTGGAGTACTCCCATCCGAGTTCGGCATTAGGAAGTGAAGAAACATACATACCTACGGCATAACCATTAGGGTCGCTACCGAAGTTGTAAGCTCGTGTGCTCAAGGCGCCAAGGGTTGAGTATGGGTTGACTGACTGGTTAGATGTTTCACCATAACCTACACGGAGCTTCAAGTTCTCCAACCAACTGATATTCTTCATGAAATTCTCACGAGAGATGTTCCAACCGAGGGATACTGCAGGATAGGTGTGCCACTTGTGTCCCTTTGCCAAGCGAGAAGAACCATCAGAACGGAAGGCTACGCTTGCCATATACTTATTGTCGTAGTTGTACATGACACGACCCATCAATGACTCCAAACCGCTCTTGTAGTATGCCTGATTAGCTGGATCTACTGTTACAGTCTTGGCATAACCGATGTTGTAGAACTGGAATTTATCGTTAGGAATGTCGAGTCCATACATAAAGGTCTGGCGATAGTTGGTCTGCTCGGCAGAGTAGAGTGCTACGGCATTGATAGTGTGCTTGCCCCATGTCTTGTCGTATGTCAACATGTTTTCGATAGCCCAGTTGGTAGTGCGCTGGTAGCGAGATGTCGCATGGGAGTCTGCATTGTCCTTGTCGGAGAATACTCCCTGGCCTGTATAGTTGCCATATTCGCTAGAACGATAGTTCAAACCTAAGTTGATGCGATATTTCAAGCCATCTACATGAGGAATTTTCACTTCACCATAGAAGTTGTTGTAAGTACCATACGCTTTGGTCTGGTCTTTGTGGCTATCGCCGAGTCCCTCGATGGTACCCTTGGTGTAAACCCACTGGTCATCACTAGACATGCGGATGCGAGTCTTCAATGAACCATCCTCGTTGTATGGGTTCGCGATAGGGGTAGCACTCAAAGTGTTGTAGAGACCGAGGTCGCTATTGTTGGTGATGCTATAGTTGCTATTGGTGCTGAAACCAATCTTTACATACTTGCCAATCTCCTGGTCGATGGCTGCATGCATCGCATAGCGATTGAAGTTCTGTGTAGGGATGACTGCTTCGTCGCGGAAGTAAGAGATACCGAAATTGTAGCTGCCCTTGGAAGAACCACCTGATACACCAATGTCATGATTGGTAGTGATGCCAGTCCTGAACAATTCGTCCTGCCAGTCCATGTCTACAGCACCATCCTCACCCCAATACTTCTCATCAGGTCCATTCTGGAATTTGTTGGCATACTGGCGAAGCTTAGTAAACTGCTCTGCATTCATCATAGGGTAGCGACTGAATAGCGTCTTAGCTCCTATATATCCATTGTAGGTAACAGTAGGGCGCTGCTCCTGATACCCCTTGTAAGTAGTGATGATGATGACACCGTTGGCACCACGAGAACCATAGATGGCTGTAGCGGATGCATCCTTCAGGATGTCCATGCTCTTGATGTTGTTAGGGTCGATGTCATTGATGCTACCAGCGAATGGGATACCATCGAGCACAATCAATGGGTCGTTGCTGGCTGTGAGAGAACGTGTACCACGGATACGAATCTGCATGGATGCACCAGGCTTGGATGATGTCTGCATCATCTGTACACCTGCGATACGACCTTGCAGGGCGTTGGTGATGTCGGCCCCAGGAACCTCACGCATAATAGAACCTGTTACATTGGCTACAGATCCTGTTACGGCTTCCTTGCGCTGGGTACCATAACCGATTACGACTACGTCGTTGAGGCTATGGCCTTCTTCCTCCATGGAAATTTTTAGGTTGGCTTGGTTGCCTACAACCACCTCTTTAGTATTATATCCTATATAGGAAATAATGAGGGTAGCACCTGGCTTGACGTTGATGGAAAAATTGCCATCGAGGTCGGTTACAACACCATTGTTTGTACCTTTCTCCTTGATAGTTGCACCAATCAGCGCACCCATCGAGTCGCTGACGTTACCAGTTACCTTTTTGGTCTGTTGTACAGAAGCTGTGATAAGGGAGCTTACCCCCCCATTACTAGCTTGTACTTCTGGAGCATATATTCCGAGTGCGGAGCACATGCCCATTAAGATTGTTGTTTGTTTCAAATCTAACTTCATAGCCAAATTATTTAGGTGTTTAAATTTTTGTTTGTTAGTCTATTTTATGTTAGTGAAAGTTTGCTTCACGGCTGCAAAGATATGGGTTTATTTGTTTACTGTGATTAATTTTTGTTTCTGCCACGTTTCTTTATGTTTCATAACCTAATAAAATGTTATTATAGACAAAAAGAAAGGGAGTATGCAACAACATATTCCCTTTCTTTTCTAATTTTGTTTAGCTACTGAGCAATACGCTCCTTTCATTTTGTAATGCTAATACTCGTATAGTTTAACGTGCAAGATTTTGTTTTCTCCACAAGAGATACGAGCGTGTCTGCCTTGGTGGTTTTGGTCGCCATTGTCTCGGCGGATAAACTGTAACTTGCCATTTTTGTCTACTTTCACTTGGTCTACATAGTTGATGCCAATGCGTTTGCCTTTGAACTGAGGCTTGGTTGAAGGCTTACTTTTGGTAGTGGCTGTTTTATTCTTGTCGGAATCATTTCCATTGTCAACAAAACCGTCTTCACCCAGTTTCTTTTCCTCTGCTTGCTGCTTCTCTGTCTTGCTTTGGAATACCACTACGATGCCGTTGCCTGCTATGAGGTATTCGTTCTTGCCAATCTTTTGAATAAGACCTCCGCCTTCTGGCCACTTGCTGCCATCGGTAGCGCGAGGGTCCCAAGGTAAGGTGAAGAAATGACGGCAGGTCATCACGAGGTCACCATCTTCGATGATGCGCTCCTTGTCTTCTTGGTCGAAGAGCAAGCCCCAGTTGTTGCCTTTGCCTTGTTGTTGTAGCAAGATAGGGGATAGCTGCTTGAGCAACTGGTATGACTGTTGGAGGTTATTTCTTACCTTGTAGTTTGCTTCGTCAAGGGCGAAAGGGCTAAAGCTGATGGCATCGGTCTCGCCAAAGGTGTAGTATGCTTTCGCTCCACTGTTGGCATCGCATTTCACCTCAGGAGTAAAGAATGGATTGTCGGCACGTTTGTATTTTGCCACCCATCCCTTGTAACCAGTATCGTAGATGTCGGGTGCGAAGATGTCGATGCTAGGCGCTCCACACTTCCATATATTAATAAGGTGGGCAAGTGGACCGGCTGAAGGATATTCGCCTGGTTTTCTGCCACGGCTATTCATGGCAGCGTTCACATACATCGGTATGTTATAGATGGCTTTACCGGCTGAGGCTAATTGTTCCACATATCTTGCATAATAGTAGGCTTGGAACTTCTCGTCGGCATAGCTGTCGGTGCCGAACACCTGGGTCCAAGTGCCCTTCTTGTTAAGTTTGAGCGCTTTGAGCAGTTCGTTAGGGACAGCCTGCTTGTATGCTATCTCTGCAAGGGGAGAATGATCGCGAGCAGATTCTAGCATACCAATCTCGTTTTCCACTTGCATCATCACAACGGTATTCTCTTGTTCGTCTACCGCCTTGATATGTTTCATCAGTTCGCAAAAGGCTTGTTTGTCTGCTTTCAACAAGTTGTCGCTGAAAGCAGAGACGATCTCTAAAGGCTTACCGTTCTCCGTGAGTGCACGAGGAAAGCGCTTGGTATTTTCCTTCACCCATTGTGGGGCATAGCAACTCATAGAGTTCTTCCATGCTCCAAACCATAGGAAGATAACCTTCATCTCGTGTTTCCTGGCATTGGAAATTATACTGTCAACCAAGGCGAAGTCGTACTTGCCCTCCGATGGCTCGATAAATTCCCAGTAGGCAGGTACGAAGACGGAGTTGACTCCGCTCCATGATACGCTCTTGAAAGCCTTGCGAATATCGGCAGGATTGGTTGCGGCTGAATTGCTCAGCTCTCCTGCTAACAGCAGCATTGGCTTACCATTTACCAAGAGTTGGGTGGCAGTGCCTTGTTTTTGCAATTTTACACCAGCTTGTATGGATATACAGTATAAAAATACAAAAAAGGCTAAAATTGCATATTTCTTTATTCGGATCTCATTCGGACCATATTTGAACCATATTCGGTACAGGTTTGATACAACGTTTTTATTCATAAATATTCATTTTTGAAAAGGTTTGGAAATATTTGAGGCAAGTGTTGCGCCACTCCTTGGCATTGTCGAGTTGCACATTGAGAAGCGAATCGGTATGTTGCCATTCTTGTTCGTGTCCTTTCATATACTGCTTGGCACTGGTGTGCCAGAAGTCACGGTATACTTCCACCATTGCCACACCTTGGTTGTACTTCATGCAGAGTTCCTGCCAAAGGGTGCTGCCCGACTTCATCTTGTAGGTCCAAGGTACGTGGTGGAACCAAAGGAGATATTCCTCGGGACAGGTCTCGATGTTGTCGTAGATGCTGCGATATGGCTCAGGGTATTGACCTACAGCATCTGTACCTTTGGAAGAGCGGTCAAAGCCTACGCCATTGGCATCTGCCTTGTGATAGTATACAGGACACCACTCGATAGGATACTCTGCCTTGAATCCGTCAGGCTCTGGTCCGTAGTGATGATCGAACTTGAAGATGTGGTGCAATCCGAGCGGCATCATATAGTTGACACATGCCTCATGTGAGGTCATCATCATCATCTCTACAGGTTTGGTAAACTTTTCGTCTTGGTTCTCGTACGTTTGTACAAGCCACTCATGTGCGATTTCTTCGGATGTAAGGGATGGATTCCAGGCTAATCGACCGAATGCATACCAGTTGGCTTGGGAGAAAGGATGTCCACACCAGTTGGCATCATCGCCTATATTGGCTACACCGGCAATGCCAATTAATTTCTTTGGAGAAACGAAATCGAAGAACTCTTTCCACATCGGTGCGAGATAGGTGAGATGCTTCGATTGTCCCAGATATTCTTGGGTAATCTGAAGCTCGGCTATCTGTGGCGTCTGCTTGATGTTGTCGAAGATAGGAGCATATGGCTCGCGAGGTTGGAAGTCAAGCGGACCATTCTTGGATTGAAGTATCACGTTGTCACGGAACTTACCGTCTAAATTCTTGAATTCACTGACAGCTTGTTTTACACGATCTTCGCCTTTGTGGTTGGCACCATATACAAAGCTTCTCCACATGATGATACCACCATATGGCTTCACTGCATCGGCAAGTATATTGGCACCTTCGGCATGGGTACGATGATAGTCGCCAGGACCAGGTTGCCCCTCCGAGTTTGCTTTTACTAAGAAACCTCCGAAGTCTGGTATGGCTGCATAGATTTCTTTTGCTTTCTTCTGCCACCATTGCTGAACCTTCTTGTCGAGAGGATCTGCGGTCTTGGTATAGCCCAGTGCCATTGGGGATGCAAAGTTGATGCTGAGGTATACTCGGATGCCGTATGGGCGAAGGATATTAGCGATGACTTTCACCTTGTTGATATATTCGGTAGTCATCATCTTAGGTGAAGCGTTTACATTGTTGAGCACGCTGCCGTTGATGCCTAGCGAGGCATTGGCACGCGCATAAGTGATGAGGCGGTCGTGCAAACTCTTGCTGATGCTTCCACCCTTGCCATTCTTGCCGAGCTTGATTTCTTCCCACTTGAAGATGCTCTTGCCGGCATACCCACGTTCGATGCTGCCATCGAGGTTATCCCAATGGTTAAGGATGCGTAAGCCTACTTCTGGCATTTCTGTCTCATTGATGGTTTTGCCAAAGTTTTGCTGGTTACCGCTTCCACAGTTGTAAGCATCGGTGTTCTGTTGGCGAATTAATTCATATGCACCATAAAGCAAGCCAATAGGATTGCTGGCAGTGATGGTTGCTTCGTATTGCATGTTGTCGCCTTGGTGAGATGGGCAGGCGTAAATATTGTAGCCTTCACCTAGGTTGAGGCTCTTGTCTATCTTTAGGTTTACTGTCTTGCCTCGCCAATTGTTCTCCAGTTCTTGCTTGGCGATTTTTACAGTGGCGTCTTCTGCCATTGCAGTGTTCACTTGACAAGAGTTGGCGTAAGGCTTACCGAGCCATAAAGAATAGCCGTTGTCTTGTGCATTGACACTCATAGATGCCAATACTGTAAATAATGCAATAAGGTATTTTTTCATATCGTTGCAGTTTGTTAGTTGTTTACACAAAAATTATTCTTGGTGCTAGTTAAAATCACTGCTGCAAAGATACAAAAAAATACCTTATGTTGTTTCATTTTAGTGTTTATTTCTCGTTTCTCTTTGTTTCAGCATATTCGCTAGGCGACATGCCATAGTGCTTTTTGAACACAGTAGAGAAGTGGGTCTGGTTATTAAACCCCACGGAATAAGCTACTTGCGTGATGTTGATTTCTCCCTCTTCGATGAGTCTGGCTGCTTGCTCCAAACGAAGGTTGCGGATGAACTCACCAGTGGATACGCCGGCTATTTCTTTCATCTTGCGATGGAGCTGTGCACGGCTGATGCCCACATCTTCGGTGAGCTTTTCTACGTTGAGGTCCGGATCGGTGAGGTTCTCGTTCAAGTACTTCATCACTCGTTCCATCAAGGCATCATTGTTTCCTTTTACCTTGATTTGCTCTATTTTCTCCACCTGTCCTTGTGCCCCGCTATACTTGCCACGGATGCGGCGCACATTGTCTACCAAGTTGTCGATGAGGATATGGAGTTCCTCCATGTTGAATGGCTTGGCGAGGAAGCCGTCGGCTCCCTTGCGGAGGCCTTCCAGTCGGTTCTCCACTTCGCTCTTCGAGGTGAGCAAGATGACGGGGATGTCGCTGATGTTCGAATTGTTTTTTATCTTCTTGAGCATGGTGATGCCATCCATCTCTGGCATCATTACGTCGCTTATCACGAGGTCGTATTTGCCAGTGAGCAGTCTCTTTAGACCTTCCTTGCCATTGCAGGCATGGTCGAAGCGATACCAGTCACTCAATTCCGTCTTGATGTAATTGGCAATCTCTTCATCGTCATCCACAACCAGAATGCTGAAGTTGCGGCTAGCTTGGTACTTCCTGCCTGTGGCTTCTGTGCTCTTTTTGCTTTCTTCCTCTACGATTTCTTCAGGCTTAAGGTGCTCCTTGCCTAATGGTATACGTACCTCGAAGCATGATCCCTTGATGCCATCGGTGCGGTTGTATGCCTTGATGCTACCTCCATGCATCTCTACGAAAACTTTGCTGAGGTTGAGTCCGATGCCAGTTCCCTCGATATGGAGGCCACTGCTGTTGTTGCCTTGGTAGAAACGGTCGAAGAGGCGGTCGGTCTTTTCTTCCTTCAGTCCGATGCCTGTGTCTATTACCTTGATGATGGCATTCTTCTGGTCCTTGCAGATGGTGAGGGTAATGTTGCCTCCATCAAATGTATATTTCATGGCATTGGAGAGCAGATTGGAGATGACCTTGTCAAAGTTGATGCGGTCTATCCATACCTGCAATTTTCCGTTTTCGCCATCAAGACTCTCATCTTCCTTCAGGCTCAGGTTGATGTTGCGCTCTGACGCATTGAAATTATAGAGTGATACAATGCCTCGCAAGAATTCCTTAAGATTGGTCTTCTGGCAGTGCAAGCGCATCTGGTTCTTGTCGATCTTTCGCTCGTCGAGTATTTGGTTTACCAAAAGTAACAGGCGTTGGGCGTTGCGGTCGATAGTGTCGATGTCTTGCTTGCTCTCAGGGTCGGAAATCCTGTCTTTCAACTTGTTGAGCGGTCCCATGATGAGGGTCAGTGGTGACCGGATGTCGTGGGTGGCATTGATGAGGAACTGCATCTTCGTCTCTTCTAAGTCGGCCCTGCGGCGTCGCTCGTAGGTCATGATGACATAGATGATGAACGCAATAGCCAAGAGCAGGTAGATGGTGTATGCACATGTGGTTGCATACCAAGGGTCGCATACCTTGATAGTGATGAACGTAGGAGTCTTGGAGTATTTTCCATTGCTCGTGGCTCTTACTTCCAATTGATACTTGCCTGGCTTTAACTTATTGAAAGTTACAGCGTTGGCTCCTTCGTTGGTGCTATTCCAATTACCTTCGTTGATGCGATATTGGAAACTGATGTTGTCAGTGTTCTTATAGTTGAGTAGCGAGAATTCCAATGTGAACGAGTTCTGAGAATATGGAATTGTAAAATGGTCGCTCATGCAGTTGGATGGCTTGCCGTCTACGATGAAGTTGGTGAGGTGTACGTCGCCGAGTTCCATTTTGTTGGCTCTCACTACGTCTGGGTAGAATGTTGTGATGCCATCGTTGGTGCCAAAGGCTATCAGGTCGTTGGTGGTATGCATCATAGCACCTAACACATATTCTCTGTTGGTAAGTCCGTTGCCATTGATGTGTCCGATGAATTGCTTTGCGTTTTGGTCGTACTGCCAGATGCCCATGGTCGTACTAACCCAATAGTCGCCCTTACGGTCTCGTACGATACCACAGATTTGTTTGCCTTTCAGGGGCTCAGCATGAGGGAAGTCCACTACTTTATTTGTCTTACGGTCAAAGCGATAGAGCCCTTCTTCCGTACCCATCATCAGTTCTCCATTCTTGCCTTCACAAATAGCATTGACTTGTCTGTCGTTGAGTATGTTGTGCCATCCGAAGTCCTTGAAACTATAGCTTTTGGTATTAAGACACGAAACTCCGTTGGATGTGCCTATCCATAAATGTCCGGTATGGTCGAGCGCCATACTTCGTACCCAGTCGTTGCAGAGGAATCCCTTGTCCCCTCTTTTGCGCATATTGAGTATCTTAACATCGCCCGTTTCCACATTATATATATATAGGCCTTTGCTATAGACGGAGATATATAGATTGCCCATGTTGTCGTCGGTCATGCAATAGATACCTGCACTGGTGAAGCTGATTTTTTGTTGATAATCGCCAGTATGAGGGTTATAACTGTACAGGGCACTACCGTTGCTAATCCAGTAATCGCCTCTTTTGTCCTTGTAGATGATGCAGGTGCCAGCTGGTGATTTCGGATGTGCGATGATTTTGCCCTCTGCGTCAAAGCAGAACACACCACTGTTTTGTACCGTACACCAGGTCTCGCCGTTTTCTCCTGGTGCTATGGAGGACACGCTGCTGCCGATGATATAGTTTTGGGCAGAGAAACTCCATGAGTTGAATGCCTGTTGGCGCTGGTTGATGAGGTAGAGTCCTTTTTTGTAGCAACCTATCCACAGATTGTTGTCTTTATCTTCGATGATGTCATTGACAAAGGCTGTGGATAAGTTGAAGTTGCTGTTGCTGCTTTCTAGCTGCTCCACCTTGTTGCTGCCCTTCTTGATAAGCAAGGCTCCATGTTCGGAGGTGCTGATGTAGAGGTTACCCTCATGGTCGAAGGTGGCGTTGTTGATGGTTACGTTGTTCTTGTAGGCACCAAGGTCGTAGCCAGCATCGGCTATGCGTCCTGTGCGGTAATCGTAATAGATAATGCCGTACATGCAGACGATAAGCATGGCTTGTGGACGATGCTGAATGAAAACTACAGGTGCACCATAAGGCGACTTGAATTCCTTGCGTTGTACCTTCCCCTTGTTTTCGAAAAAGCGGGTGAAGGTAGACAAGTGGCTACTCTGCCATAGGTAGTGGTGTTTGTCTTCATATATATGGGTGAAGAACTCGTCAGAGTCTCGGTCTGCGTATTGGCGTTCTTGCTTGATGGTGAACTTGCTGTCGGGCGCTTTTTCTACGCCTCCGTTTCTCACAGAGTAGAGACCGTAACCTGCAGTGCCCAGTAAAATATTACCTTGGTGGCTTTCTACCATAGAGTAGATGCGGGGACTCCTTCCGTCGGGGAATCTTAGACGTGTAAAGTTGTTGGTTTCATAGTTGTAGCGCATCAATCCTTTGGCACTACCTATCCACAGCTCTCCTTTCTTGTCTACAAGAAGAGCTGAAATGATGTTGTCGGTGATGGTTGTCGTGTCCTTTTTGTTGTGCAAGTAGTTGGTGAATCTGTATCCGTCAAACTTGCTCAGACCATATTCCGTACCCACCCAGATATATCCGTATTTGTCTTGCACGATGCAATTGATGAGTGAGCTGGATAGCTTGCCTGATGTGAAAAGCTCGCCACTGTCGGCCCATAACATGAGTGAGATGAGAAGCGCTAATAGTGCCGCAAGGCAATGTTTTATCGATTTCATATTCCTTGTTGTTTCTGTTTAATGATAGGTTTTGAGTGCAAAAGTAATAAATTTCTTTGAAAGCAACAAACAAAAAGGCAATAATATGTTTCGTTTCTTTTTGTTTCTTTATCTTTTTCTCGTTTATTTTTTCGATGAAACAAATAGAAATGTTTGGGCAACTTATTTATAAGGAAACTTTGAAGTCTTTTTTGTACATTTGCATCGTCAACTGATAATTGAAGAATCTTAAAACAATGTAATAACAATGAATAAGCAAACAATAAAGATTTTTTCGCTGGCACTTGCCTTCGCTGCATCTGGTGTGACAGCTTTTGCGCAGAATGTGTGGAAAGGCTCATGGGCTACCGCCGTGGAATGGACAGGAAAGGGCGACATGCCTAAGGAAAGCCTGAGCAACCGATCTT